>ENA-ORTY01002562-ORTY01002562.1-human-gut-metagenome-genome-assembly--contig:-NODE-2562-length-17108-cov-35.741805_pt1 | contig 17108 bp, 19 predicted proteins | sample MGYA00241917_ERZ509198 | MGnify/ENA primary metagenome ERZ509198 (study PRJEB26280, sample SAMEA2338857) | human gut metagenome | biome: human gut; feature: human-associated habitat; material: faeces...
GGCTGGCAGCGTAAAGCCGCTTAGCCGTTATCTCAAATTTTAACGAACCATTGTTTCTTCTTTTCCTCCAATAATAATTGTACCTCTTGTTGCAAATTCTTCGGGTGTAAAGAAAGTTTGGGGTTGTAGCAAGCCAACAAGAAACGTGCGAGCATTGCTTCTTTATACATGCAACAATATGAATCAAAAAGTTCATTCACTTTTTGTTTCGTTTTGTTATGTATTAGTTCATTCATTATGTAGTTCTTTTCCTTGTCTTTGAGGAATCTACCATAACGCTGCACAATATTGTTTTCATCTATCTCATTCTCCAACCGTACAGCATTTGTGGTTGTACGTTCATTGATACTGTTAAGGTCAATTTTACCTAATACTTTTATATTAGAAGTGAGAGCGTTTGCTATTTTATCAGATTTAAGAGCAAAGATTTTAGTTTTCGATTTTTTGACTTGCCCAGTCTTTGTTTGGTGTGGCTTAAAGTCGTTATCTTCTGATTTTTTAGCTGATTTCTTTGCCATGCGTAAAGGCATAGAAGCCCAGTACTTTGTAAGCTCCTCTCTAATCGAAGCAGATCCACAAGCATTAAATAAGCGTTTGAAGTTCGATCTACGAGTTTGCTTGTCTGGACAATAATAGTGAGCTACTATCAACTTCATGCGTGAGTCAAAGACCGTGATTCTCTCAGGTATTTCAAAATTCTCCATAGAACAATCTTGTTAAGGTTATTGCTACTATAATACACAGGCAGAAATTACTTCCCGACCATACAAATACGTATCACCTCTTACCACCATGTCTGAGGCTATTCTCTCTGTTTCATTGGGTGAAGCGGCAATCACATGGATAATCGCCACTTCGTCCAATTCTATAACTATTTCTACTTCGTATTCTTTCATAAATATGTTTTTTTGCATGTGTCATTCAACATACGCAATGGCTGCGACTTGTTCCTCAAACGATAGTTCTATGTCGCTGTCTTCCTCGCATACCCATATTCCGCTATCATAAGAGAAAGTCCAAATTTCGGGATATTTGAGAGCGTTAGTAACCACGCATAGACGGTAATCAGCATTGTCTGAAGACTTCATCTTGGAATACTCATTCTTGGAAATATGCACAGAGATTTGTGAGCCAGCCAAGCCTTTGACCTCTATACGAAGAAACGCCTTGCCTTTGGTAGCTTCCAAGTCCCATCCCTTGTTTTCGTCCTCCACAGAAATGACATTGTAGCCTTGCTTCATATAAAATGTTGTAGCTGCTGATACGGCAGCTTTCTCAACAGCGATTTTTGCATCAACATCAATGTTTGGTTTTGTTTTATGTGTTAGAGGCTTGACGTAATTCTCAATATAGTCAATAACCGTCTGGCGGAAACACATTATTTCCTTGGTGTCGCTATCGGCATACCAAATATTTGACTGTCCCATGAAACCTTTATTCATGGATGTTTTCGCCCTTGGAACTTGCATGGTACGTTCTTTCTCTATGAGGAGAGTGCAGTCGGACGAAAATGCTTCGATATTGTAGTCATAGCCGTTACGCTCCTTTGATTTTGTATCATGCTGAAATGTGCGGTAAACCCTTGCGTGTTTGTACCAACCAACAATGAATGTCCCACCCTCAATAGGGTTGGTAGCTGTCCATACGACTAACACGTCATCAAGATAATCGTCAGATTTTAAACACGAAGAATCTATACGTTCTATTTTTATTTCACTCCATTTGGTTGGTTGCACATAGCCATAGCAATGTCCGTTAACGTTTTGGAAGTTAAAAGCCTCGTGTTTGTCATCTGGGTTATAACTACCACCACCTTTGATTTTGTCTGAATTGCTATGTCCACGGTAGCGTTTCATCCAACCAATATTAGCGAAGAGTATTTTTTGCATAACTGTTATCTTTTATGTTTTTGCAAAGATACAATTTATAATCTTGGATATAGACATTAATCAGTATTATCTACGTTAAAAAATTACATTTTAGCACTAAAATGATAATAATTCATTATCTTTGCCGACTAAATACAGCACTATGGAAGATGTAAATAGATTAAAAATCGTGCTTGTCGAGAAGAAAAAAACAAGCAAATGGCTTGCAGAACAGTTGGATGTAAACCCTTCAACTGTCTCCAAATGGTGTACCAATACATCACAACCGCCATTGGACACACTTATACAAATATCTCAACTTTTAAAAGTTGAAGTAACAGAATTAATTCGTGTTCCACAAAAGTAGATACAAAGAAATGATAAATTCAACAAGAAAGCAGTTTTCACTGTTTGATTTTTGCAAGAAAAGAGCAGATAAGATTCAAGTGTTTGGTAAAGAAACAATTGACGAGGATGGTAAGATAATACCTTTCGTAGATCAAGCAGCCTTGATTACCCATTACTTGCAGTTGCGCAATGCAGATGTCAAGATGCCATACGAAAGACAGGCAGAAGACATATTAAATCTGTGGTATGAATTTGTAAAGGGCGAAATGCTCCATAAGCCAAAGGACTTTGAAGGCGTTTCTGATTCTGCCATAGGTTATCAGACATATTTGTTCCAAGACTTGTTTGCCGCTCCATTTCAAGCACCTAAGAATCCAAAATTCAAGTTTATAGACTTGTTTGCTGGTATAGGTGGATTTAGAATGGCATTCCAGAATCTTGGAGGAGAATGTGTATTCTCTTCCGAATGGGATGAACAGGCAAAGAAAACCTATTATGCAAACTATGGTGACGTGCCGTTTGGTGACATTACCAAAGAAAGCACTAAGAATAAAATACCCAAAGATTTTGATATTCTATGTGCTGGTTTTCCATGTCAGGCTTTTTCCCTTGCAGGGAAGAGACTTGGTTTTGAGGAGACAAGAGGAACTTTGTTCTTTGATGTTGCTGAGATATTGCGCCGTTATCAGCCGAAGGCATTCTTCCTTGAAAATGTAAAAGGACTTGTTATTCATGATAAGGGTAGAACATTTAAAACTATTCTCAACACATTGGAAGAAGTTGGATATGTCGTACCTGATCCACAGATTGTTAATGCAATGTTCTTTGGAGTTCCACAGCACAGAGAAAGAATATACATAGTTGGTTTTAGAAAGGATTTGGGTATAAAGAAAGATGACTTTTCTTATCCGGAGCAAAAAGAAGTGACTAAGAAATGGATTGATGTAAGAGAAGAGAATCCAGTGCCAGCCAAATATTATCTTTCAACTACATACATCGAAACCCTCAAAAGACATAAAGCTCGTCATGAGGCAAAAGGAAACGGATTTGGCTATGACATAATTCCAGACGATGGCATAGCTCACGCTATTGTTGTAGGTGGTATGGGAAGAGAGAGTAACCTCGTTATCGATTTTCGTCAAACAGACCTCACACCTACCACAAGAATTAAAGGTGAAGTAAACCGCCAAGGCTGGCGCAAGATGACTCCTCGTGAGTGGGCGCGTTTGCAGGGCTATCCCGACAATTTCAGAATTGTTGTAGCTGACGCATCGGCATATAAGCAATTCGGCAACAGCGTAGCTGTGCCAGCAATACAAGCTACTGCAAAGCAGTTGCTTAAGACATTGAACGACAAAAAGATATTGAAACTATGGGAGTGTTAAAAGACTGTGGCATAAGCAAGAGTAAAACCAAAACTGTGACCATTTTTGAAAGTTTGCTTTTTGGAGAGACGTTTCTTGATGTTGTTTATGATTCTCCAAAAGATTACATAAAGAAATACTGGGAATCGTTTAAAGTGGCACATCCCAAAAGTACTCCAAGTGTAAATGGCAATGTATTTGAAATGATAATATATACCCTGCTTTATAGAGAAGGGATTAAACCATTTTATACCCAAGCGAAAGTGACTTATGTACCCAACATTGTATATGATGCTATTTTATACAATCAGTCACAACCAGTAAGCCTTTCATTAAAGACGAGCCTTCGTGAAAGATATAAGCAAGCAGATTTGGAGGCAGTAGCTCTGAAATATGTTCATAGACGTTCAAAATGCTATTTGTTGACAATTTCTCCAGAAGAAGCTGCGTCGGCAAATGAAAAGATAAAGAAAGGTGATATCATTGGGTTAGATGCAGTTATAGACTGCACTACTTCACAAATTGACGATTTAATTGCAGACTTGAAAAACGTAACTTTTGAAGAAGCAGAGAGCAAGCCTGCTGTAACTGGTAATATTATTAAATAAAAAATGGCATTAACTGGAAATAAAGGCGAATGGAGTGAGATATATACTCTTTTCAAACTATTAGGTGATGGCAAAGTCCATGCTGGCGATGCCGACATGAATAAGTTGGAATTGTATTACCCAATTCTGAACATTATTCGAGAAGAGAGTAAACGATACGAGTACAAACCAAATACCGAGCAAAACATTGTTGTAATTGATGAAGATGGCAATGAGTATGCTCGAATTTCCATGGATAAGTTTGTTGAAGAATCAACTAAGTTGTTATCTGAAATCAAGGCTGCGAAGAAAAGTGCATTTGAGATTCCAGAAGCAGAACAATTCATGGGCGAGATAGGTTGTTCAAAGTTGAAAGCACCTTCAACAGATAAAGCGGACGTTCATATTGTGATACATGATCTTCGAACGAACATGACTCCATTGTTAGGCTTCAGCATTAAGTCACAACTAGGAAGTGCTTCTACGCTACTCAATGCGGGGGCCACCACCAATATTACATATAAGGTGGACGGAACGATGTTGAGTGATGAAGATATTGATGCCATTAATGCAATCAAGAGCCATTTGGAACGTTTGGCTGCTTTGTTTGAAAAGGGATGCTCCTTGGAGTATAGTGATATAGACAATCCCGTTTTCAGAAACAACCTTCAGTTCTTAGACATCTGTATGCCACAATTTATTGCAGATTGTCTGTTGGTTGATAGCAAAGGATCCAATTCTTCGATAGATTACTGCGTAGCAGACGTTGCAAAGAAGAATCCTTTTGATTACAAAGGCAAGAATGTAGAAGAGTTCTATGCTCACAAGATGAAAGTACTGCTTCTAAGTGCAGCTCTTGGTATGGTACCTGGTAAGGAATGGACTGGACGGTATGATGCTAATGGTGGCTATCTTGTAGTTCGTAAGGACGGAGAGATTGTTTGTTACCACTTCTATAATCAGAATGATGTGGAAGATTACCTGTACAAGAACACACGATTTGAAAGAGCAAGCAGAACACGGTATGGATTCGGCAAGCTGTATCGTGGGGAGGATGGTTCTGTCTATATGAAGCTCAACTTGCAGATTAGATTTAAAAAGTAATTATATATGCTGCTTACCTTTCATCCCCATCGTAGTATTCAATAATGATGCGGTTTTGAAGGTGTTTGTGAAAGATCATATTGTTATAAACATATATTCACTCAATAATGCTATTTTATGAAGAAGGCGGATTTTCAATATGACATTAATGATTTGATTATCAATGGCGATAAAGAATCTACGATGTTTCCTTTTGCTGTAGGTAATATCTATAGTTTTACTCTAAGTGAGAGGTTGTTTGCTAATCGAGCAGAGGTGATAGATGGCATACTATGTAAATGGACAGAAGCCGTGACAGATGACGGCGTAGGAATATCTGTGCGACAGCTGACACGGAGAAACAATGGAATTATATTAGAAGGAAAGACTATAAAAGAACGAATTCGCTCATTTGTCGACCAGTTTGATGAAGATGGACATTTTATTTTGAGAATTGCAAAAGTAGTTGAAAGAAAATGGGTAAAACCGAATGGGGAGACAACTATTAGTAAATTCTTAAAGTTTGAGATAATTTAGAATGGACAAAATGAGCAAAGAACAGCGCAGCCGGTGTATGGCATCTATACACAGCAAGGATACCAAACCAGAGATATTGGTTCGGAGGTATCTCTTTGCTCATGGGTTCCGTTACCGGCTGAACCATCCGGGACTGCCAGGACATCCAGACATCGTGATGCGCAAGTACCGCACGGTGATCTTCGTAAACGGATGCTTCTGGCACGGACATGAAGGATGCAAGTACTTTGTGTTGCCGAAGAGCAGGACGGAGTTTTGGCAAGCGAAGATAGAACGCAACGTGGAAAGGGACTTGGAGGAACAACGGAAGTTGGCGAAAATGGGTTGGCACTGCATCACGGTGTGGGAGTGTCAACTGAAACCGAAAGTAAGAGAAAAGACCTTGCAGTCGCTTGAATATACGCTATACCACATTTATCTTGAAGACCACAAGGTAAAGAGGTATGAGATGCCTGAAGAAGAAAGCATAATGGCGGCAGAGCCTGATGTGGAAAAGAAATAATAGTTTTTGATATGGAAAATATTGATGTAACATTTGACTTTACTTCAGACACACCTTATTATTGGGATGGTTTTTGGGACAATGAGCTTGGTTATTCAAAGAGAGATCCGGACTCGAAAAGTCCAATGCTAAGGAAATATCATCAGATACTTTGGAGTAGAGAATTGCCGTGCGGTGAGAAAATGGAGCTGACCGATGGGAAAAGCAGATATTATCTGAAATGGAAAGACTTCTATTTTGGCAGTGATTCCATTTTGGTGAGTTTCCGCCATAGCGACAAAAAAGCGTTGCTTGATGAAGTAAAAGAAAAGGTGTCTGACTATAAATCATTTGTAGAGAAGTATGTCCGTGAGGTGCCAGGACTGGATTTCACCGTTGCGAGTCCATAGGCGGATGTTGATGGGTCCGGGACTGGAGAGGATTTTGCGGAGTGTGGTGATGTGGATTACATAAGGACTTGATAATTTCTACTATCGTAGATTATGTAGGTTATAATAGTGGAGGCTGGTATATATGTCTGCCCATCCTTTTCCCATTGGGGCTTTCGGTATGAGTATAGACGTTACAGAGATAGCAATTTTACCTTGAAAACCACTTTGTTTGGCTGACAAAGTATGATTTTAAGGTTTGATTTAACATTGTTAAATATAAATATGTCAAAGAAATTCACTTTGACATGTTTTTACTTGCCAAATAGTTTGCATTATCAATGATTATTCGTATCTTAGCAGCACGAGAACCCGCCAAGCCTCTCAACGATGCTCAAATGTGCGGGTCGTTTTTGTTTTTATGGGTATATGGCAACAAGAATTCCGTTTGTAAAAACATATCAAAACCGCAGAGGTCGATGGAAAGTGGACAACGCTGAAGAAAGGGAATGTGGTTGTTGACGTTTCCGTGGATGTAAATGCTTATTGTTTCACTATTTATACTAAATAGACGTTGGTTAAAAGCTGGCGTGAACTGATCTGGGACTGAGTTAGGACTAAGCTTACGCTGGTAGATACCACTCTGCGCCTGGAAGATAGGCTGGCAGATATCGCTTTCGGGAGCGTATCTGCCAGCCTTTATTGTACTTATACTGTGCAGTTTACGGCGATTCTGGGAGATATGGAGGATTTTTTCTGACTTCGTCACTCAAAAACATCAATTTTGTAATTGTTGATAAACAATATTTTGTATCTTTGCACACCCTAATTTTGGGGTGCGTAAAAGGGTTTTAACTATGTTTATCAAAAGAAAAAAGAATCGGTCTGGCACAACAAGTGTTGTTGTTGCAGAGAAAACAAAGGGCATTTACAAAGAGTTAATTACTATTGGTGTAGCCTAAGATTCAAAAAATTTGATAGTCTCGTAAATGCAGGTCACGATTGGATTTCTAAGGAAAAATCCCGGCGCCATCCACAACTCGATTTGTATGGTGAGGAACGTGAAGCGTGTGACCGTGAGCGAGAAGAAGTCCGCCGTGTTCTGTCCAATGTCAGCAACATCCTTCTCAACGGATGCGACTTGATATTGGACCGCACGTTTGACCGGATTGGTTTCAATCGTATTGACGATGAAGTGTTCCGCAAGCTTGTAAAGGCTCGTTTGGTATATCTAACGAGCAAGGCTATTACGGTGGAATATCTGAAGAACTACTTTGATGAAGATGTGGATCTCTCTAAAATCTATCGCTATCTTGACAAACTCAGCGACCATCACCCTCAGATTATTGAACTATAATAGGACAAAGATGAATAGAATAATTTGCTTAGAAACAGAATGGGATCAGACAATGCACGACTTAAAGAAGAAGTCTACAGTATTGCCTCTGCTTAAGTTTTGTACAACTTAGTACACGAAGAAAAAGATTATAGGATAGAAAACACATGGTAATTGACACAATTATAATGTGTTATGAGATTGCCTCATAAAGAATGTACTAAATCATCAAATAAAAGAAAGATATGAAAAAGAACCATTGGCATTTGTTGTTAGAACCAGATATGAAAGCACCAGTATCTGGAATCTATTTATTTGCCATCAGAGATGACAATCATATTTCATATGAGTGTCGCAAACTGAATGAAGGCGAATCCTTTTATTGTGCAGTAGGTACGTTATCTACCGACCCTACAAATTGGTTTGTCCCAATTGCCTATCATTTCTGTAAAGAATTTGTTTTTTCTAACGGCTTTTCTGAGTCATCGTGTGTCACAGATAATTCATGGTATCCATGTAATTGTGATCATGACACCTATGGCTTGAGGGTATTAGCGTTTACATTAAATGGTGTATTGAAATATGATGTTATAAGAGAAGATTGTTTTTCTTTTGAAAGAGATGGATTTTTGAAGTTTAGTGAAGGCTATCTGTATTCAATTCCTGTATATTATATTGATGAAAGGGACGATCAACAAGATATAAAGCTGCTTGCTTATCACTATGTCGAGGCTTTTGGAGAAGAAGGCCATATATATTGGTGGAACGAATACCGAAAAAATTCATCCGAGATAGAATGGTAGTTGGCTCTTCTATTTTATAAACAAATACTTATGAAACATTTATTTTTGACTTTATTACTGACATTCGTTGTCGGTATCTGCTCTGCACAAACAGAGCACATGAAATTTAAGGGCGTTCCAATGGAAGGTACCCTTCAGACCTTTACTAGCAAGTTAAAAGCAAAAGGATTTACACCAGTTGGTATTCAAGACGGTGTTTCTTTGTTGAATGGTGAATTTGCCGGTTACAAAGACTGTACCATTTGTGCTGTAGCTGATAAAAGCGGAATGATCTGTAAAGTTTCCGTAATATTCCCTACTATGGATAAATGGGGAGACCTGGAACGGTGCTATTTGAACTACAAATCTATGCTCTCGGAAAAATACGGTGAGCCAAAAGATTGTGTGGAAAAGTTCCAAAATGATTATGCTAATGATAACAACTCCAAAAAACATGAGTTAAGTATGGACAGATGTAAATACTATAGCATCTTCGATGGATATAATGGCGAAATTCAATTGGAAATAACCCATCAGAGCATGACTTGCTATGTAATGCTCAGTTACTTCGATAACGCCAACCAAGAAAAGTTGAGAAAACAGATTATGGATGATCTTTAATCCTTTCTAGCTTCTTCCTATATTTTACCGCATACCAATGTAGACATTTTGTCTATAAAGGTATGCGGTTCTTTTTCTGACTTCGTCACTCAAAAAACACGTATTTTATAACTTGTTGATAAACAACATTTTGTATCTTTGTGTCACATTATATTGGGTGATACGAAAGATATTTTAACTATGTTTGTCCGCAAAAAGTAGATACGCCTCTGCGGCTGGGAGATAGGCTGGTAGATACCGCTTTCGGGAGCTTATCTGCCAGCCTTTATCGTACTTATACTGTGCGGGTTACGGCGATGCTGGGAGATATGGAGTTTTTTTCACGTACAGGGGTGTTATAGGACTATCAATTCTTAATATCATCAAATGACAAAGAATTGAATTTATCAAAATCAGAGGTGCATCCTTATTGTAGTCAACAGCTGTAGCATATATATCCGTGAGCTTTTGGTAAAATCTTCGTTCACTCAATCTAATCTCACGTATCTCTGCCAGCAAATGCTCAAAATAGTCCTCACCGATAAATGAGCCGTTCTCCATTCGCTTCTTGTCTATGATATAGCCCCGGAGCGAGAACTGCCGGATAACATAGGTACACCATTGGCGGAACTGTGTGGCACGGATAGAGTTGACACGATAGCCCACAGAGATGATTGCGTCAAGATTATAGAACTTTGTCATGTAGTTCTTGCCATCTGCAGCAGTTGCCGAGTTTTTCTCGGTAACTGAATCTTCAACAAGTTCTCCGCTCTTGAAGATGTTCTTCATCAGTCGTTACACCATAAAATTAACTTTTAATAAATAATAACAGATAAACATTTTCATTTTTTATTATTACTTTTGCCAACAAATAAAAACAACAAAAAAAGAAGAACACTTTTTACACGCTAATAGAGTTTTAAAGACATTATGAAGATAGGATTGTTTATTCCATGTTACGTTGATGCATTGTATCCGGAAGTGGGAGTGGCCACGTACAAGCTCCTGACAAGCCTCGGACTCGACGTCACCTACCCTCTCAAGCAGACTTGCTGCGGACAACCTATGGCAAACGCTGGCTTTGAAAAGATGGCTACGGACATCTCACGCCACTTCGACGACCTCTTCAAGGAGTTCGACTACGTGGTTGCACCGTCGGCATCGTGCGCGGCTTTTGTCAAGCTTTATCATCCACGACTTGCCAAGGGCAATCACGAATGCCTCACGTCAAAGAAGACGATGGACGTGGTGGAGTTTCTGCACGACATCGTTAAACCAACAAGCCTCAAAGCACACTTCCCACACATAGTCAGCGTACATAACTCGTGTCACGGCGTACGCGAACTGGGATTGTCGTCGCCCTCAGAAAGACAGGTGCCGCAGTTCAACAAGATTATCGACTTGCTTAAACTCGTGGACGGCATCACCATCCGTGAGCCGGAGAGAAAAGACGAGTGCTGCGGATTCGGAGGTATGTTCTCCGTAGAAGAACCGGACGTGTCGAAACGCATGGGAGAGGACAAGATAGAACGTCACATGGCTACGGGAGCGGAATACATCACCGGTCCCGACTCGTCATGCCTTATGCACATGCAGGGCATTGCAAAGAAGGAGAACAAGCCTATAAAGTTCATACACGTGGTAGAAATATTAGCAGCAGGACTATGAGCACAATACATTCAGAAGCGGCACGACGCTTCAACGACAACAGAGCAAAGACCACATGGCACGACGCCACCTTCTGGTCGCTAAGACAAAAACGCGACAACATGGCGTCAGGGTTGCCAGAATGGGAGGAGCTGCGCGAACATGCCAGCCAGATAAAGCAGCACACCGTAACGCACTTGGCTGACTATCTGGAGGAGTTCAGCACGCAACTGGAGAGCCGTGGCGTCATTGTGCATTGGGCTAAGGACGCCAACGACTTTAACAACATCGTGCTCGATATACTGCAAAGTCATGGCGTAAAGAAGATGGTGAAAAGCAAGTCGATGCTTACCGAGGAGTGTGCCATGAACCCGTTCCTTGAGAGTCACGGCATCGACGTCGTGGAGACCGATCTTGGCGAACGCATCCTGCAACTGCTACATCAGAAACCGAGCCACATCGTAATGCCTGCCATACACCTAAAACGAGAAGAGGTGGGACAGATGTTCGAGGAGAAAGGCATCAGCACAGAGAAAGGCAATTACGACCCGACATACCTTACGCAATGCGCACGCAAGCATCTGCGCAACCAGTTTATGGAAGCAGGAGCAGGAATGACCGGATGCAATTTCGGTGTGGCAAAGACCGGCGATATCGTGGTTTGCACCAACGAGGGCAACGCCGACATGTCAACATCAATGCCAAAGCTACATCTCGTGGCAATGGGAATAGAGAAGATTGTACCCGACTACAAGTCGCTCGCCGTATTCCAGCGACTGCTCTGCCGCTCTGCTACCGGACAGCCCACAACGGCCTACACCTCACACTTCCGCCAGGCAAGACCGGGAGCGGAGATGCACGTCATCCTCGTTGACAACGGACGAAGCGACATCCTTGCCAACGACGAGCATTGGGAAACGCTGAAGTGCATTCGCTGCGGAGCCTGCATGAACACCTGCCCCGTATACCGCCGCTCTGGTGGCTACTCATACACCTACTTCATCCCCGGACCTATCGGCATCAACCTTGGTATGCTGCACGATGCGTCACGCTACAGCGACAATGTCAGCGCTTGCACGCTCTGCCTCTCATGCGACAATGTATGCCCGGCTAAGGTGAACCCCGGTTCGCAGGTCTATATGTGGAGACAGAAGCTCGACTCGCTGCACAAGGCGGACACGATGAAGAAGTGCATGTCAAAGGGAATGGAAGAGCTCTTCAACCATCCCCTACTCTATTCTTCAGCCTTGCGTCTGGCTCCTCTTGCCAACCTCATACCTGACAACCTTACGCACATACGCTCACTCAATCCGTGGGGCGTGGGACACGCAATGCCGAAATTTGCGAACGAATCGTTCCAGACAATGTGGAAGAAAGGAAAACTGAACCAAAACGAACAGAAAGAACAATGACATACAAAGACGAACTATTGGAGAAGTTGCGACGCAACACACACGAACAGTATTCGATGCCCGACCCACCGATAGACGGCATATCGTACGACGACACGGTGAAGCAGTTTGTGGATATGAGCATGTCGGTGGGCAGCAAAGTGGTGATGGCTAAGCCGGACGAAAAGCTCGACGACATCGTAAGAAACGCCTATCCGCAAGCAAAGACCATCGCCTCTAACATCGCAGAACTCACCATCGCCACCATCAATCCCGACACCGTGGCAGAGGCGCAGGACCTTAACGGCACCGACGTAGGAGTGGTGTACGGACAGATTGGAGTGGCGGAGAATGGTTGCGTCTGGATTCCGCAGGACATGAAGGAGAAAGCAGTATGCTTCATCAGCGAATATCTGGTCATCGTTCTCCCGAAGAGCGGCATCGTGAACAACATGCACGAGGCATACGAACGCATCTGCATGCCAGAAACCGGACTCGGCACATTCATCTCTGGACCATCAAAGACTGCCGACATCGAGCAGGCGCTGGTAATGGGAGCGCAGGCTGCACGCGGCGTGACAGTGGTAATAAGAGAAGAATAATGAGGATGTAAAAAGACGAGCAAGATTTACATTCTGCAGTATATAACTTACATTCTGCAGTCTACAGTATATAAAAGGATATTGCAGTCATGCAAAACTTCATATTGCTATACGCTAAGATATTTTAAGCAAAAATAATTAGGGCTGGATTCCATCATGAGGAATCCAGCCTTTTTAGTTGCCCTTGTTTAATGCAAATATCAATTCAAGCAACCATGAACAAAGGTACACATTCCAGCGGTCAGTAATATTTATAAAGGCACTCCGCCTATAGGTATAGGTTCGCATACCTATAAGGTTCTTACTATTGGCGACTATGCCAAAAACCGTTTGATGTTTCGTATATGGTCTGGCAGATGAGTCGCTATCAGTCAGCCACCAACAGCCCTAATAAATAGAAAAGCTCCACGACACAAATATTTTCCTTGTTTTCTTTTTCCATTCTTGTTTAGTTTTCATATCTTTGTAGTCACATTATGACAATTCTATCAAGAATAAGTCTATTGGTTTTAATCTAACCTCTGAACAACATTGGAAGATACTACCAACCTGTCTCCAAAGGCAGACGCTTCATTGTATAATGGGCAGCCATCCGACACTGGCTTATCGTGTCAAAGTGCTGGACTTACCTCCCCCACGCCCTCCACTTCTGATGATGTCAGGAATGGGGTGTCGGTAGAGAATGTGCCTGCCGGAAACAAGCAATGGTTCGTGCTAAGAGTTTCGTATGGACGCATTGACAAAGCAAAGACCTTTGTAGAGGCTAAAGGACTCGAATGTTATGTTCCTTTGCAATATAAAGAGGTAAGGAAGCAAGGCAAGAAGCGAATCCTCACCACCCCACTCCTCCCCTCATTCATCTTTGTATATGCAACAGCAGAGCAAGTAGAAGCCTTACTCCACGACAACAAGGTAGTAGCAAATGAAAGCAGAGCCTTACTCAGCTACTACTTCAATCACACCATCCATCGCCAAGACAATCCCGACCGCAATCCACCGCTCACAATCCGAGATGAAACAATGAACAACTTCATCCGCCTCACCTCTATCAAGAATCCGCATATCATTCCCGTCACTTCCAACAGTATCCAGTTCAAGCTGGGTGACAATGTCGTTGTGACAGAAGGTGAATTCAAGGGTGTTCATGGAAGAGTGGCAAGAATTGCAGGGCAGCAGCGAGTGATTGTAGAGCTATTTGATGGGTGCTTGGTAGCTACGGCGTATGTGCCAAAAGAGGCGATGGAAAAATATAAATAACTACATTCAATATAATGTCAAATATACTATTAAAGAAATTAGCGGAACGCTACACATTAAATACCAACCCAGATGTAGCAACAACAGTTGAGCAAGGGCTTATGCAATTGTCATCTGGTATTTATACGGAAGAAGAACGCTTTATTTTTGAGCTATTACAAAATGCCGTAGATTCATACGATGAAATGACAAATGATACCTTAACTATCAAAATTATGATAGAAGGTGATTATTTAGTCTTTATGCATAATGGAGCAAGTTTTTCACCAAGAGATATTGAAGGTATTTGCGATATCGGTAACGGAAACAAGGCAAAAGACACGAAGAAGATAGGGTATAAAGGTATTGGCTTTAAGTCCGTTTTTATGCGTTCTACTTGTGTGACAATAAAGACTGGCGAGTATTGTTTTATGTTCGATAAACAATATTGGGAGGGCTTTTGGGAACGCAACTGGAAAAAAGAATATGGCATAAAAAGTGATGAAAAGGTATATCTGATGCCATGGCAAATAATTCCAATAGAAGCAAATGAACCTATATCTCTTGATACATCTAATTATAATGTCATTACATATATAAAGATAACAAACACATCATCACTGGAAAAGAAGATTGTAAAACTTCTTTCGAATAGTCAGTTTTTACTTTTTCTCAGATGTAAAAACATTCAAATGACATTTGTTTCTAATAACGTTTTTTTAGCAAATGTAAATAAAAAATGTAATGACAACATTGTTATACTTTCTTCTAACGGAAAAGAAGATAGTAGATGGCTAACATACACGAATCCTGAAGTAGAGGTTCCAAAAGAACTTAATAGTGATATCAAAGCAGATATAAATACTCCTCAGAAACTGAAAAATGCAAAAACATTCGACCTTTCTTTTGCTATTCAAATAGACAATAATAGTAAAATAAAGAGTTTGGATAAAGATGATGCTGTTATCTATACATATCTTCCTACTTCATTTAAATTTGGAAATGAAGGTTTCCCTTTCTTGGTGAATGCTAATTTTATTACAGATGCTGGTCGTCAACAATTACATAAAGATTCAGAATGGAACAAACTAATCTTTTCAAAAATACCTTCTGAATATTTGAATTGGATGAAAGAAATATCATCCACCTTCAGTAACTATTACGAAGTATTGCCAAAGAAATCTTATGGTAGCAACAATGCATTAGAAGAAACATTTGCTACTGAAATGGTAAAAGCTATCAATGCTATTGCTTTTATTCCAAGAGCGAATAATGCTAAATCGAAAGTTCTTGCATCATCTGCTGTCATGGATAAAATGGGAATGTCTGAAGCCATTTCAAAGAATTTGCTAACAACCCATATAAATAGAACCTACAATAAGAATTTTTCCGGAAAATTCTGCTAAAATAAGCCGAATAGCTAAAAATGAGCGATTTACAAGTGTTTCACCTCAATAGAGGTAATGACTTGGTAATAGTTTTAACTTCTGTATTATACATAAGTTTGCATTACTTGTCAAACAACTCTTTTCGGTGACAAAGGTACAACATTTATGTGGATTGATGAAAATCATATCCATTTTTTAGATTTTATTTTCAGTTGCTGCCATATACGTAACTACTCAACACCCTTGGATGTGTCAAATCCGCAAAATATTGATGATTTTGGCTATATTTATGCTACAAAATAGGCTATTATGTCAAATGAGTACTTGAAATTCATTTTTAGGGGCTGAGTAGTAACAAGAACATCTGAGACCTACAGAGAATGAACCGCCAACCTGTGGGGAGGAATAAATTGAAAAATGCTTCCATACTGCGGGAGTACGGAAGCATTGGTATGGGGGAAAAGACAAAAGATTATTGCAGACTCTTGTCAAGAATTTCAAGAAGAATGGTGGGATCTTCATGGATTTGCTCTGCTGTGAGTCCTCTCTTTTCCACTTCTTCAGCAACAGTAGGATAGTCCTTGAATTTCTCACTTATCTTTTTCAACAGTTTCTTTTGAGAGTATTTTTCTCTCTTAGCATTAATTTTTTTACTTTCAAACAAATTCCAATAGTACACATGCTTGCTGCCATCAACCATATAGTGATATGATCTACAACCTGAATAATTGGTACCGGCAACATACGGGATACCTGTAAAAGTTCTGCTTGTGATGGTGTTTTCAAAAGCATAAGGTTCCATATAGCCAACGACATGCTTTCCCTTGAAAACTTCAGTTGCCAAAAATGGAAATTTAGGGTCGTCATCTATAAGAATGAAAGTGCGCTGCTTGCCGTCTTGCATAGCATTGTCCGCCACAAGGGATTTTATATCTACTATCTTGTATTTTACGTCCTTGCCATCTTGTGTTTCACTGAAATAGATGTTTTTCTTCATAAAGTGGATGTCGTTCTGCAAATAGCCGTTAAGTCCTGACTTCGTCACTCAAAAATGTCCATTTTGTAATTAATTGATAAACAATATTTTGTATCTTTGCATACCCTTATTTTGGGGTACGCAAAAGGTTTTTTAACTATGTTTGTCAAAAGAAAGAAGAATCGGTCTGGAACAACAAGTGTTGTTGTTGCAGAGAAGACAAAGGGCATTTACAAAGAGTTGATTACTATTGGTGTGGCCAAAGATTCAAACGAAATAGACAGTCTCGTAAATGCAGGTCATAAATGGATTTCCAAGGAAGAATCCCGACGCCATCCACAACTCAATTTGTATGGTGAGGAGCGTGAGGCGTGTGACCGTGAGCGAGAAGAAGTACGTCGTGTATTGTCACAGGTGAGTAATATACTTCTCAATGGTTGCGACTTGATATTGGACCGCACGTTTGACCGGATTGGTTTCAATCGTATTGACG
>ENA-ORTY01002566-ORTY01002566.1-human-gut-metagenome-genome-assembly--contig:-NODE-2566-length-17079-cov-36.675811_pt1 | contig 17079 bp, 15 predicted proteins | sample MGYA00241917_ERZ509198 | MGnify/ENA primary metagenome ERZ509198 (study PRJEB26280, sample SAMEA2338857) | human gut metagenome | biome: human gut; feature: human-associated habitat; material: faeces...
TTTTTCTCAGCCATTGCGTATATTATTATTGTTTTCGGTTGCAAAGATACTCATTCTTCTCCAAATATCGTTTGTTAAATCCGAAAATCATTATAAAAAGCGGAAAATAATTTGTCTAATTAGAAATTCCGTTGGTTTTTGCATGATTTACAGTGACTCTTTCCCTCTATATCATATCACTATATTCTGTTAAAAGGAAAACAGAATATGCCCTACTTATAACTTTCTTCTTTTGGAGTTGAGTTATGAATACCAAAATCGGAAAATTATCGTTGTTTTCTGTGTTAATTTTTGTTTTCTCATGCTTTCATTTTGGGGTTTCTTGATTTTGTTGTTTCCATTTTGTTTCTTTCTCCATTTCGCTTACACGATATATATTGAATATCAGCACATTACAAACAATTAGTAAGATTTCAAGAAGAAGATCATGATGATTGTAGGAGCATGTATCTTCCTCGTGGCAGCAGCACAGGCATTGCCATTGTTCTTCGGTGTGACCAACTAACGAGTGAGAGTTATTCCGTGCATATTCAGTAATTGAGAAACGACGTGAAGAATGGCAAGAGAAGAGCAGGAAATCCGCTACCCCGATTACCCACTGTTCAAGGGACTCCAGAAGCCCCTTGAATTCATGGGAATACAGGGGCGGTATATCTATTGGGCAGCAGCCACGGCAGGAGGAGCCATCATCGGCTTCATTGCCGCCTACTGTCTGATGGGTATTATTGCAGGACTGATAGTGTTGGTCGTGGCAATCACTACGGGTGTAGGTCTCATCATGTTCAAGCAACGGAAGGGACTGCATACCAAGAAGAACGACCAAGGAGTGTTTATCTATGCCTACAGCAAGCGCATATAAAAATGTGAAACAAAAAAGTATCGACATGACCAAGATGTGGATGACAAGTAGAAAGTGAACGACTGGTAGGCTCATTCTCCCCCAAGGGTGTGGGTCTACCTTTATTTGTTTCAGCGAAAGTATCGCATCTTTGACATAAAAGAATGGTTATGAGCATGAAAGCAAAGAACATTATCATTATGGCATTGGCTGGCATATTGCTGACCGCATGCAAGGACAAGACCTACAAGCCACCCACATTGGATGCCATGAGGAGTGCTGACAAGGCAAGAGTTGCTTGGGCGAGAGAGGCAGAAGAACATCCTGCGACCGTGGAAGCACAAACAAGCAGGATGGATTCCACTGCAAAGGATAGTGTATCAACCCTTTATGGCGAAGAAAGCTACAATACCTCTTATCAAGAGAATGACAACAAATCATCCAGTATGGGAGAAAATCATCAATCATCCGAAGAAACAGAAGAATAAACGAATATGGTACTATATGTAATCTTATTTTTCGTGGCAATCTGCATTGGCATGGCCATATCGGTCTATGCCTTTGGTACTGGTGGCAAGCGGAAGAAAATCTTTCAGGACATCTACTTCTCCGTGGAAGACACGGACGGTATCGGTGTGCTCTATACAAAGACTGGAGAGTATTCTGCCATCCTGAGAATGGAGAACCCAGTGCAGAAATATTCTGCCAATATAGACAGCTATTATGAGTTCACCAATTTGTTTGCTGCCATCGCACAGACTCTGGGTGAAGGCTATGCCCTGCACAAGCAGGACATCTTTACCAGAAAGCAGTTTAAGGATGAGAGTGGCAAGGGACACGAGTTCCTTTCTGAATCCTACTTCCGCTATTTCAACGGAAGAGAATATACGGACAGTATGACCTATCTGACCATTACGCAGGAGAACAAGAAGAGCCGTCTGATGTCTTTCGACAACAAGAAATGGCGAGATTTCTTAGTGAAAATCAGAAAGGTGCAAGACCAGCTGAAGGATGCCGGTATCAAATCAGAGTTCTTAAACAAACAAGAGGCAAGTCTGTATGTTGACCGTTTCTTTGCCATGAACTTCCGTGACAAGATGGTGAGCATGACAGGATTCAAGGTGGATGACGAGATGATAGGTATGGGTGACAGACGCTGTAAGGTATATAGTCTTGTGGATGTGGATTGCGCCAACTTGCCGACACAAATCCGTCCGTTTACCAACATCGAGGTGAACAACACAAGTATGCCAGTGGATCTGGTAGCATTGGTGGACAGCATTCCTGGTGTGGAGAGTGTGGTGTATAACCAAATTATCTTTGTGCCGAACCAGAAGCGTGAACTTGCTATGCTAGACAAAAAGAAAAACCGCCATGCCAGCATGCCAAACCCAAGCAATCTGATTGCCGTGGAGGACATCAAGAGAGTGCAAGAGGTGATAGCGAGAGAAAACAAGCAGTTAGTATATACCCACTATAATCTGATAGTGACGGTGAAGCCAGACACGGATATACAAAAGTGTACCAACCATCTGGAGAATGCCTTTGGCAGGATGGGCATCCATATTTCGAAGCGAGCCTACAACCAGTTGGAACTGTTTGTCAACTCTTTCCCCGGCAACTGCTATGGGATGAATGCCGACTACGACCGATTCTTGACCTTGGGCGATGCCGCCACCTGCCTGATGTACAAGGAAAAGATTGTGCATAGCGAGGACACGCCATTCAAGGTCTATTATACCGATCGTCAAGGAGTGCCTGTGGCCATCGACATATCAGGGAAAGAGGGACGAAATAAGCTGACTGACAACAGCAACTTCTTTGTCCTCGGTCCTTCGGGAAGCGGCAAGAGCTTTTATGTTAACTCCATGGTGCGTCAAGCCCATGAGCAGGACACCGACATCGTGCTGGTAGATACAGGTAACTCGTATGAGGGACAGTGTGAATACTTCGGCGGAAAATACATTTCCTATACCGAGGAGCATCCTATCACGATGAACCCATTCAAGATCAGACGAGAGGAATGGAACATCGAAAAGTTGGGATTCCTGAAAAACCTCGTGATGCTGATATGGAAAGGAAGTCAAGGCACAGTGAGCAAGACCGAAGACAGGCTGATAGAACAAGTCATCAACGAGTATTACGATGCCCACTTTACCACCAAGAGAGTGAGTAGCCTCTGTTTCAACAGCTTCTATGAGTTCAGCACGGAGCGACTGCCGAAGATATGCGAGGAGAATGGTCTGCATGGCATAGACCTGTCATCCTACAACTATCTTTTGAAAGACTTCTATAAAGGAGGCAGTCACGATGTGACGTTGAATGAGAATATGGACAGCAGCCTGTTTGATGAGACCTTCATTGTCTTTGAAATCGACAGTATCAAGGATGATCCACTGCTTTTTCCACTGGTGACGCTCATCATCATGGACGTCTTCCTGCAGAAGATGCGCATTAAAAAGAACCGAAAGATGCTCATCATCGAGGAGGCATGGAAAGCCATCGCCTCGCCCATGATGGCGGAATACATAAAATATCTGTATAAGACCGCCAGAAAATTCTGGGCAAGCGTGGGTGTGGTGACACAGGAGATACAGGACATCATCGGCAGTGAGATAGTGAAAGAAGCCATCATCAACAACTCGGATGTGGTGATGCTGCTCGACCAGAGTAAATTCAAGGAACGATTCGACACCATCAAGGCGATACTTGGTTTGACCGATGTGGACTGCAAGAAGATATTCACCATCAACCGTTTGGAGAATAAGGAAGGACGCAGTTTCTTTCGTGAAGTCTTTATCAGGCGAGGACAGACCAGCAATGTGTATGGTGTGGAAGAGCCGCATGAGTGCTATATGACCTACACCACGGAGCGAGCGGAGAAGGAAGCGTTAAAGCTATACAAGCGAGAGTTGAAATGCAACCACCAACAAGCTATCGAAGCCTATTGCAGGGATTGGGATGCAAGTGGTATCAGCAAGAGCCTCGCTTTTGCTCAAAAAGTAAATCAGGCAGGGAAAGTACTGAATTTAGGGAACAAAAATAAAAAGTAATCAAAGATGAAACGACTTCTATCCATCATAATGCTGATAGTCTGTGTGTTGGCAAAGGCTGACGCACAGTACTACAGCGTGAACTATGACAGGCAGACGGTGGCTGCTATGGCAGCTGCATACGGAACGGAAGCCGTGGCAGAGGCATACTATAACGAGCAGGTGCAGAACATCTTGAAGCATTATAATGCAGCAGAAGTGGCAAGTGCCGGCATCTTCGCCTCAAAATTCTTGGAACGCAAGGCAATGACGGATTTGGGCATCTGGAACAGTTGCACAGAGAACTACTATTACCGCCGTATCTACAACATGGTGTCGGGCAAAATCATGCCAAAGATATGGACGGTGGCAGGAATGATGCTGAAAAGTCCGCAGACTGCCCTGTATTGGGGAACCTATCTGATGAAGATATGTGACGACACCAAGAACCTGTGCATGCAGTTTGAGAGTGTGGTAACAAACAGCACCCTCACATTCTCGGACATCGCCTTTCTACAAATCAACCAGGAGATAGCTGCCATACTGAAACTTTCAGAGATTGGCAACGTGGATTGGAAGAAGATGTTGGACGATTTGTCGAAGGTGCCAGGCAATTTTACAGTGGACAATCTGAAAGCCGACATCGACAATCTGTATAAGGCAGGAGCCAACCTTGCAGGAGCAGGAATGAACAATATCGGCAATGCCCTTTTGCAGAGCAGCCAGTTCAACGACCTCTTCCAAGGCAAGCTCAGTGCAGCCATCGACATTGTGGATAACTATTCCTCGCTGTTCAAAAGTCTCGACAAGAGCGTAGGCAACACCCTCTTGGGCATGATTGGAGGCAAGGACAACGTGGCAGGACTTTTCTCTCTTGCCAACTATAACCTCACCTCATGGATGACGGACTATCTGGATGAGACGGCAGAAAACTACTACACGCAAAGATGGTATATCGCCCGACGAGACCAAGGACGAGAAAAACTGTGCGACTATGTACCGCCCACCGATGACAACAGCATCTTGAAAGGCGACCACTGGTACAGAATCAACACCAAGGATGCCAACTTCTATCCCAACAATAGCCAAAAGGAATCCATCCTGCAAAACTCGGAGAATCATGCAGGATGGTCAAGAACAAGGGTGCAACAGCTCAACAACCAGAATGATGGCTTTACTTACAGTATCAGCTATTGGTTGAACAGCTACATCATCAGTAGCAAGAAAAAAGGACAGAAACAGAAGGCATACGCCTACGAGATACAGGTGTACAAGAGTTGGAACAGGACAGAAGAAGTGTATGAGGCAGTCTTTGACTCCTATTCGATGGACTTGAACACCTTCAAGGCACAACTGCAAGCCCGGTTGAGCGAATGGAATGACAACGAGGAAGGCTATACCTATTATATAGGCAGTGATGCACGCAACTACTATCAGGCAACCGATGCCGCCAAATTGAAGGGATGCGAGAGCGTGACCATTAGTGTGACATGCAGCGACGGTGTGCAGTTGGGGCAAGGCACCACACAATACAAATGTAAGAGTTGTGGTGGTTCGCTGAATGACCACAGCAAGAAATGCGCCATGACAACATCTGTAACAGAGAACAACCTTGACCTCTCAGATTTGTATAAGCAGGAGCAGGAAACCAATGCCAAGATAACCTCTTTGCAATCGCAAATCAATCAGTTGGAAGCGGAGAACAAATCACTTGTCAAGCAAATCGCCAATGCAAGTGTGGAAGATGCAGCCAAGTATCGGGAGCAATACAACAAGAACATGGCTTCCATCGAACAACTGAACAAAGAACTTGCCACATGGCAACAGAAACAAAGGGAAATAGAGGAAGCCAAGGCAGAGGCAGGAAAGGACAATGACGTGGCGACGGATGACTACTATCGCATACCAGCCATTATGAACGACTGCAAGAGCGCCTACAACCTGACTTGGCAAGGGGAAGGAACATGGAGCGGCTATACTTACATTCGAAAAGCCACCATGCCCAACATCAACGGCATCATCACCTTCAAGGCAACATTGAAGATTGCCCGAAAGCCGAAATACTTCTTGGGCATCAAGATACACAGAGCCATCCTGCAGATCAGTTGGGAGCTGACATCGGAATACACCAACACCTCGGTAGTGGATGTGATAACGCTTGACCCAAGCAAGACCGAGCAGGAAAAGGCGGACGAAGTGAACAAGCGCATCTCGGAAATCGCACAGGAATATCCATCGTGCAAGATAACCACCGAATATGCTAAGAGCGCACCTGCCGATGACAATAACACCGATGATACCTTTCATCTGCTATGGTCGAGCGATAGGTTAGAGATAGCCAGAGAGGTGGACAGCAGAATCACCAAGATATACGCAGACTTGGTGTCGTTGGAGAAGATGATGCACTACAAGCGCAACATCATCGACGTGCTGATGGACATCGCTCCACATATCAATGCTGACGAAGGACGACGGTTGACACTGGTGGAGAAATGCAAGAAACGTTGGTTAAGGAAAGCTGCCGACACCAAACATTCAGATGATTATCACGGCAAGTTTAATGATGAAGACAATGAAAATGAGAAATAGAAAAGAATACAAGGCTGATGCAGCGGAGAGGGTTGCAGGGTCAGTGAGCAAGAAGCGACGAATGGATATTGTGAGAACATTGCTGGTAGCAATCTTGCTCCTCGCCCTCCCCTCTAAAACATTTGCCCAATGGGGATTTGATGTTGCCAGCGTGGAAGCCTACATCAATGACCACAAGAAACAGCGGAGTCTGTTGCTCGCACGAAGCACGTTGGAATACAGCAATAAACTATTGCACAGTTACAGTAAGGACGAGACCAAGGCATACAAGGAACTGAACGTTGACCTTGACAAATACACCAGGGCATTTGATGTGATAGATGTGCTATATCAAAGTTTACGAACCAGTTTGAACGTGTACTCCACCTACGAGGGTGTGAGCGACAGAATATCGGACTATAAGAAGCTGTTGGATGACTACAACAAAAAAGTCATCAAACGAAAGCGCATTTCGCTTGCCGATACCATACTGATAGGCATCAACCGACGAGCCATAGAGAATCTCGCAAATGAAGGCGAATACCTCTACAAAAGCGTGAGCGACTTGGTGCTGTATGCCACAGGAGCGGCAGCGTGTTCTACGGCAGACCTTCTTGTGGTGTTGGAAAGCATCAACACCTCGCTTGACAATATAGAGAAGCATCTGAACAAAAGCTACTTTGAGTCGTGGCGATATATCCAAGTGCGCATCGGCTATTGGAAAGAAAAGGTTTACCGAACCAAAAGCAAGCAGCAAATACTGGAAGATGCCTTCGGTCGGTGGAGAGTGGCAGGTAAACTCGGATATTGAGAGAACGAAGAATTTATAATCCCATATATAATAATGTATAGGCATGGATAGAAAGAAAACAAGAATAGGAACCATCATGTTGATGTTGGGAGTCGCTATCAGCGGCAATGCCCAAAGTGGTGTGACATACAATCATGACAGTTCGAAAAAGAACCAGATAACGGTGATGGAAATCGGTAGTGGTAGTCTGTCACCAGAATTGTACTATCAGTTACTGCACAGCAGTTACAAGAAATCGGCTGCGAGTAAGAACAAACTCGGTTATCGTACCACGGCAGGAATCGGAGCTTACAATCAAGTGGAATATGCCGAAGCCATCGACTCTGCCCTGACCAAAAGAGCAGAGATTGAGGCGTTGAATATGGCAGACCGTAAGATTGACCTCGCCTGGAAAGTGGAAGGAAGCAAAATCAACAGCAAGATGAATGCCTTCAAGAGCAACATCGACCGCATCCTGCCTGTAGGCGGATCCATCGGTGACAAGCAACGCTGGACAGAATACTATCATGTCTATGAGACAGCCATCAAAGCCACCAAGGATGCCTATATGCCCAATGCCAAGCGTAAGAAGATGTACCTACAGATTTATGCAGATGTGGCAAAACAGAACGAGACACTTGTGAAGCAACTGGTGCAGATGTCGAATGCCAGCAAGACCAAGGAATTGTTGACAGCAAACGGCAACTACCAGACCGCCAACAAACGAAGTATCATCAGTAGTGCATCCAGCAAATGGCGAGAGGCAGGAATGGCAGTGAGAAACAACACATCTTCTGGCAGTAATAACGGCTCGAATGAGGATGACAATGATTTGAAAATAAACAGATAAGGAGTTATGGCAGACAACAGCAGCATATTATCCGACTTCGGCATCAACATCTTGGAAGAAGAGATTGATGACGTGATTTTCCAGACCAACGAGTTTCTGTGCGACGCTACTTTTACAGGCTCAAACGGACCTTTTTGGTGGGTCGTCCAAATGTGTATGGCACTCGCAGCCCTCTTCTCCATCGTGGTGGCAGCGAATATGGCTTACAAGATGATGGTGAAGCATGAGCCACTGGATGTGATGAAACTATTCAAGCCACTGGTGATAAGCATCATCCTCTGTTGGTGGTACCCACCTGCCGATACAGGCATGACGAACAGTGGCAGCAATTGGTGCGTACTGGACTTTCTGAGTTACATACCAAACTCCATTGGAAGTTATACCCATGACCTATATGAGGCGGAAGCCACACAGATAGAGGGCAAGTTTACGGAAGTTCAGCAGCTCATCTACACCAGAGACACGATGTACACCAACGTACAAGCCCAGGCAGACATTGCCCATAAGGGAACAACAGACCCGAATCTGGTGGAATCGACCATGGAGCAGACAGGTGTGGATGAAGTGACCAACATGGAAAAGGACGCAGCCAAGCTGTGGTTTACCTCACTGACTGCAGGAGCCGTAGTGAACATCGACAAGATAGTAATGCTGATAGCATTGATCGTCTTCCGTATCGGTTGGTGGAGCACCATCTATTGTCAACAGATACTGTTGGGAATGCTGACGATATTTGGACCGATACAATGGGCGTTCTCGCTACTGCCGAAATGGGAAAGCAGTTGGGCGAAGTGGCTGACAAGGTATCTGACCGTGCATTTCTATGGAGCCATGCTCTACTTCGTGGGCTTCTACGTGCTATTGCTCTTCGACATCGTGCTCTGCATACAGGTGGAGAACCTGACGGCTATCACCGCCAGTGAGCAGACGATGGCGGCATATTTGCAGAACTCGTTCTTCTCGGCAGGGTATCTGATGGCAGCAAGTATCGTGGCTTTGAAGTGTCTGAACTTAGTTCCAGACCTTGCGGCATGGATGATACCAGAGGGCGATACCGCCTTCTCCACAAGAAACTTCGGTGAGGGTGTGGCACAGCAAGCCAAAATGTCGGCACAGGGGACACTTGCCCATGTGATGCACTGATAAAGATAAAAAGGTAAAAGAGTAAAAAGGTAAAAAACGAAATAGCAATGGTAATCAAGAATTTAGAGAATAAGGTGAAGTTGGTGACTATCATCTGTAGCCTGTTTCTGGTTGGGTGTGTGCTGATAAGCATCAGCAGCATCTGGACGGCGAAGAACATGGTGGTGGATGCACAGAACAAAATCTATGTGTTGGACGGCAATGTACCAATTTTGGTGCAGCGTACGACGATGGATGAGACATTGGATGTGGAAGCAAAGAGCCATATCGAGATGTTCCATCATTATTTCTTCACATTGGCACCAGATGACAAGTACATCAAATACACGATGGAGAAAGCCATGTATCTGGTGGATGAGACTGGATTGGCGCAGTACAATACGCTGAAAGAAAAGGGTTTCTACTCCAACATCATGGGAACAAGTGCCGTGTTCAGCATCTTCTGTGACAGTATCAAGTTCAACAAGGAGAAGATGGAGTTCACCTACTACGGCAGACAGCGTATCGAGCGCAGAACCAATGTGCTGACCCGTGAACTGGTGACGGCAGGACAACTGAAACGAGTGCCGAGAACTGACAACAACCCACATGGATTGCTGATAGTGAACTGGCGAACCTTGCTCAACAAGGATATTGACCAGAAGACGAAGAGCAACTATTGAAGGTAAAAGGGTAAAGAAGTAAAAAGGTAAAAAAAGAAATACGATGAACACAAAAGGATTTAAGCAGATGCTCATTGGGGAGAAGATGCCCGACAAGGACGACCCAAAATACAAGGAACGCTATGAGCGAGACGTGAGAGCTGGAAGAAAGTTTGCCAGGATGTGCAGAATTGACAAGGCGGCAGCTAAGGTACAGAGGTTTGCCGACCTACATAAGACACTGTTCCTGGTCATCGTGTTCGGTTTTGTGGGTGTGAGCTTCAGTTTCAACATCTATCGCATGGCAAGAGCTTATCACTATCAGGGAGAGCGACGCACTGCTACGGAGAGACAGGACTCGCTGATAAAGGCTCGCCATCAGAATATGGGGAATGCAAAGAACATAGTAAGGACCAATGAGGATGCACGCCATCCTCATAAAGACAAATAACGATGAAGCTGACAGAAAGAATCAATTTCAGACAACCCAAGTACATGCTACCTGCGATTGTCTATCTTCCACTGCTTGGTGCCTCCTACTTTATCTTCGACCTCTTTAATACCAAGGTGGCGGAGAAGCAGGATGCCAATATGCAGACCACGGAATATCTGAATCCGAACCTGCCACAAGCCCATATCAAGGGCGGTGACGGTATTGGAGGCAAGTATGAGAACATGTTGAACGCCTACGGCAAGATAGAAGACCATAGTGCCGTGGAAAATATAGACCGAGACAATGAGCAAGAAAAAGAAGAATACCAAAGTAAGTATTCGGATGCAGAACTGCAACAGTTGGATGCCGAAGCCAAGAGGCAAGCTGAACTGGAGAAAACGAGAGAAGCACAAGAAGCCCATGAGCGACAAAGAGAGAATGAAGCGTTGGCAGAGCTGAACAAGGCACTTGCCGAAGCAAGGCTGAAGGGACAGCAAGTCACACAAGCGAACAGTTCGACTTCTTCTGCAGCCACCTCTCCTACCGACTCGCAAGGCTCAGCCAAGGCTGGTATCAACATTGAAGGCAAAATCAAGGTGAATGAGAATGCCCGAAAGGAAGCAGACGAGAATGACAAGCCAAGTGAAGTGGTGAAAAAGGTGAAGACATCATCAGACTATTTCAACACATTGGCAATGAATGAGAAAGAACCGACACTGATTAAGGCTATCATTGACGAAAATGTGAAAGCCGTGGATGGAAGCCGTGTGCGTTTGAGACTGTTAGATGATGTGGAAATCGGTGAAATGGTGGTGAAGAAAGGCGCATACCTGTATGCCACCATGAGCGGTTTCAGTTCGCAACGAGTGAAAGGCACGGTGAAAAGCGTGTTGGTGGACGATGAGATAGTGAAAATCAACCTGTCACTCTATGACACAGACGGCATGGAAGGCTTGTATGTGCCAAGCAGCCAGTTCCGAGAGACCAGCAAAGACGTGGCAAGCGGAGCTGTAACCGGCAATGTGGATATGAACACCACCAATACTGGCAGCAGTTTTTCGCAGTGGGGCATGCAGACCATGCAGAATGCCTATCAGAAAACAAGCAATGCCATAGGCAAGGCAATCAAGAAGAACAAGGTGAAACTGAAATATGGCACCTTTGTGTATCTGATAAACTCGAAAGATACCAAGAGCAAGTAAACGTTAAACACTACAAAGTAAACATTACACCCATATGAATATCAAGAAGACCATTGGCGCACTCATGATGTGTGCAATAAGTGCCACTCCGATGATGGCACAACAGACCAGTGCGGAGAGCTATCATCCCTGCACCTACCAGGAGATGGAGCAGCTGACCGTGAACGAGCAAGTGACAACAGTCATTACGGCAAGCGAACCCATCCGCTTTGTGGACATATCCACCGACAAGATAGCAGGAGACCAACCCATCAACAATACCGTACGACTGAAGCCCAAGGAGGGACTGCATGAAGATGGTGAAGTGCTTGCCATCGTGACCATTGTGACAGAACGCTACCGTACCCAGTATGCGCTGCTCTATACAACAAGATTGCAAGAGGCAGTGACGGATAAGGATATACAACAGATAGAAAAGAATGCCTATAACAATCCTGCGGTCACATTGTCCTCTACGGATATGGCTCGATATGCTCGTCAGATTTGGAGTTCGGAAGCCCATGTGAACAATGTGAAGACCAAAGCCCATAAAATGGTGATACGACTGAACAACATCTATTCGTCGGGCGACTATTTCTTCTTGGACTTCTCGGTGGAGAACAAGACAGACGTGCCATTTGATATAGACCAAATACGATTGAAGCTGACGGATAAAAAGACCGCCAAGGCAACCAACTCACAGATGGTAGAGTTGCATCCAGTCTTCACGTTGGAGCAGACCAAGCGTTTCCGCTATGGCTACCGCAATGTGATAGTCATTCGGAAAATGACATTCCCGAATGACAAGCAGTTGACAATAGAGATGACGGAGAACCAAATCAGCGGTCGCACCATCTCATTGAAAGTCAACTACAGTGATGTGTTGTCGGCAGACTCATTCAATCCGATTTTTCTAAAATAGCAATCATATCCAATGGAAGAAAGCAAGGAGCTACAAGGATTTTACAAGATATTCAGGGCGGTCATCTACATATCCGTGTTGATGGAGTTCTTTGAGTATGCCATAGACCCAAGGACGATAGACGGCTTTGGCGGTGTGGTGTGCGACCTGCACGACCGCATCAAACAGTGGTTTATCTACCATGACGGGAACCTGGTGTATAGCAAGGTGGTGACGTTCCTGTTGGTGTGCATCACCTGTGTAGGAACGAGAAACAAGAAGCATCTGGAGTTTGATGCCCGAAGACAGGTGCTGTACCCACTGGTGAGTGGCGTGGGACTGCTGGTAGTGTCCGTGTGGCTCTTCGGCTGCTATGCGATGGACACTCGTCTCTATGCCCTAAGATTGAACATCATTCTATATATGGTGGCAACCATCATTGGAACGGTGCTGGTGCATGTTGCCTTGGATAACATCTCGAAGTTCCTGAAGGAAGGACTGATGAAAGACCGTTTCAACTTTGAAAACGAGAGCTTTGAGCAGTGCCAGAAGGAGGAATACAACAAATACAGCGTGAATATCCCCATGCGCTACTACTATAAGGGCAAGTTCCGCAAGGGATGGGTGAACATCGTAAACCCTTTCCGTGGCACTTGGGTAGTTGGTACGCCTGGTAGCGGTAAGACTTTTTCTATTATAGAGCCGTTCATCCGTCAGCACAGTGCAAAAGGTTTTGCCATGGTCGTTTACGACTACAAGTTCCCTACCTTGGCAACCAAACTGTACTACCACTATAAGAAGAACCAACAGTTGGGGAAACTGCCAGAAGGCTGCAAGTTCAACATCATTAACTTTGTGGATGTGGAATACTCCAAGCGAGTGAACCCAATACAGCAGAAGTACATCAACAACTTGGCGGCAGCGAGCGAGACCGCAGAGACACTGCTGGAATCACTGCAAAAAGGCAAAAAAGAAGGAGGTGGCGGCAGCGACCAATTCTTCCAGACCTCAGCCGTCAACTTCCTCGCTGCCTGTATCTACTTCTTCATCAACTATGGCAAGGAACCATACGACAAGGACGGCAAGATGCTGATAGCAGAGAAAGTACTTGATCCGAAGACCATGCAGATGAAGCCGACCGGAAAGGTGTTTAACCATGCAGGAGAAGAAGTGGAGCCAGCCTATTGGTTGGGCAAGTACAGCGACATGCCCCATATTCTGAGTTTCCTGAATGAGAGTTACCAAACCATCTTCAATGTATTGGAAACCGACAATGAGGTAGCACCATTGCTCGGTCCATTCCAGACCGCCTTGAAGAACAAGGCAATGGAGCAGTTGGAGGGTATGATAGGTACACTGCGTGTCTATACCTCACGCCTTGCCACCAAGGAAAGCTATTGGATATTCCATAAGGACGGCGATGACTTCGACCTGAAGGTCAGTGACCCGAAGAATCCGAGCTATCTGCTGATAGCTAACGACCCAGAGATGGAGAGCATCATCGGAGCGTTAAACGCCCTAATCCTCAACCGACTGGTGACACGAGTGAACACAGGGCAAGGCAAGAACATCCCTGTGAGTATCATTGTGGACGAGTTGCCTACACTTTACTTTCATAAGATAGACCGACTGATAGGTACAGCCCGAAGCAACAAGGTGAGCGTAGCCTTGGGCTTTCAGGAGTTGCCGCAGTTGGAAGCCGACTATGGCAAGGTAGGTATGCAGAAGATTATCACCACCGTAGGCAATGTGGTGAGCGGTTCGGCACGAAGCAAGGAAACGCTCGAATGGCTATCCTCCGACATCTTCGGAAAGGTGGTGCAACTGAAGAAAGGCGTGACCATTGACAGAGATAAGACGAGCATCAACCTGAATGAGAATATGGACAGTCTTGTGCCAGCCAGTAAAATCTCAGATATGCCAACAGGATGGATCTGCGGACAGACCGCAAGAGACTTTGTGGCTACCAAGACCGGCATGAATGGCAGTATGAACATACAGGAAAGCGACGAGTTCAAGACCAGTAAGTTCTATTGCAAGACCGATTTCAACATGTCTGACATCAAGAAAGAAGAAAGCGAGTATATGCCACTGCCCAAGTTCTACACCTTCAAGAGCCGTGATGAGCGTGAGCGCATCCTCTATAAGAACTTCGTGCAAGTTGGCGAGGACGTGAAAGCCATGATAGCAGAGATATTCAACAAGAAGAATGCCAAGTAACAAGCCAATGACACTCCAAATGCAAAACAAAAAACAACATCCATGACGAAAAAGATAAGAACATACATCACCCTGACGCTCTTGTTTCTGTGCCAAAGCATCATGGCACAGAACAAGACACCCACAACAGATAGCCCAAGCCAAAGCGACTTGGGCATCTTCGCATTACCACCCTTTGAGCGAGCCGTGCGATGCATCAAGTATTATGAAGGGTGGCACGACATCAAGCGTAACTATCCCTATATCGGATGGGGACATCGGATATTGCCGCATGAGAAGTTCAAGAAAAATCTTACTTATCAGCAAGCCGATTCCCTGTTGCGCTCAGACATTACCAAGTTATGCGCCATATTCCGCAAGTATGGTAAGGACTCACTACTCCTTGCCGTACTTGCCTACAATGTCGGACCCTATAAAATATTAGGGAACAAAAGATTTCCCAAGAGCCGACTACTACAGAAGATAGAACGAGGATTGCATAACATCGAAAAAGATTACCTTGACTTTTGTAGATGGAGAGGCAGACACATTCCGTCTATCAGAAGGCGAAGAATAACAGAACTTCAACTGTTATACATCCCATAAAAACGAAATATTACTTCATCAACCATCGAAGTAGCACTTCATAACCTGTCGAAGTTATACTTCATCGGCACTTCAAGTATATTGGCCTCGTAACATACAAAAATTGCATAAGAACAGCATTTGTTTATACAAAACTTCTGAGATATTAAAGAAATTAGAGTTAATTCCTCTTAAATTTATACTGCAACATTGATATTTCCTGCTATTTCTTGTCTTTTCTCAATAAATTTTCGTATTTTTGCAGTCGGATTGTATAGCCAGACCGCAGTTGTCGCTGTAAGACGAGTTCTTTCATGATAACCGAGTCGGCAGCCTACGCCGTGCTGAGTGTAGTGAAGTCAACCATGACATATCTATACGAAAGCGGGCTTTGGGTGGGAAGACAATCCAGACATAATGGAAGGCGTTTATCGACGCTGTGTTTGAGACACACTGAAATCTTCCAAAACAATCAGTATCAAAGTCTCGAATATGGTCAACGGTAGATGTCCCGGGTGTGATTATATCAATCCCGTGGAGACCTTGTAAGCATGAATTGTACCCTTTTGGGTGCAGTTAAATGTTTTATATAGGTCTCTTTGCGGTAGTGATTTTCATATCGGCGTGGGCTCTGACGTTGTCTGTTCGACTTTGATAGGCAGTTGGAAGAGCCTCAGTGTGTGGAATGGACAACAGGACGATTCCACGCTCTTTTTTTGTCGCAATTTAACGGATTTCTGTCTAGAAAAAAGTTAGCACCGATATGAAAGTCGATGAATGGACATCAGATGATGTACACACCTCAGGAGGTGGTGAACTCCCTCCTTGCGCTGGACTTACCTCCAACGCCCTCCCCGAAGCTCAAAGCACTGTTTCCGCTGAGAGTTCACAAACAGGGGTGTCCACCAGAAATGCCCATATAGCAAGTAAGCCTAAAGCGCAAAAAGAGGAAGACTTTCCTCATTGGTATGCCTTACGTACCACATACGGTAGAGAGAAAAAGGCATACGACTACATGATTACCAAAGGCATCACGGCTTTTTATCCTACTACAAATGTAGTAAAACTTATAAAAGGTAAGCGCAAAGTTGTTACCGAGTCACGTTTACCCAACATCTTCTTCGCTTATGGTACCGAAGAACAACTCAAATCTTTTGTTTACGACAACGTAAACCTCCCCTTCCTCCGTTTTTATTATCGCCACGTCCACGTTGGGCGCAGAATAGAGAAGATTCCACTAATAGTTCCAGACTATCAGATGGATAGTTTGAAAATAATCTGTGCAGCCGATGCGGACAATACAATCGTATCATTAGGTGAAGTACCTAAGTTCGAGAAAGGACAGTTGGTAAAGGTTATTGATGGTGTATTCAAAGGGGTAGTTGGAAGAGTTGCACGATGGCAGGGGCAACAGAGGGTTGGAGTTGTTGTGGATCAATTGGTGACGGTTGTGACAGCATATGTACCGAGTGCGTTTTTAGAAATGCACTTATAAATGGTTACTTTTTAATAGAACAACCCATTAAGAATAAACAAAATAATTAAGTTACATATGAAAACATTAAACTTTAAAAGAATCATTAGCATTGTTGCTTTTGTTGCTCTTGCAGGATTTAGCTGTTTTTGGACAGCGGAGTCGCTGTTTATTTGGCAGCCTTCCATCACGATTGTTGGAGCATGGCTTATTGCTGTAGTTTTTTACATCCTTGCATCTATTTGCTTCTCTCGTTTTATCAAGGGATTCGAAAGATTTGGCGATTTTGGACAAGGATTGTTTGCCAGTCGTGGAGGTCATCTGTTCTTTGGTTTAGTTGGCTTACTAATTTTTTGGTTAATGGTAAGTCTTCCCACAAACACTCATACATCCTTAATTCCGCAACACTATAATTTAACTTTATTTATAAGTTCCTGAGCAACA
>ENA-ORTY01002580-ORTY01002580.1-human-gut-metagenome-genome-assembly--contig:-NODE-2580-length-17005-cov-2.590147_pt1 | contig 17005 bp, 19 predicted proteins | sample MGYA00241917_ERZ509198 | MGnify/ENA primary metagenome ERZ509198 (study PRJEB26280, sample SAMEA2338857) | human gut metagenome | biome: human gut; feature: human-associated habitat; material: faeces...
CGCACCAAGGAGGTGGAGCTGCACTACTCCGGCTTTACCATCCCCGACTACTTTGTGGTGGGCTACGGGCTGGACTATGCGGAAAAATACCGCAACCTGCCCTACATAGGCATTCTTAAGCCCTGTGTGTACGGAGGAGAGGAATAACGGGCGCCTGAGGCGCCCAATCTGCCCGGAAAGGACGTGTCCGCAGTTTGAAACGAAACGGAAGCCTGCGCGATGTGGGCTTTTACCTGCTCATCGCCGTGGTTCTGCTGATGACCATCTTCGCCCTCCGGGGCGGGATGGGGAATCAGGAGAAGGTCACCTATGCCCAGGTGCGCCAGCTGCTGGAGCAGCAGCCCTTCGACGTCCTCGCCATCGACGAGGGCCTCACCGGCAGCAGCGGCGTGGACTTCTGCATGGCCATCCGGGGCCGCTACCCCGGCATGACCCGCATCGTCATGACCAACTCTCCCACCCGGGAGATCGTGGACGCCCGCAGCCACGGCGTCATCGACGGCTATATCGTCAAGCCCGTGTCGGCGTCCACCCTGCTGGCCCAGATACGGAGCAGCAGAAAGGAATGAGGGCTGCGCGCAAAGGCTCTCCCTTTGGGAGAGCCTTCCGGGGGAGAAGAGGTTTTATTGTATCCAACCTTCCATACGGAATCTTACAGGATATTAAGAGATTCCTTAACAAACCGTAACGCAAGGCGCTTTGGCGTTTAAGTTTGGGCCGGTATACTGAAACCATAACGAACGGGAATGATTCTGGATGACAAAACAGAATGCATCCCCAGTATACGAAAAAGGAAAGGAAGTACAAACCCATGAGTGATACGATCCTCGCTCTGCTCGGCTTTGCAACGGTGATTGCGGTCATCGTCCTGCTGCTGCGCAATGTCACGGTCCCTGCACTGGCATTCGTCAGTGTCTCGACCATCACCGCAGCCATTCTGGTGGCGACCGGTGCTTTCACGCTGGATGAGATGGCCGGCTTTATCAAGGAGGGCGTCAAGGGCGTCCACGGCACTGCCGTCCTGTTCATCTTCTCCGTCCTGTTCTTCGGCGTCATGACCGATGCAGGCATGTTCGACAAGATCATCGGTGCTCTGATGAAGAAGGTCGGCAACAACGTCGTCGGCGTTGCTCTGATGACCTGCCTCATCGCCATCATCGGCCATCTGGACGGCGGCGGCGCTTCCACCTTCTGTATCGTGGTCCCGGCCATGCTGCCAGTCTATAAAAGGATGCATATGCGTCCCACTACCATGCTGCGGATCGCGGTGCTTTCCATGGGCGTACTGAACCTGATGCCCTGGGCTGGTCCCACCATGCGGGCGGCCACAGTCCTGGGCATCGAGGCCGGAGCCTTATGGCGCACCATCATGCCGATCCAGGCCTGCGGGATCATCCTGGCTCTGGCCGTGGCCGTTGTCAACGGCATCATTGAAAAGAAGCGGGGAGCCGGATTAAACGGGCTCCTGGCCCAGACCGAGGGCCAGGCGGCAGTGAGCCCGGCAGAGGCGGCGGCAGCGGAAGCGGCCAGTGAGCTGGCCCGTCCCAGACTGTTCCTCTTTAACGTGTTCCTTACCATTGCGGTCATTGCCCTTCTGATCCTGGACATCTTCCCCAGCTACGTTCCCTTTATGATGGGCGTGGCCCTGGCGATCCTGGTCAACTATCCGGGGGCGAAAATGCAGAAGAAGATCATCAATCTCCACGCCGGTCCGGCCCTTATGATGTGCTCCACCCTCATGGGAGCGGCCGTTCTCATGGGCGTTCTTGTAAAGAATGTGGAGGGCACAGAAAGTGTCATCACCTGCATGTCCGGCCTGATCAGCGGCTTCTTACCGGCTGTGCTGGGCCGCCATCTGCCTCTGGTGATCGGTATTTTAAGCGTGCCTCTGGCCCTGGCCTTCGATACGGACAGCTATTTCTACGGAATGCTTCCGGTAATGATCGGGATCGGAGAGGGCTTTGGCATCGCCGCCGCTCCCATTGCTGTTGCCATGGTGGTGTGCAGAAACTGCGCCACCTTCATCAGCCCCATGGTTCCCGCCACCCTTCTGGGCGTTGGCCTGGCAGATGTGGACATCAAAGACCATATCAAGAACAGCTTTTTATGGGTATGGGGCTTCAGCTTTATCTGCATGATCGTTGCTGTCCTGTTCGGGATCATGCCCTTATAATTGAAAATCTTAGAAAGAAAAACGCCGTTTCCCTGCGGGCTGATCACAGCTCCGCGGGGGACGGCATTTTTTGTGGTGAAATTTTGGAAAAAGAATGGTCTTGTAAAGGAAGCGTTCCTCCCCAGGAGCAGTGCGCCCCACTCGGCGCGGATAGCGTTTTTCAGTCTTATATCTGATCGATTCATGAAATCCATGAATTTCCAAAAAAGAAATAAAAAGCACAAAATACCGCAGAGATCCCCAGGAGAATGCCGTGCCACAGGCCGGACCGTTTCCATGCTTTCTCCTCCTCTGGGCTTAAGACCCCGGTTCCCCATTCGCCTTTAAATATACGCTGCCGCTTATGCTTTGAAACATACCAGCATAACCAGACCGCATATCCGGCCGCTGCCAGCAAAAGGGTGATCAGGACAGCTCTAAGAAACGCTGTTATGGGGCAGATCACAGCCAGGAGGCCGGTGAAAAGGAGAAGAAGGATCGGGATATCTGCCGCAACGTATGCAAATTTCCCAAACAGGTCGCGGTACAGGACCTTTGCCTGCTGTGCCTGTTTTATATCTTTGTCATAGGCTTCCTGGGACAATCCCGCGGCCAGACACTTGACGGACAGGTATCCAATGAACAGGATCCAGAACAGATCCGCGATCCCATCAAAGGTCACTATTTTCAGAACGACAAACGCACAGCCAAGCAGAGATACAAGCAGGTTTTTCGGACTGACTAATTTCATGGAAGCACCTCCTCATAACTTCATATTCCGGTTTTGCTTAGGCGATGGTCTTATAAAGGTGAAGCGATCATTGGGGTTTTATCTGAAGAATACCATCCGAGAGCACCAGCTCGCCGGACTCAATGAGCGCATCCTCCTGATAAGCCCTTTTTTCAGCAATAAGAGAATCCTCCTGTACAGTAAGGACATAATCAAAATTCCCCCGGTCCGAAAGATCATAACCGGTGCCTTCCGCATAGTCATAGACCAGGATCTGGTCGTTGACGATTCCTGAGCCAATACTCAGGGTGGAGCAAAGCTCTGGTTTGCCGTCTCCGGTGAGATCACAGAAATAAACGCTCCAGATGGGCATTCCATTATAGAGAGGGGTAATTTCGCTTCCCTTCACAGCTTCCAGCTGCTCTGCGCTCCAGCGAAAGGTGGTTTCTGGAAATTCCTCCAGATCATACTCTCTGACATCATCCCAGACCATTTCGTCTCCATGGAGACAGTCAAACCATTTGACTGGCCGGCCCGGCTCTGGAGCTTTGCTGCTTTCAGATGCGGATATTTCTTCATGGCTTATCACCACCTCCCCGTCCTCATCCAGACGGTAGATCTGGAACACGATCCCTATTTCCGGAACTTCTCCTTTTTTAAAGGAATCCGAATTAAAGAGGACACGGATCCCATCGCCGGGAGCCAGACCTTCGGGGATGGATACGCTGTCATAGCCGGTCAGGTCAAGGAGCAGGGTCTCTGCCTCCAGCACGCCCTTGGGGGCATGGGAGTCCCCGGCCTTTATGGACCGGACCGTGATGGACGTTTCATCTGCGGAAATCACCTCAGCGTTCATATAAGAGTCCCTGACCTCGCAGGCGGTGAGAAAAACAGCCAGGAAAAGTGGCAGCAGGTATATTGAGATCGTAAATCGGTCATTTCTTCCTTTCATAGAGTTCCACCTCCTGTTTATCTTAGAGGCGTCTGGCTAAAAGAAACGGTAATACAAAAGACCCGGTCATATCCATAGCCTTCTGCCCTGGACGGGTCGTGGAAAAAGTCCAAGTCCAGGGTCTCTATGGTGCCTCCGGAATCCAGGATCTGGAGGATCACAGGAATCTCTTCTTCCGGGAAAATATCCGCAGGCTGCTCCAGCTGTCTGGTAACACAGGCGGACGGGGCGGAGGACTCTTCGGCGCTTTCAAACGGCTCCCATTGGCTCACGCTGTTTTTTTCATCAATCTGTATGCCGGTCCGGATCCCATCGGGGATATTTTCAAATCCGAGAAACAAAAGCCCCTGGCTGCCGGACAGGGGAGTGCTGTTGGATGTGAACCGGTCCCATTGTCCGTTTTTCAGTTCATATGTGGTGACCGTAACCTGCCGGATGGTCTCATCCACGGTGAAGTCAAATAAACGGGACGAACCTACGGGAGCCAGCAGGTCTGCCAGCGCTTTTTCCTTGTGGGAAAGCTCGGCTTTTGTGAGTTTCATGGATCCTGCCGTCTCCTGTTTCCCGCAGGCGGAAAGAAGGACCGCCGACAGTATGAGGAGAGAAATGGTCATGATATGGAATATACGTTTTTTAAGCTTCATAGGCCCCTCCTTTTCAGTTTTTGTCCATGCCTGTGCTCCCTTTGTTTTTGGAGAAAGGCGGGTCACATGCCTGTTTTGCCTCTGATATTTTATATTATAATTATACCAGAAGGGCAAAAGAAAAGTCTGACATTTTTCTTACACCTGTTTTAATTTTCTTCTGTTTCTGCTATAATCCGTAGAAAACAGCAGCAGGAGGTGGAAGGGAACATGAAATTCATAAAAAAATCTCCAGTGACCCTGGAGCTGGAGAAGATCGAAAAGGAAGAGAAACGGCTGGAGCAAAGGGCTTTGTCCCGTACAGAGCCCGGCTGGAAGGAGGCGCTGACGGCCAGGATCCCTCCAAAGATGTCGGAAAACCTTCAGAAGGCGTTCTGCATGGCCTTCCGGACGATTTTTGAAAAGGGGAATCCTCTGATCGAAAAGACCTACCGGAGAGACGAACTGGAAAAGGATTTTAAGGTCCGGGATTTTTCCCTGGATTTAAAGGAAAGCCGGAAGGAGTACAAAAAGCTCCGGACCGAAGTCGCCAGAAGGAACCTGAAAAACCAGGCTGTCAGCGCGGCGGAGGGCCTGGGGCTGGGGCTTTTAGGCGTGGGCCTGCCGGACATCGCCATATTTACGGCTATGCTTTTAAGGGGTGTTTATGAGACGGCGCTGTATTTCGGATTTTCCTATGATACGCCGGAGGAACGGTTTTTTATCTTATGTCTCCTGGAGGCTTCTGTCAGCCGGGGGGAGCAGTGGGCCGAGAACAACGCACGGGTGGACAGGCTGATCTATACGCTGGTCCAGAAGAAAGAACTGACCGTATCCGAACAGGATCTGGAGGCACAGATCCAGGCGGTGGGAAACGCCTTTGCCATAGACATGCTAGCCGCCAAATTTATCCAGGGCCTTCCGGTGGTGGGAGCCTTCGGCGGCCTTTCCAATCCGGTCTGCTGGAAGCAGGTCATGACCTATGTGCAGTTAAAATATAGGAAGCGGTATCTCATGGGCAAAACTGGTTGACTACCTTTTCCATTTGCCTTATAATAATTTTATCTATGTGAAAGCGAGGCATGGTTGAAAATGATAAAAAGCATGACCGGTTTCGGCCGGTGCGAGGCCGTGACGGATGAATGTAAGATATCTGTTGAGATCAAGGCAGTGAACCACCGCTATCTGGACCTGAGCATCAAAATGCCCAAGAAATTCAACTATTTCGAGGCGGCGATGCGGACCCTCTTAAAGGATTATATCCAGAGGGGCAAGGTCGATGTGTTTATTACCTACGAGGATTATACGGAGGACCAGGTTTCCTTAAAATATAACAGCACACTGGCCGCCGAATATGTGAAAAACTTTGAAAAGATGGCAGAGCAGTTCGGTCTGGAGGACGATGTGACCGTTTCCATGCTCTCCCGGTGCCCGGAGGTCCTTACCATGGAGCAGGTGCCGGAGGACGAGGAGCACATGTGGGCCATGCTTCAGGAGGTCTTGAAGGGAGCCGCTGAAAACTTTGTGGAGACAAGGCTCAGAGAGGGAGAGAACCTGAAGAACGACCTGATCGGAAAGCTGGACCATATGCTGTCTATGGTGGACTTTATCGAGGAGCGTTCCCCGAAGATCCTGGAGGAATACCGGCAGCGGCTGGGAGACAAGGTACGGGAGCTTCTCCAGAACTCCACCATCGACGAGTCCAGGATCCTCACAGAGGTGACGGTCTTTGCAGATAAGATCTGTGTGGACGAGGAGACGGTCCGCTTAAGGAGCCATATCGAGGGTATGAAGAAGGAGCTCCTGGCCGGCGGCAGCGTGGGGAGGAAGCTGGATTTCATTGCCCAGGAGATGAACCGGGAATCCAATACGATCCTGTCCAAATCCAATGACCTGGAGATCTCAGACCAGGGGATCCTTTTAAAGACAGAGATCGAAAAAGTAAGAGAGCAGATTCAGAACATTGAATAATACTGGAGTGATGACTATGAAACGACAAGGGATGCTGGCCGTTGTCTCGGGCTTTTCCGGGGCCGGCAAGGGAACGGTCATGAAGGCGTTGTTGGAGAAATACGATAATTATGCGCTTTCCATTTCTGCCACCACGAGAGCGCCCCGTCCCGGAGAGCAGGACGGACGGGAATATTTCTTTATGACCGACGGGCAGTTTGAGGAGCTGATCCAGAACGACCGCCTCATCGAGCACGCCCGGTATGTGAACCATTATTACGGGACTCCCAGATCCTATGTAGAATCCAAAATGGCCGAGGGGAAGGACGTGATCCTTGAGATCGAGATCCAGGGTGCGCTGAATGTGAAAAGGCAGTACCCGGACGCCATCCTGATCTTCGTGGTGCCGCCCACAGCCGCAGAGCTGAAGCGGAGGCTGGTGAGCCGCGGAACAGAGACGGAGGAAGTGATCGCCAGCCGTTTAAAACGGGCTCTGGAGGAATCCGAGGAAATGGAGTCCTATGATTACATCCTGGTGAACGACACCGTGGACCAGTGCGTGGAGGAGCTCCACCATCTGATCCAGTCCCAGCACTTAAAGGCCGGAAACAGCAGAACGCTGATGGACCGGATAAAAACAGAGCTGCATGAACTGGCGGAAAGCCTCTGATCCATGGCGGATCCGGGCCTCAGCCGGTAATATATAGAAGCAGGGAGCAGCTGCCGGAGGAAAAGGCGGCTGTTAAAGAACGCAGAATGCGAAAGGAGACCTTTTATGTTACATCCATCTTATACAGACCTGATCGAGGCAGTAAACAGCGGCGTGGAGCCGGGTGAGCAGCCGGTGGTCCAGAGCCGTTATTCCATCGTGATCGCGGCAGCCAAGCGCGCCAGACAGCTGATCGCCGGAGCCGATCCCTTAGTGGCCGGAGCAGCGAGAAAGAAGCCGCTTTCCACAGCCGTACAGGAATTATACGAGCAGAAGGTGACGATCCTTCCCGAAGAGGAGGAGCTGCCGGAGGAGGCTTCTCTGACAGAGAACGATGAAGCAGAGTGCGGTGCCAAAGACGCCGCAGAAGAGGCTGAAAAGGAAGAATAAGAGGAACAAAGGGGGGAGAACAGCTCTAGGGATTTACTGCTGGCTTCCCCTTTTTTTCAAAAGAAAGGAAAAACTGGAATGAATCTGCTTTTCATATCACTGGGCTGTGATAAAAACCTGGTGGATACGGAAAAAATGCTCGGGATCCTGGGCGGAGAGGGATACAGCTTTGTGGACGATGAATCGGATGCCGATGTGATCGTCGTCAACACCTGCTGCTTCATCGGGGATGCCAAGGAAGAGAGCGTCAACACCATCCTGGAGATGGCAGAGCTTAAAAAGAGCGGCCGTCTGAAGGCCCTGATCGTCACCGGATGCCTGGCGGAGCGGTATAAAAACGAGATTACCGAGGAGATCCCGGAGGTGGATGCCGTTTTAGGCACCACATCCTATGAGGAGATCGCCGGAGCCATAAGAGAGGCTTTAAAGGGTGAAAAAACACTGGTATTTAAGGACATCGACGCACCGGTGGGCAAGGAAACGAAGCGGCTGGTGACCACCGGCGGCCACTACGCATTTTTAAAGATCGCTGAGGGCTGCGATAAGCGGTGCACCTACTGCATCATTCCTTATTTAAGGGGAAGATACAGGAGCGTTCCCATGGAGCAGCTGGAAAAGGAGGCCAGGGAGCTGGCGGACCAGGGGGTAAAGGAGCTGATCCTGGTGGCCCAGGAGACGACCCTTTACGGAAAGGATCTGTATGGGGAGAAGAAGCTTCCAGAGCTTTTAAGACGGCTTTCTTCGATTCCGGGGATCCAGTGGATCCGTCTCCAGTACTGTTATCCCGAGGAGATCACCGACGAGCTGATCGAGACCATAAAGAATGAAGAGAAGGTCTGCCGCTATCTGGATATTCCCATCCAGCACGCCAGCGACGCCATTCTTAAGCGCATGGGACGGCGGACCAGCAATAAGGAGATCCGGGAGCTGGTGGCAAAGCTCCGCCGGGAGATCCCGGATATCGCTCTGCGAACCACCTTTATTTCCGGCTTCCCGGGGGAGACGGAGGAGGACCATGAGATCCTCATGGAGTTTGTAGACGATATGGAGTTTGACCGTCTGGGCGTCTTCGCCTATTCTCCGGAGGAGGATACCCCTGCCTATTCCTTTAAGGACCAGGTACCCGATGAGGTGAAGGAGGACCGGAGGGCAGAGATCATGGAGCTTCAGCAGGACATTGCCTTTGAAAAGTCCGAGTCCATGAAGGGAAGCGTTCTGGAAGTAATGATCGAGGGAAAGGTGGCCGACGAGAATGCCTATGTGGGCCGTACCTATATGGACAGCCCCGGCGTGGACGGGCTGATCTTTGTAAACACAGGGCTTTCCCTGATGTCCGGGGACTTTGTACGGGTCCGGGTCACAGGCGCTCTGGAATACGATCTGATTGGGGAGGTTGAAGATGAATTTACCGAATAAACTGACGATCCTGCGGGTGATCATGATCCCGTTCTTTGTGCTGGCCCTTTTATATGACGGCGGCCAAAACCAGACCCTGCGGTACGTGGCCGCGGCGATCTTCATCATTGCCAGCTTAACCGATATGCTGGATGGAAAGATCGCAAGGAAATACAATCTGGTGACCAACTTTGGAAAATTTATGGACCCTCTGGCCGATAAGCTGCTGGTATGCTCGGCCCTGATCTGTCTGGTGGAGCTTAAGGAGCTCCCGGCCTGGATGGTCATTGTGATCATCAGCCGGGAATTCATCATCAGCGGCTTCCGTCTGGTGGCCTCTGACAACGGGGTGGTCATCGCCGCCAGCTACTGGGGAAAGTTTAAGACCACCTTCCAGATGATCGCAGTGGTCCTTCTGATCGTTGGGATCCCGTCCCTGTCCATGGTGACAACGGCCGTGGTATGGATCGCCCTGGTCCTGACTGTGATCTCTCTGGTGGATTATATCGCAAAAAACGTGAATGTTCTGAAAGAAGGGAAAATGTAATGATCAGAACAGAAAAGGGCTATGGACAGATCTTTAAGATCTATGGGGTCAGCGAGACCGAAGTAAAAGACGCCTTAAAGGAGATCCTGAACCAGGGAAGCGCCGTCCCGGTCTATACAAGGCGGCGGGGCAAGGAGGTCCATGTGCTGGTAGAAACGGCGGAGACTGATGAAGAACGGGCGAAGGAGCTTTTAAGGCCCGTATCCCGTTCCATAAAAAAAGCCCTGGGAGATATGTACTATACCACCAGGGAAAACGAGACCATGGAGGAAGCCGTGGTCCGTCTCCTGGTGAAAAACAAGCTGACAGTGACCACAGTGGAATCCTGCACCGGTGGTATGATCGCATCGAAGATCGTCAATGTGGCTGGAGCCTCCGAGGTCTTTAACCAGGGCTTTGTCACCTACTCCAATAAGGCCAAGAGGAAAATGGTGGGAGTGGGGAAAAACACGCTGAAAAAATACGGGGCTGTAAGTGAGCCCACGGCCAGGGAAATGGCGGCCGGAGGAGCAGAGGAGGCCGATGCGGAGGCCGCTGTGGCAGTGACCGGGATCGCAGGCCCGGACGGCGGCACCGATGAAAAGCCCGTGGGCCTGGTCTATATTGCCTGCTGTCTGAACGGCGATGTGACAGTGGAGGAGTGCCATTTCCACGGCTCCAGAACAGAAATACGGGAACAGTCAGCCATGGAGGCCCTGGATCTTCTGCGGCGCTGTATCCTGAAATACTGCGGCTAGGATGCGGTTTTATGAACGGCTGTATGTGGGGGATGAGGCGAAGAAACGGCGGTATTCCATCATCCAGGCAGTGAGAGAAGGGAAAAAAACAGGATACTGGATCCTAACCCTTCCCTCCAATGGGAAAAACCTTCTGGACCTTTATCCCGCCATGGCCCTGGCACAGCCATATTATAAGGAAAAAGATATGCTGATCCTGGGGATCGCCGCCGACCACGACGATGCGGTCCGGCTTTCTGCCAGGATCGTCAACCAGGTATACCAGAAGACCGGAGGCTTTGACGTTGCCGGTTTTCTCCTGGGAAATCTGAAAGAGTAGGGGAGTCTGGAATGCTCCATGTGTTATTATTCATACTGAAGATCCTGGGGATCATCCTGCTTGCAGTCCTGGGGATCATCCTGGCGGGTGTCCTTCTGGCCCTCTTTGTTCCGGTGCGGTACCGGGCGGATGGAAGCTTTTATAAGATCTCCAGAGGCGAGGCCTGTATTTCCTGGCTGTTCCGTGCCTTCCGGGTCACGGCCTCCTGGAAGGAGAAGCTGGTGGTGACGGTGAAGGTCTTATGGCTCCAGCCGTTCCAGGAGACCCTCTGGGAAAGGGAGCCGGAGACGGAGGATACGGGAAATGAGGATCCCTGGGCAGGGATGGACGACTGCTTTTCGCCATACGGGCCGGAGGGGGAGATGTCTGGGGCCGGCGGTTCCCAGGAGGATCCGGTCATCGGTCCGGGGGCCGGACAAGAGGAAGCCGGCATACCTGTGGACCAGGAGCCGGAAATGGTCCATATGGCCGAGCTTCTGGGAGCAGGGGAGGAGAGTCCCGATCGTCTGCCGCAGCAGACCGGGATGGAGGAAGCAGAAAAACGCCCGTCCCGCCTGGACCGGTTAAAAAACACGGCGGTGCGTATGAGAGAGCGGTTCCACTCTGCAAAGATGAAATACCGGAAGCTTAAGAGAACTCTCACGGATGAGGAAAATAAAAAGACCTTCCGGCTGGTACGGCGGCAGACCGTCCGGCTGATCCGCCATCTGCTTCCACAGACCCTTAAGGGGACCCTGCGGTTCGGGTTTGAGGATCCCAGCTATACGGGCCAGGTACTGGCGGCAGTCAGTCCCTTTTACGGCGTTTACGCCAGGAGCTTCACGCTGATCCCGGAGTTTGAGGAAAAGATCCTGGAGGGAGAGGTCCATATCCGGGGGCGGATCCGCGCAGCCACAGTCCTGTGGACCGCCGGCCGTGTATTCTTAAACAAAAATTTCCGCAGGCTGCTGCGGGGAAGAGGCAGGAGAAAGGAGTAAGAAATGGCAGAAAATCAGTTTCCTTCAACGGTGGATGCGCTTTTGAAGGGTATGGATAATTTTATTACGACAAAGACCGTGGTGGGAGAGCCGTTAAAGGTGGAGGATGCCGTCATCATACCCTTGATGGACGTGTCCTGCGGCATGGGAGCCGGCTCCTATGTCCAGAATTCCAAAGCCAATACCGGCGGCGGCATGGGAGCCAGGATGTCCCCCAGCGCCATCCTGGTGATCCAGAACGGAATGACCCGGCTTGTGAACATCCGGCACCAGGACGCCATGACAAAGGCTCTGGATATGGTGCCGGATCTGGTAAACCGCTTTGTGGGCGGAAAGGATATTTCCCCGGAGGCCATGGAAAAGGCGGAGGATATGAAAGCGGGTTATGAAGCGGAGGCAAAAGAAGAAAAATAGGAAGTCCGGCTGCATATGATGTACCAGAACGTCTTTTCCAATGGAGGCTGGTATGAAACGATTGTGCGGCCTTATGATCTTCTGCACCGGCGTCGGCATGACCTGGGTACTGATCCTCCCCAAATCCTTTGTGATGGTGGTCATTGCCATTTCGCTTCTGATCCTGGGTTATAATCTGTTCTGTTGTTCATAAGACGGAACGGATCCGTAAGAAAGGAAAGAAAACGTTGAGTGAACAGTCTGGAATCAGAAAAAAATTAAAAGAAAAGTGGAAAGAGGCGGCCCAGGCGGTGTTTCCCATCATCGGCATCGTCCTGCTCCTCTGCTTTACCATTGCGCCCATTTCTCCCAGCGTCCTCCTGTGCTTTCTCATGGGAGCAGTGCTGATCCTGGTGGGCATGATGTTCTTTACCCTGGGCGCGGAAATGTCTATGACGCCAATGGGCGAGCGCATTGGCACCTGCCTGACCAGGAGCCGGAACCTGCCGGTGATCGTGGCAGTGGCATTCCTTCTGGGGTTTATCGTCACCATTTCAGAACCGGATCTCCAGGTTCTGGCGGGCCAGGTGCCGGCGGTGCCCAATATGACGCTGATCCTGTCGGTGGCCTGCGGGGTTGGGGCCTTTCTGGTGATCGCCCTCCTGCGTATGCTGTTTTCCATGGCCCTTCCGCCGCTCCTGGTGGTCTGCTACGCCGTGGTATTTGTCCTGGCGGCCTTTGTGCCAAAGGATTTTTTAAGCGTGGCCTTTGATTCCGGCGGCGTTACCACCGGTCCCATGACCGTGCCGTTCATCATGGCCCTGGGTGTGGGCGTATCGGCCATCCGAAGCGACCGCCATGCGGCCGACGACAGCTTCGGCCTGGTGGCCCTGTGCTCGGTGGGGCCGATCCTGGCCGTGATGATCCTAGGCATGATCTACAATCCCCAGAATGCCGCCTACACAGCGCCGGTGATCCAGGAGTTTGGCGATTCCAGGGAAATGGGACTCATGTTCCTTCTGAACTTCCCTTTATATATGAAGGAGATCGCCATGGCCCTTCTCCCTATTTTCCTGTTTTTCATGATTTTTCAGATATTCCTGTTAAAACTGGCAAAACGGAAGGTGAAAAAGATCCTGGTGGGCTTTGTTTATACCTACCTGGGATTGGTACTGTTCCTTACCGGTGCCAACGCGGGCTTCATGCCGGCGGGAAATTATCTGGGCCAGGTTCTGGCCGGTTTCCGTTTTACATGGATCCTGGTGCCCATTGCCATGGTCATCGGATATTTCATCGTCAAGGCAGAGCCGGCCGTATACGTTTTAAATAAGCAGGTGGAGGAGATCACCGACGGGGCCATCTCGGCCGGAGCCATGGGTGCCGGGCTTTCTGTGGGCGTGGCCGTGTCCCTGGGACTGGCTATGATCCGCGTGATCACAGGAATCTCCATTCTCTGGTTTTTGATTCCAGGCTATGCGGTGGCCCTTGGAATTTCCTTCTTTGTTCCAAAGATCTACACGGCCATTGCCTTTGACTCCGGCGGCGTGGCATCGGGACCCATGACGGCGGCCTTCCTGCTGCCCCTGACCCAGGGAGCCTGTACGGCGTTGGGAGGAAATATCGTAACAGACGCCTTCGGCGTTGTGGCCATGGTTGCCATGACGCCCCTGATCACCATTCAGATCATGGGGCTCTATGCAAAGATCACAGAACGGAAGCAGAGGAAGGCTTCTGCCGGAACTGGCGTCCTGGCCTTTGACGGCATCGATGACAATGCGGTCATCGAGCTGTAACTGGGAAACAGAGGGCTTTGGAGGTCCATGCAGGATAAAGTCTGGATTTTAAAGGATATGAGGTTTATATGAGCGGATTATATATGATGGCGACCATCAGTGACCGGAACCAGGCCCGGCGTTTCCTGGATTTTTACCGGGAGTATGGTCTTTCGGTGACTCTCCTTACATACGGCCGGGGAACGGCGGCTTCGGAGATTCTGGATGCCTTTGGCCTGGAGGCGGCGGAGAAGGCGGTGATCTTTTCTGTTGTCACAGGGGAAGAGTGGAAGCGGTTAAAGACCGGGCTGGAACGCCAGATCAAGATCGATATACCCGGAAGCGGGATCGCGTTCATCGTTCCCGTCAGCAGCATCGGAGGAAAGAAGCAGTTTGAGTTTCTCACGGACGGCCGTGGGTTCGTAAAAGGGGAGGAGAGCACGTTGAAGGATACAAAGTATGAGCTTTTGGTGGTGATCGCCAACCAGGGCTACACGGAGCTTGTGATGGATGCTGCCAGAGCGGCCCATGCGCCGGGCGGGACCGTGATCCATGCCAAGGGGACCGGGGCGGAAAAGGCTGAGAAGTTTTTCGGAGTCTCCCTGGCAAAGGAAAAAGAGGTGATCTTTATGGTGACCAGGAAGGAAGGAAAAAACGCCATCATGACGAGCATCATGGAAAAGGCCGGCCTGGAGACCAAGGCCAGGGCCATTGTATTTTCCCTTCCTGTGACCGAGACGGCGGGCATGCGGCTGATCGAGGAGGATCAGGAACCGTAAAGAGGCATGCGGATAAGGAACGGGAGCGGTCAGCTGTGGAGACACGGCGGGCCGCTTTTTACATTCCCGTTTCTGGCATGGGGGGGAGCTTTCTGAACAAAACAAAAAAGGCATATGGACCGGATTCCGGTTCACATGCCTTGGTTTTGTCGTTATCTGGTTCGGAGGTATTAAGCTCTCTCTACGAGACCGGATCTTAAGCAAGAAGTACATACATACATCTTCTGAGCTCCGCCATTAACTTTCACCTTTACAGACTTAACGTTAGCTTTCCAAATTTTATTGGATCTTCTATGGGAATGGCTTACTCCATTACCAAAGTGAGCAGCTTTTTCACAAATAGCGCATTTTGCCATGATTGCACCTCCTTAACACTTCTTGGGATTTATACAAAAATCCATAACACATGTATGATAGCAGAAAGTGTAGAAATTTGCAAGAGAAAAATAAAAAAATACTTCATTTTTATGAAAAAATTTTTCTTAGAGATGGACAGTGGTAGTATGTTATGGTATACTAGCCGCATAACGACGGGACTGCGCATACGGATTTACGTTTTTTTACAGGGGATCCAGGCGCCGGCGTTTATTTTAATGGAAATGGAGGCAGGACTATGAAGGGATGTATTAATAATAAAATGGGCCGGATCCTGATCGATACGGACGTGATCGCGCTTTATGCCGGAACGACTGCTGTGGAATGCTTCGGAATCGTGGGAATGGCTGCGGTCAGCATGAAAGACGGTCTTGTGAAGCTTTTAAAGCGGGAAAGCCTGACCCATGGCATCAACGTCACAGTCAACGACAATGCAATCAGTATTGATTTCCATGTGATCGAATCCTATGGCGTCAGCATCTCCACGGTTGCTGACAACCTGATCGAAAATGTCAAATATAAAGTAGAAGAATTTACCGGGATGCCGGTGGAAAAGATCAATATTTACGTTGAAGGCGTGAGAGTGATAGATTAAGGAGGAAGTAATCCATGGGAATTAAATCCGCAGACGCTTCTCTGTTCCAGACAGCGGTTCTTTCTGCTGCCAAGAACCTGGAAGCGAAAAAGGAATGGATTAATGAGTTAAATGTATTTCCTGTCCCGGACGGGGATACGGGCACCAATATGACAATGACCATCATGGCCGCCGCCAGGGAAGTGGCTGCCATCGCAGAGCCCTCCATGGGCTCCATCGCCAAGGCGTTATCTTCCGGCTCCCTGCGCGGGGCCCGCGGTAACTCCGGCGTGATCTTATCCCAGCTTTTCAGAGGCTTTACAAAGGAGATCGCCGGCGAGGATACGATCACAGTGACCGTCCTTGCCAACGCCTTCACAAGAGCTGCGGAGACGGCCTATAAGGCGGTCATGAAGCCCAAAGAGGGTACGATCCTGACCGTTGCCAGGGGCATGGCGGAAAAGGCTGTGGAGCTGGCGGCAGAGACCGACGATATCGCGGAATTCCTTGAGAAGGTCATCGAGCACGGCGATTACGTCTTAAGCCAGACGCCGGAAATGCTTCCCGTGTTAAAGCAGGCAGGCGTGGTGGACTCCGGCGGCCAGGGCCTTATGCAGGTGATGAAGGGCGGCCTGGACGGCCTTTTAGGAAGGGGGATCCCCTTTGACGCCCAGGTGGAGACCGGCGGCTACACCGGTTCTGCGGCAGCCGGACGGGAAGAGATCGATACTGCGGATATTAAATTCGGCTACTGTACGGAGTTTATCATTAATGTAGAAAAAGAATATGGGGAAAAAGAGGAGAACAGCTTCAAGGGCTATCTGGAATCCCTGGGGGACTGTGTGGTAGTAGTCTCCGACGAGGATGTGGTCAAGGTTCACGTACACACCAATAACCCGGGCCTTGCCATCGAGAGGGCCCTGACCTATGGTTCTCTTTCCAGAATGAAGATCGACAATATGCGGGAGGAGCACCACGAGCGGCTGGTCCAGAACGCAGAAAAGGCGGCTGCGGCTGAGCGGGAAGAGCAGAAGAGGAAAGAGGAGCCCAGAAAGCCCTACGGCTTCATTGCGGTCTCCATCGGCGAGGGCCTGGGAGAGATCTTTAAGGGCATCGGCGCCGACTATCTGATCGAAGGCGGCCAGACCATGAACCCCAGCACCGAGGATATGTTAAACGCCATTGATAAGGTCAATGCCGACGTGATCTATATCCTTCCCAACAACAAGAACATCATCCTGGCGGCAGAGCAGGCAAAGAGCCTGGTGGAGGATAAGAAGATCCTGGTGGTTCCCTCAAGGACCGTACCCCAGGGCATCGCAGCCCTTATCAACTTTATGCCGGATGCCTCTCCGGAGGAAAATATGGAGAGCATGACGGAAGAGATGGGACGGATCCGCACCGGACAGATCACCTATGCGGTCCGGAATACCACCATCGACGGCATGGAGATCCGGGAGGGCAACATCATGGGCATCGGGGATTCCGGTATGCTGGCTGTGGGAGAATCCGTGGCAGAGACCACCGTGGAGACCATCCGGCGCATGGCAGACCAGGATGCGGAGCTGATCAGCATCTACTACGGCGCAGACGTGACGGAGGACGAGGCGGAAACGCTGGCAGAGCAGGTG
>ENA-ORTY01002581-ORTY01002581.1-human-gut-metagenome-genome-assembly--contig:-NODE-2581-length-16990-cov-3.846413_pt1 | contig 16990 bp, 19 predicted proteins | sample MGYA00241917_ERZ509198 | MGnify/ENA primary metagenome ERZ509198 (study PRJEB26280, sample SAMEA2338857) | human gut metagenome | biome: human gut; feature: human-associated habitat; material: faeces...
ATAATTCTTGTTCTGTAATATAGCGGTTCCCGTCTAATATAGGTCTGTAGATTAAAGGATTTGCATCCAACATTTTGGATATACCTTCCATAGCTTCAATAAATCTCTTGACTTCATTACTATCCTTATTCAATACCTGCTGTCCCATTTCCATTATTTGTATATGTTTTAAGGTTATTCCTTACATAGCTTAGAATATCTTCTTTTTTATAATAAATCTTTCTGTCTATACGACTGAAGGGGATTAGCCCTTTCTGTCTTAAAGACAACAGTTTTCTGTCTGATATATTCATAAGAATACATACATCCTGATTATCCAACCATTCATTCAGCTCAGATTTGGAAGAGTTCAGTCCTTTCAGTTGTTTTTCTATCTTGAACAATATGTCGTTCATTTCCATAAATGCACTGGCTTCTATGTTCACTATCTCCATAATCATTTGTTTAAGTGGTTGGTACAAAAATAGAATAGAAGGCTGTGGAACACAAGAGACTATCATCAAAGTGCATTATATTACATCAGATGTCATAGCGAAGCCACCGGACTATGCAGATCGGAGGGAGCTGAAATCCCTGTCTTATTTCGGGATTTTATAAGCGGACTATGTTTGGTTATTTGGGAAGGTGGATTTTCACTGTAATTGTGAGGTCGTATATGGGATATAAGGATAGCCGCCTTTGATTTACGGCTATGCGTCACGTCGGTCGCAGTTAATCCCTGTAATCTTTCCTTTAATTCCAATCCGTTTGCCGCCGCATTCTTTTTCAGGTGAATTTTCATGGCGTAAGCCATAAGGAAAATTCTCCTGAAAAAAGAAATAAATGCGGCTGGCAAATCAGGATTGGGATTTATCTTTGATGGAAGGGATAACTGTTTAAACATTCAAACACAATCTTTTTTCCCTCCATTAGAATGTTCCTGATGGAATAGGCAGAGGTTTTCCTTCTTCATCATACAGTTCTGTAACTGTAAGAATATCATATCCGTATATTCTTTGTATCTTTTTCACGCATTTCAGCTGCCTGTTCTTGTAATACTCTTTTGAAAACACCACTTCACCTCCTTTCATGTGTCCCTCTTCCTGTATCATACCATCCTCATAAAACTGGCGGTAATCACGCTTGAAGTTCCTGAAGTCGATGTTGTATTCATCTTTCATTACCTTGTCCGTTCCGGGATAGAAATACTGTACGCTGTTTGTAGACAGGTCTTCCTTATAGTAATAACGCTTTATCGGATAGCCGTTACTGTCAAACATCACTGTATAGTATGGCATTTCCGCATAGTTTTCTTCCCTAATGAGTTTCCCGTTATAGTCCCATTCCTGCCACAGACCAGCCTTCTCCCCATTCTCCGTATAGTGCTCTATACATTTCGGCTTTCCGCTCTGTGCCCATGTTTCCTTGTATTTCCCTTTCTTTCCGTTCCAGCCCCAGGTATATCCTTCTCTAATGAATGGCGGCATATCATCGCCTCCCTCCTCATAGATGCGGAAAGGACCATGCCGCATATCGTTACTGTACGAGACATAGGTAATCAGATTTCCGTTACTGTCGAATATCCGTTCCTGCCCGTCAATCTTCCCGTTCTTGTAGTCTCGTTCCGTTCTTCTTGCATGACCGTACTCTACCATTATACCGTCCAGCTTGCCTTGCTCGTTATAGGAATACTCTTTCAACAGACTTCCATCATAATAGTACTCGTATCCTTTTCCTTTCGCCCTACCTTTTACATAGGTCAACTTCTTGAACAGACGGTTGTCCTTATATTCCTCGTATGCTCCGTCAAGGATACCGTCCTTGTTGAAGTTGGCTATGAGATATGAGCTGTAACTTAATATAATCCGGCATTTCCCGTGTAGAGGGGTACGGTCATATATGTTCCGCCATTGGTATGTAAGATTCCCCAATGGCACCCGTTCCACATCATTAATCTCCAGTGGCTCCTGTGCGAAAATCATACTTCCACAGAGAGAAAACAACAGTAATGACAACAATATCTTTCTCATAAGCGTCCTGTTTTTCATTTATCTTATTCGGGGATTGCTATACCCATCTTTTTCATATAGGCGGTATCAAGCTCCGCACCTTTCCAATTTATGTCAGGAGGGAACTGTTTCCATCCGTCTTTGGGTGGGGATAATACCCATTTAGGAACTGTATCCATAACTATTTCCGAATGCTCACTCCATTTTTCTGAATATTTTACTATTATTCGTAATTTATTTAGTTCCTTGTTGTGTAATCCATATCTTGTATCCACAATATAATCGAAATCTGCAACTCTATACTTAAACTGATGTATTATACCTTTATAATATCCACTTTTAAAATACACACCAATAGTATATCTTATATTAGCTTTATTGAAGTAATATAGTGTGTCCAAATAGCGTGTGGTGATAATAATAATTAATAAAATTATACCCCCAGTATAAATATATTTTTTTCTATTTATTTTCATTACTTCTTTTTTCTTATAGTATCATTTTTTATTCCTTCTATCTTCTTCACTTCATTTATATAATATGTACCCCAAAGAGAGATTATGGTTTTATCCATTGCATCTATAGTATCATCCCCATATTTATGAAGATTTCTTAATATACGTTGTATGTTCGGTTCATTAAAATAAGGAATATATCTTCTCACTTTAGAAGTATTATTTTTGAAAAAGTTAGAATAAGTATTTTCTCCGACTTTTCCTAGCCCTATTCCAAAACCTAAATCAATCAAGAACTCATGAGTAGAAATTCCACCATCAAAAACAGTTTTTGTATTTCCTCTTAGATTCACATTAAAACTTGAACCAAATACAGCATTACATAAAAATGGTAATTTCATTGAACTAGCTAATGTGCTTACTAAATTAACATCATTCAAAGACTCATACATTGAATTAATAAAAGTTTTATTCTCTTCTGTGTATTTATATATTGTATTGCCTCCCCATTGTAGAGTAAAATCTGTTCCACCCATTAATAACATCGTATCAAAACTCAAGCCTTTTGGATAAAGCATTCTGCCTGTAATATTACTAAGTGTTCTTAAGTGTGTGGCAGAACGCATTATTGTATTTTGAACAGCCATTCCACCTCTCAACGAAGCTGCTTCTATGGAAGAAGCAATTCTACCTGCATATGTACTTCCTTTCAATAAAGCTCCACGTCCAAGCAATGCAGCCTGACGTCCAAATGAAGTTGCAGCGGCAAGTGATACACCAGCCGTGGATATTGCAGAGATAACGCCTGCTGCCGTCAAAGCAGCCTGAACAAACTGCTGTCCTGCTTCTTCCCTTGCCGCATTGAAAGCCAGATTGAAATAAAACTGTTTTTCCTCTAATGAAGTGGCATTTTTCATGCATTTTCTAAATAATGCAGGATTCCGGTGAAGTGCCATTCCCAATTGCCTGCGCATCCATCCCGGCATTTTGCCTTTCACTACCACTTCCGGCAGCTGGAAATGGTATTCGTTCTTGTCATTTGTATTCTTATGTTCCATATCAGTCTTCAGCCCATTTACCATTGTTAAAATCTATATTCCCGAACTTCAGGGACTCCGGTGTGATAATCACTTCCAAAAGGATTCCATCGGTTGCGGCTGATACGGACTTTTTGTAGCTTATGCAATATGCGTTCTCAAAACGGATGGAAAGGACAGCACTGGACATCCCGTCAGGATTCCTGAATACTATATAGCCGGAATGTTTCTGCTTGTGCTTATACATTGCCCAATGGTTAAGCAGATAATTTGATGGATGATTCAGCGATATTGAAAACAAGCCTCCTTTTTCTTCCCAGGCGGGTTCTCCTTTATGATCTACACGTTGCATAAATTCTATGGAGAAAGAATCCAGACTATACGGCTTCTGTGCACTGTCCTCGTCAATCTCCATAAATGCCTTGATACATGGATCGACGACAATAGGAATTGCTTTGCTTGCATTAAATGTTGAGACGAATATAGATGCTGTCCGTTGTGGTTTGTCCCGGCTTTCCTGCCATTCATAATACAGCGTGTCTGAACCTAATGTGACATCTTCACCCTGCAATGTGAGTATGGTTGTGACAAGACCTTGTTCACCGAGCCCTTCATAAGAAAACTTCATTGAAATACATGCCGCATTGAGCAATTGTAATGTCTCTTCTGGTATACTTTCTTCCGACAAGTTCAATACTTCGAGTTGCACATTTAACCTTTCTTCACTCTTAAGAATCCATTTATGAAGATATTGGGGAGGAAATCCTCTGAATGCAACGGTAGCCATGCCACCAACGATAGGAGTGGAAGGTTTGCCGTTATCGCTGATGCCTCTGTCAAAAGAGTACTCCATGCTTTCTACTTCAAAGACATCCGTGAAGATAGCAGTACCGTCAGAATTTGTATTAAAAATGCTGCCAGTTCTCATTATTGTTTTGTATGCCGCCATAATAATATATTTAAAGTTCCAAAATGCAAGTACGGAAAAAATAGGGATATTCCAAAATTTATTGTCATAAAGATGAATATTTAACAGATAATTAAATAGGTAAGTTGTGTTTCTAAACATATCATAGATAAAAAATTAAGCGAACAATAGTTGTCTTTTTTTCATTTTCATATCTTTGGTAAAAAGAAGACCATATTTGGATTCTTCCTGTGCTTATATGATAGAAAAAATGTTGCCAGAACACTATATTGAAGTAAAAAATACAGATGCATTAAATCATGCTTATACAAAAGGAGGAACAGTATGGAATTTGGTGCCGTTCTTAAAGAATTAACATACAAAAGCGTATGTCTTTTTTTTATTTTCTCATATTCATTCTTCGCTGTTGCTTGCGTGGCACAACATGAAGAGGATAAAGCTATTGCTGTCAGTGAGATGTGTATTTTTAAGAAGGTGTTGTATGATATACCTATAGATTCAATAGATAGGCAGATTTATAAAGCAAGTTTTTTTAATAGACACAGGGGAAAATACTCGTATTGTCTTGCAATATACGCATCAAATGGTACTATTAGCAAGGAAGGTTTAAAAAACAAACTAGATAGTATTGTGAAAACTATAACATTATTGATGAAAAGAGAGGATATTATACTATATGATTTTCAGATATACTATTATTCTGAAAATATGAATACAAGCTTTCATTATGAAATAGGTGAAAACTGAAAAAATCAATTAGTTCAATAAGCAAACTATATCAATAACCGATACAGTAAAAAATAAGATCGGCATATGGAAATTATACCTATGGATACTTGAATCTCATTGAAAATAAACTAAAATTCCCTTTTATAGATTTCCGACTTCGGAGGAAAATCCCCCGACCGTGAGAGAGGGCAAGTTGGTTTTTGTCTGGCAGAATACTTTCTGTCGGACAAAAACACAACTTGCTCTGTTCGTTTGAACAGAAAATCCACTTAAAGTGGATTGTGGCTCCATGCCCATTTATAGCTATAAAATAGAGTCATATTTACCTGATGAAAAATGTAAATATCAGTTTGTTTGTGACAAACCTGTATGCAGAGTTGAATATCGTGTGAATGGAGTTCCTGATATTTAGTTATTTGCCGAAATTTAAATATTCAATATTGAAAGTTTTATGCTGTATTGTACTATGGCATCCTGATTTACAGATATTACATATCAATCTGTATCATATAATAGTATGTAGATTGTTATAGTAAAGTTGTATGCGCTGCTTAATAAAAATTGTAATATATTGATAATCAGCGTGTATATAAAATAAACTCTGTTGTGATATTGCAATAGTGTAATATCCTGATAACATAATAACACAACAACATAATACCCTAATAACATAACATTGCAATAACATAGTAACATAACAACATAATACCCTAAAAACATAATATTGCAATAACATAGTAACATAGCAACATAATACCCTAACAACATAATATAGATAACATAGTACCCCCATATTATAATATTGTCAGGACATAGTATTATGCCAATATAATGCCCTGACAAAACAATATCCTAATGCTCCAAATAGTATGATGAACAAATCTAAACAACATAGCCCGGAAAAATCCATCACCATTATCTGATAATGGATCTTTCTGAGCCATCTTCTTCTTGCTATTTGAAAATCGGATTGGAAAGCAGAATCTTGTAATATACTGTACCTCCCACCTCTATGGGAGCCTTGGCAATCATAAACTGTACGGTCTTCCTTTCCACTTTTGCCTGAAGCATGATTCTTCTGACGATGAATCCGGCAGAGAATCTGGCACACCTTTTATCTTTCCATACAGTGAACCCGTCCTTGTCTGTCGTATGACATATATACCATTCTCCAGTATCCTCATCGTGTGCGAAATTAACCCGTCCTCCACCGAGAATCCCCAGTTCAATAGACATTGTTTTTGACAGGTAAACCGTTCCCTTGCTGTCCATGTTGATTGTCCGCTTCCCCTGATAAACCACCTGCTGCGGACGTGAGTTCTCCTTGTTGTATACTATCAGTGCCATAAGTTCCTTTTTTGATGGTGATACAATAAACTAACTGATTAGGATATGAATCCTTCTACTGCCAGCATCTGGCTTCTCCATGAGAATCCCCGGTTTGACCGTACTGTATCCATGATCGTGTTTACTTTTCCTGAAATGGCACTTGCCGATATACCCATACATTCACCCAACGCCTTGAATGAAAAGTCTGATTCATAAAAACGCAACGTAAACATCCTGTATTCCTGATATGAGAATTTTCTTCTGATAAAGTTAAGAATGTCCTTCACCAGTTTTTCACAGCTGTTCAGGTCATCCGGAGAAAGGAAATCCGCATCTTCCCCACATCGAAGAAAGAAATATTCGTCCGGATGGGCATATTTGCCTTCCAGCCTGAACTTGACCATGAACGCTTTCCTGTAACATCCGATAAAGTATGCTTCATAATCCGTTATTTCCCTTTCCGGATTCAGCACCTGCTTTCTTACAAACAGATAAGTGTCATGAAAATTGTCCTCATCCAGTGTCCCGTATCTGCCAACGAGATTTCTTAACCTGTCATAAGACACCGTAAACCAGTCATTGAACCTTTTTTCCACATTGTTCGCTTCCATAATCTTCCATTTATTTAGTTATACATGGCCTGCCCGTGGGTAGGCATTCTTATTTCTTGTGCGTTCCCCAGTTCGTTTTCCGATGATTGCTGCAAGGCTTGCCGTGAAAAAATACGCTCTTGCGCCAGCAAGAGGAAGATTTTTTCACAGGCAACCAAGCCCCTTCAGGGGCCGCCTTGCGCGATCATTCGGAAAAACAACTATCTTTGCTGCAAGAAATGAGGATGACTTCATCTTGAAAGCGCCTGGTCTCTGTATATTATTACAGACGGTTATGCGAGGTATAAGATAGGTTTATCTCTATAACCCCATCTTGCTCCTTACTATATTCATGTTGTCCTTCAGGTTCCTGTCCATGACTCTTGCATAATGTTGTGTCATTCTTGTGGATGCATGTCCGAGCATGGCAGACACCTCCTGTAATGGAACGTTGTTTGCCAGTGTGACGGTCGTAGCAAACGTATGTCGGGCTGCATGTGTGGTCAGATTCTTTTTGATGCCACAGAAGTCCGCAATCTCCTTCAGGTAGCTGTTTGCCTTCTGATTGCAGACAACAGGAAGGCAAGTCCCTTGTTTAAGACATATCGGGTGTGATTCGTATTTCTTCAGTATTGCCAATGGAACAGGAAGAAGCGGAACATTTGCTATGGAGCTTGACTTTCTTCTTCTCTCCAGCTTTACACGTCCTTTTCTTATCCACCAGTCACCGTTATTGTCCTGCTCCAGATGTTCCGGTCTTAATGTGGATACATCAGCGAACGCCAGACCGGTGAAGCACGCAAACAAAAAGATATCCTTGACAAGCTCCAGTCTCGGAATATCGAAATTCCTGTTCATTATAGCCTGAAGCTCGTTGTTTGTCAGGAATACCGGATCAGTCTCGTCCTGTTCCATCTTATATCCGTAAAACGGGTCTTTTCGCATCCATTCTTTGGCTATTGCCATATTGGTGATTTTCTTCAGGCATTTCATGTAGCGGACTATTGTGTTGCGGCACAGTCCGGCTTCTGTCTTCAGGAAAACATCAAAAGCCTTGATGAAATCATGGGAAAGTTCATGGAACGTAATATCCTCCTTCTCATAAAAACGTGGCACAAATGTTTCAAGTTTTCTGAGCACATTCTTATAACGGTTGATGGTGACGGGAGAATAGTCTATATCAACAACCTTTTCCATAGAGGAAATTTCTTCTTTGACTGTTCCAAGTAATGTCCGGACAGTCTCATCCTTTCCGAACACACGCTTTAATATCGTCTTTGGAGTTATCAGTGCCGATTCAAAGGTCAGTTCCTTGTGCTTTTCGTATGCGCGTGTAGTGAGGGCGGAAATATAGTTGTTCAATTCGATGGAAGCCCTGTCTTTTCCTTTGCTGCATCCCTTGGCCGGATTCCAGTTCTTTAATGGAACGCTTCTCTGTATTCTTATTTCTTCATATTGCCCGTTGATGGTAATCCTCATTAGGATTGGAGCCTCGCCATTTTTCAGCAGTTTTGTTTTCAGAACGAAAAATAGAATGTTCATTGTTCCTTGTTTCATGATCATTTTCTTTTTGAAGTTGCACATTCGGTTATTTCGTCAATCCTGGATGGAGCGGATGGCTGGAGAGAAATGTTAAATTCGGTGGCTTTTATTATTTCCGGCTCTAAAAAACCACCGATTTTTGTTTCTCTTACTATTATCCGCCTGTAGGTACAATCATTATCATCGGATAAGAAAGCCTGTAGCAGACGTTTTGTTTCATCCGTCATTCAGTAGGGTATGCAAATGTAGAATTTCATCCCTGAAAATGATTCACGCAAATCGTTGAGAATAAGTGAAGTATGGTACATATCGGTGGTTTTTTCATGGAACTCAAAAAAAACCACCGAATCAGCAATTTTTTATTGCACCAAATTGCATATTTTTGCGGACAGTACATAAAGAAAAAACCGCTGAAAAAACTGTATTTCAGCGGTTTTCATGATTTTTTGTTTTGTAAAAGTGGTGCCACCAGGAATCGAACCGGGGACACAAGGATTTTCAGTCCTTTGCTCTACCAACTGAGCTATGGCACCAGCATTTTTATGTTTGCAACCAATGTTTCTCGATTGCGGTTGCAAAGGTACGCAAACTTTTGGAACTTGCAAACATTTCAGCAGAAAAAATACGATTTTTGTGCAAAAAACGGCATTTTTGTGGGAAAAGTACCGATAATAACCTTAAAAACCTTCCTTTTTCAGACCGAAATAAAATCGGAGATTGAAAAAGGAAGGTTTTAATTTAGTTTATAAAAGAACTTTATCCTTTCAAGGGATTCCAGCCTTGTGCTTTCAACTCAAGTTCATTTCCGTCACGAGTCACAAGGGCGCATCCTAGTTCGGGTTTGGTGATGTGACCGATGACTTTCACGTCTTTCATCTGAGAAACGACTTCGTGCGCGGTCAACGGTACCGTGAAGAGCAGTTCGTAATCTTCGCCGCCGTTCAGTGCACAAGTGCTTAGGTTCATGTTGAATTCTTCGGCCATTACGGCTGTCTGATAGTCAATCGGAATGCGTTCTTCGTACACGCGGCAACCGGCATGGCTTTGTGAGCAGATGTGCATCAGCTCAGATGACAATCCGTCGGAGATGTCCATCATGGCAGTGGGTTTGATGCCGGCTTTAGCCAGGCTTTCTACAATATCCTTGCGGGCTTCCGGTTTCAAGAAGCGTTCCAGCAAGTATTCTTTGCCGGCAAAGTCTGGCTGTACATCTTTTTCGCCCTGGAACACGGCTTTTTCCCGTTCCATCAGCTGAAGTCCCATGTAAGCAGCTCCCAAATCACCTGATACGCAGATCAGGTCAGTTTCTTTGGCGCCGTTGCGGTATACCACCTTGTCTTTATCGGCTTCTCCAATGCAGGTGATGGAAATGGCCAGCCCTGTAACGGAAGAAGTGGTGTCACCTCCTACAAGGTCTACCTGATGCTGTGCACAAGCCAGTTTCAGTCCGTCGTAGAAATCTTCCAGGTCTTCGATGCAGAAGCGTTTGGATACAGCCAGTGATACGGTAATCTGCTTCGGAGTACCGTTCATGGCGTAAATATCGGAGAAGTTCACCATGGCTGATTTGTATCCCAGGTGCTTCAGCGGGGTATATACCAGGTCAAAGTGTACACCTTCCATCAGTAGGTCGGTAGTGACCAGTACCTGCTTGTCGGAAAATTCCAGTACGGCGGCATCGTCGCCCACACCGTATTTCGTTTCCGGATTCTGTAATTTAATATCTTGGGTGAGGTGCTTGATAAGCCCAAATTCACCCAACGTTGAAATTTCTGTTCTGTTTCCTTCGTGCATAGTATTTTTACGCTCTGTTGATAAGTTCTCTCATAATGGTTGTCATGCGAGGCTGTGCTTCGTCGGCAGCCTTCTGCACTTCTGCGTGTGATACTTCCACAATCTTTCCTTCCACGCCCAAGTCGGTGATGACTGATACGCCGAATACCTTAATGCCGCAATGGTTGGCTACAATTACTTCTGGTACGGTAGACATTCCTACGGCATCAGCACCTAAAATGTGGAACATCTTATATTCCGACGGAGTTTCGAACGTAGGACCTTGCGTACCGAGGTACACGCCTTGTTGCACCTTGATGCCTTTTTCCTGAGCAATTTCCAGGGCTTTTGCAATCAGTTTTTTGGAGTAAGCTTCACTCATATCCGGGAAGCGTGGTCCGTATTCGATATTCTTCCCACGAAGCGGATGTTCCGGGAAGAGATTGATGTGGTCAGTAATAATCATCAGGTCACCGATTTCAAAGTCGGGGTTGGTACCTCCTGCAGCATTCGATACGAAGAGGGTCTTGATGCCCAGCTCACGCATCACGCGTACGGGGAAAGTCACTTCCTTCATGGAGTAGCCTTCATAAAAATGAAAGCGTCCCTGCATGGCCATGATATCCTTGTTACCCAGTTTCCCGAAAATCAGTTTCCCGCTGTGTCCTTCGACGGTTGAAACCGGGAAATTCGGGATTTCCGAATAGTTGATTTCATACTTGTCGGTGATTTCGTGCACCAGACTGCCCAATCCTGTACCCAGGATGATGGCTGTTTCGGGGTGAGTGTGCATTTTAGCCTTCAGAAAGGCAGCTGTTTCTTGAATTTTTTCTAACATACTCAATGATTTTAGGGTTAAATACTAGTTCTCCTTTGTGCAGAAACTCCACTTCTATAGGGAGCACGTAAATATAGGGTTTCAGTTCTTCGCAGAGCTGCGGATGACCGATAAGCCGTGAAGCATCCTTCTCGGTGGTCAGGATGAGGCGGCGGGTTTCCGGCAGCTTGTGGAACTGCTGTGCAATCTGTTGCATATCGGCACCGTCAAAATTGTGATGGTCGCCGAAGAGCAGCGGAGTGATACGAGCAGCGTGTCGGCCGACTTCCTCCATTAGTGGTGCCGGTGAGGCAATGCCGGTGACCAGCAGCACTTCTTTATCTTTTAACACATCCAGGGGTTGGGTAGGAGCATCCATAAATAAGGGATACAACTTTCCGTAGGCCAGGGTAGTGAAAAACACTTCCTGATGCGGAAGTAGCTGTATGCGTTGTCGGATACGTTCGCATTCCTCCAGGCTGAGGGTAGGCGGACATTTCGTGACGATGAGCAAATCGGCCCTTTTCTTTCCACTGGCTGGTTCCCGAAGGCGTCCGGCAGGAAGAAGCTGGTCACATTCCACAGGGCGATGGTAATCCATCAGCAGAATGCGCAGTCCCGGTCGTACATAGCGGTGTTGAAAGGCATCGTCCAGCAGGATGACTTCCGTATCGGGTGCTCCTTGCGGAGAGGTAAGCTGGCGGATACCCCGGCAGCGGTCTCCATCTACGGCTACGTGAATGGCGGGAAACTTGCGGGCCATCTGGTAAGGCTCGTCACCGATGTCTTCCATCCGGGAGGTAGAAGAGGCCAGCACGAAACCTTTAGATTTCCGCTTGTAGCCCCGGCTTAGTACGGCCAGCCGGAACGAGTTCTGCAACAGCCGGATGAGGTATTCCGTGTGAGGAGTTTTCCCGGTGCCGCCTACAGTCAGGTTACCGATGCAGATGACAGGTAACGGAAAACGTTCTTCGTGGAGCCATCCCACATCGAACAAGAGATTCCGCACCCTCACACCGATGCCGAAGAGGACACTGAAGGGCCATAGCCCCCAATATATTTTGCATTTTCCGCTCATGAATGCGCCTCCTGCTTATTGGATACGCATGTTGAATGGCAAACGGGCTTGCAGGCGGTCAGACTGTTCCACGTGGCGCAACCATTCAAAACCTTGATAATATTCACCGAATGTTTCCTGCAACTGGCTGTGAATGTAACGGTCAGCGCGGGTATTCAGCAGTTCTGTCAGGAAATCCTGCTTAGTCGGGTAGCTTTTCAGTTTATAGTCTTTTACTTTACCCAGTTCGGCAGCCAGCTGGATGGCAGTATCCAGTCCCCCCAGTTCGTCTACCAGTTTCAGCTCCTTAGCCATGCTTCCGGTCCATACGCGGCCTTCCGCAATCTTGCAGAGCTCCTCTAACGGAATATTTCGTCCTTCGGCACAGCGTTTGGTAAACAAGGCATATCCTTGGTTCACCATTTGTTGCATTAGGGCCGATTCTTCCGCATTGAACGGGCGGCTCATGCTGCCCATGTCGGCCATTTTATGTGTCTTGACTCCATCAAAATGAAGTCCCAGTTTATTGGTCAGTAATTCTGAAGCGTCGGGCATCATACCGAAGATGCCGATGGAACCGGTCAGAGTAGTCGGTTCAGCTACGATTTTGTTGGCAGCGCAAGAAATGTAGTAACCGCCGGAAGCTGCATAGTCACCCATGGATACGACGACCGGTTTTTCAGCTTTCAGCAAGGTCACTTCACGCCAAATCTGTTCCGAACCATAGGCACTTCCTCCCGGAGAGTTCACGCGAAGCACGACCGCTTTTACGTTCTTGTCTTTACGCAAATCGCGTAAATCCTTCGCTACTTTCTCGGAGTTAATACCTTCGTCGTATGAAGAGCCGTTGTCAATTTCTCCGTAAGCATAATAAACGGCTACCACGTCTCTTGTCTTGCTTTTCGGAGTGACTGATTTTACACGAGTCATTTCGTCCAGACTCAGGGTCTGAAGATTATCTTCTTCGGTCAGTCCGGCGAGGGATTTCAGGTAGCTAAGCACTTCATCCTTATACATTAAAGTGTCGGCCAGTCCGCAGCGCACGTAGTCTTCGGCTGGGCGTAAGTCCATATTCTGGTCAGCTAATAAGTTTAGGGAATCGACCGAAATATTTCTGGAAGCAGCTACATCGCTCACAATGCTCTTCCAGGTAGATTCCAGAAAGGCCTGTGTTTGTTCACGGTTGGCCGGACTCATTTCGGTATTGGTCATCGGTTCGACAGCCGATTTGTATGTACCCACACGGAAAATCTGCATTTTAACTCCGATTTTGGCCAGAAAATCTTTCAGGAACATAGTTTCGCTGGCCAGTCCGTGCCAGGAGAGACTTCCTACAGGGTTTACAATTACCTTGTCAGCTACGCTGGCCAGATAATAACCGCCCTGTGTGTACATGTCGGCATAGGCAATCAGGAATTTGCCACTCTGCTTGAAATCAGCCAGTGCACGATGAATGGCCTGCAAAGAGGCTGTAGAACATGTCAATGCTCCAGTATGCAAGTAGATACCCTTAATCTGTTCGTCTTCTTTAGCTTTCTGGATAGAATTTAGAATATCTTCCAGTCCGTATGTGGAAATCTGGTCCTCAAAGAACTGGTCTACTGGACTGGGCTGATAGCGTTCCTGAACAGTGCCTTTCAGCTCAAGCGTAAAAACAGAATTGGGCATGACTATGGTTTCGCTTTCAGAGGAAGCTACAAATCCTGCCAGCATGGTGACACCTAAGATGATAAAGATAAACCCGCAAATCAGTACACCCGTAATGGTGGCCAGGGTGCTTCGAAGAAATTCTTTCATTGTCAGTCGTTTTTAGATTAGTAAACAAAGTTATTCTTTTTGCCTGAGAAAGCAAAAATACAAGAGGGTAAATTTCTTTTTTACAGAGCGGTGATTATGCTCTTAGATTTGATTTTAAATTTATTTTAGGTAGTTTTTGAAGGAATTTTTATAGTATAATATAATAAGGTGGTGCTGAGGGCTTGATTCAATAGTCTGCTGCAAAATTTATTGTTGATTTATAATTGTTTGATATTTTTTTAGTTGTTCTTTAAATTCCATTTTGGACTTCCTTTAAAATTAATTTTTATTGCTAAAGTATTTACTCTTCACATTGAGTTCATTTTAACACATTATTAGACATTATTCAACATTTATTAGATATATTTTGAACATTAACAAATATGCCAAGCTATCTAAAATAACTTGGCATATTATATTATCTTCCACAATTATTATTTAATTGCATTATATTATTCATATCATTCATACAAAATTTCTTATCTGAAAGCTTATCTTGAACAATTCTTAAAGCTTCACCAAATCTTTGGAAGTGAACAATTTCTCTTTCTCTTAAAAATCTTAATGGATCTATTACATCTGGATTATCTCTACATAAGTCTATTAATTTTTCATAAGTGGCTCTTGCCTTTTGCTCTGCTGCTAAGTCTTCTTGTAAATTTGCAATTGGATCACCTTTACATGCTAAACATGTTGCATCAAATGGTACACCTGCTGCAGATTGTGGATATATATCTACACCATGATCTGTATAATATGCTCCTAATCCTGCTGCTTCTATTTCTTCAATTGATGCATTTTTTGTTAATTGATGAACTATAGTTCCTACCATTTCTAAATGGGCTAATTCTTCTGTTCCAATATCATTTAAAATAGCTTTTGCATTTTGGTCTGGCATACCAAATCTTTGTGATAAATATCTTAAAGATGCTGCAAGTTCTCCATCTGGTCCACCATATTGGCTAATAATTACTTTTGCAAGACGAGGGTCTGCACATTTTATATTTATTGGATATTGTAATACTTTATTATAAGTCCACATAGTTTAGAAATTCCCCCTTTCCCAAGGCCATGGTTCTTCAATCCATCTCCATTTATTACATGGAAATTGAATTGTTAATGGTCCATATACTTTTTGATATTTATCTGTTAATTCTCTATATTCTTTGCAATATTTTCTGTGTAAACAAAGTGCTTTTTGATCATCAACATGTGTGTCTAAATATAATCCAAGCTCTGTTATTGCAAAATTCAAGCTTTTTATTCTTTCCATCATTTCTTCTCTTGTTGCTTGTGATTGATTGCATTCACAATTTTGCATATTGTTACAATTTGTCATATTATCTAATACATTCAAACCATCTGCAGACTGCATATTCCAATTCATATTATTTGAATTATTCATCATCCAATTTCTATTATCTTCCATTATTACAGCCCTCCCCAATTTGATTTGTTGTTTCTAAAAATTCATTTGTTCTCATTGATTGACATGGTGTATATGGGCTTACTAATTCTGGAAATATTGTTCCCATTTTTAGTCCAATTTCTGGTCTAAATGTTTTATCCATATATTGCCAAGGAACATAACTTTGAGCTAACATTGGATTATCTGGAAATACACTCATTTCATATTCTTCATCAAATCCACATTCACAACAGTCTACAGGCTCTTGTTGTTCATAACTACAATTTGTAGAACAGTCATTATTACATTTATCTTCAATCATATTTGTAGATGTATTCCATGCTTGATTATTCATGCATGAACATCTTTGATATCTACGCGTAAACATATTTTTCCTCCTCTTAATATAATTAAATCAATTTTTGATTTGTCATATTACATAATATGCAAAAAAAGTAGCCTTGCTACAATAATTTGTCTTATTTAGTTGTTTTGACAAATTTGCTTTGGCTACTTTAAATATTTTATTATAAATGTTGTTCCTTTATTTAATTTTGAATCCACTTGTATATATCCATTATTACTTTCTATTATTGATTTTGATAAAGCTACAGGATTTGCGGCTCAGGAAGAATTCACAGCAAAAGGATATAAATGCGTGTTCGCAGCAGCCGATGTCTCAAATTATGAGTCTTTGGTTCAGGCAAAGCAGCAACTGGTAGATGCTTTTGGTAAGATAGATATTCTTGTGATTAATGCAGGTGTCAGCAGAAAACATACAATTGCTGAGATTGAACCAGCAGAATGGGAGAGAGTTATCTCTATCAATCTGAGCGGATCATTCTATACAGTCTAAGCTTTTTATGATTGTTTTGCGGATAAGAAACCTGAAGATGAAGGACGGATTATCTTTGTAACCTCTGGTTCCGGTATTACCGGAACCGGAGGAGGAGCACATTATGCTGCATCCAAATCAGGCCAGCATGGTCTGATGCGTACGGTATCAAAAGAATTCGGTAAGAACGGCGTGAATGTAAATGCCATTGCACCACGTGTTATTGTTACGGATTTGTTTGATACGTTATATCCGACAGAAGAGTCAAAGGAGCAGCTGATGGCTAAAATCCCGATCGGAAGATTTGGATATCCGGACGATATTGCAAATCTTGCATGTTTCCTGGCAGCTCCAGAGAGTTCTTATATACATGGTCAGATTATTCTGATGGATGGCGGACGAACTCTCTAAAATATAACAGATAAGAAGGATGATTGATTATGACTGAAACAAAGACACAGGAAACAAACAGGACAGTACAGACACAGCCGATTGCGATTAAGATGCATTATATCTGCGATTCGGATTACGTTTCTAAGATAAATAAATATGCTGCGATTTTAATTGCGGTTATGACGGCAGCATTTGTACTTACCGGTACACATTCCTGCCAGAGCATTAGCGATCTTGCCGTATACTTAAGCTGGTTAGTATATTTTGTTCCGCTTTTATTCGCATGGATCGGCATTGCGACTTCTATGAAGA
>ENA-ORTY01002587-ORTY01002587.1-human-gut-metagenome-genome-assembly--contig:-NODE-2587-length-16974-cov-3.680182_pt1 | contig 16974 bp, 21 predicted proteins | sample MGYA00241917_ERZ509198 | MGnify/ENA primary metagenome ERZ509198 (study PRJEB26280, sample SAMEA2338857) | human gut metagenome | biome: human gut; feature: human-associated habitat; material: faeces...
TGCCGGCAGGCTGGCTTGCAAACTTCCTGGTTTCCTATGCGGCACTCAGAAAATCATGGCCGACTGAGAAGGTGGAGCTATCTTGATAAATTTGGATGTCAGTACGGATTATTTTCTGATGGGCAAGTTTATTTGCTCTTTCTGACGGTGTATTTGCAGGAAGGGTGCAAAAGAGAAGAAATGGAGGACGCGATGCAGATAGTTCACTACGGAAATCTCTCCGCTTCCACAGTTCTGATTCAGCCGGTAGACGATCATGATCTGGAGGAGATGGAAACGGAATTAAACGAGATCAGAAAACAGGGAAAGGCAGACTTTCAGTTGATTGCGGTGAAAGTGGACAATTGGAATCAGGATCTTTCGCCCTGGGAGGCGTCTGCAGTCTTTGGCAGTGAGGGTTTCGGAGACGGTGCGGGAGAGCTGCTGCAATTTCTTTTAGGTCAATGTGTGGATCGCAGAAAAACGTATTATATCGGTGGATATTCGCTGGCGGGATTATTCTCTCTTTGGGCGGCATATCAGACGGATATCTTTGCAGGTGTTGCAGCAGTATCTCCGTCTGTCTGGTTTCCGGGATTTCTGCAATATATGAAAGAACACGATATGAGAGCAAAGTCGGTGTATCTGAGTTTGGGAAACCGTGAAGAAAGAACCAGAAATCCGCTGATGGCAACCGTTGGGGACTGTATCCGGGAAGGGTATAATCTGTTAAAGATGCAGAAAATCCGAACGATTTTGGAATGGAATCCGGGAAATCACTTCAAAGATGCCGGAATCCGGACAGCGAAAGGGTTTGCGTGGCTCATAAGGAATCAGGGGGCCGAGTAATCATGGGTCAGACCGCAATATGCTTTTTCAGGAGCCTATTTTACAGTGGCTTCTGCAGAACAGAAAGAAAACCTGCTCACTTCGGAAATGACGCTTCGTTCGGCGCTGCAGTTTTTGAATGTTCCGGGAGAAGTGATCCGAAAAGCCGATGAAATACTTTCGGAGATTCCGAACCGGAAATAATAATGATAATTATTACTATTGTTATGTAAAATAGACAAATCTAACAGTCATTCGTTGGATTTCATTTTATAAGATGGTAAAATAGCTTCAGAACGATGGGAAAATCCGTCGTAGAGTATCCGTCAATTATAGATATACAAACATGTGGCAGCAGGAGAAGGAGGAACGATGGACAGTATTTTTCACAGAATCAGTGTTCGCAGGTATGAAGACAAACAGGTGGAAAAAGAAAAGTTGATGCAGATTTTGCGGGCGGGTATGCAGGCACCCAGCGCGTGTAACCAGCAGCCGTGGGAATTTTATGTGGTGACGAATCCGGAAAAGATTAAAGCGCTTTCCAAAGCGACACCCTATGCGGGATGTGCAGCGAGCGCGCCGGTCGTAATCGTGCCTGTATATCGGAAGGAAGGACTGATTGCTCCGGATTTTGCGCAGATTGACCTTTCGATTGCACAGGAAAACATGTGGCTTGAAACGGATGCACAGGGGCTTGGCGGTGTGTGGATCGGAATCGCTCCGATGGAAGAACAGATGGAGGAAGTTCATAAGCTGTTGGAGCTGCCAAAAGAGGTGGCGGTATTTTCCCTGTTTGCGCTCGGATATCCGGCGGAAAGCCGCGCGCAGGAAGATCGCTTCCATCCGGAGCGGATTCATTTTCTGGAGTGAAACAGAGTTCGAGTGCGGACGTGAGCCGTGTCAGGAGCCTATGATGAAAACATTCAAAAACGGAGAACAACATGATAACAGTATTATGCTATAAAAAATGCACCACCTGTCAGAAAGCATTCAAATGGCTGGATGCAAACGGCGTGGAGTACAAAGAGCGCGCGATCAAAGAAGAGAATCCAACCTATGAGGAACTCAAAACGTGGTATGAAAAGAGCGGACTGCCGCTGAAAAAATTCTTCAACACGAGCGGAATGCTCTATAAGGAGCTGGGATTAAAGGATAAGCTGCTGGAAATGTCCGAAGAAGAGCAGCTAAAGCTTCTTTCGACGGATGGAATGCTCGTGAAGCGTCCGCTCGTAGTCGGAGAGAAAACGGTGTTGACCGGATTTTCTGAAAAAACCTGGACAGAGCAGCTTTTAGGAAAAAACAGCTTAGAATGAGAAACAGCGGAAAGGAGCTGGGGTATGAAACTGTTATTTCAGCAGAGATTTTTTTCGTGGTTTGACAGTTACGATATTTACGATGAAGACGGCAATACAGTGTATGTGGTAAAAGGGCAGCTTTCCTGGGGACACTGCCTGAAAGTCTTCGATGCGTCAGGACAGGAGCTGGGGACGGTCAAAGAAAAAATCCTGACCTGGCTGCCGAAGTTTGAACTGTATGAGGGCAGCAGCTACGTTGGATGTATCAGCAAGGAGCTGTCCTTTTTCAAACCCCGCTATGATATCGACTGCTGTGGCTGGCATGTAGAGGGCAGCTTTCTGGAATGGGATTATTCCATTACCGGGGCAGCAGGAGAGCAGGTAGCGGTGATTTCAAAAGAAATATTCCATATGACGGACACCTATGTTCTTGATATTGTCAATCCGGTGAACGCACTGCGGGTGCTGATGTTCGTGCTGGCGATCGACGCGGAAAAATGCTCCCGGAGTTCAAACTGAGTGCGCGGCAAAGAGAATCAGGGGTCAGAAGCCGGTCAAAGCCTTCTGGGAAAGTCTGAATGATGAGCAATAGGAAAATGTATGGTGAAACAGAATACGACAATCATTTATGAGAATACAGTTGCAGGGACATTCGTCCGCAGAATGAACCGATTCACGGCAGAGGTGCTGATTGACGGAGCACCGCAGATTGTTCATGTGAAAAATACAGGGCGTTTGCAGGAGCTTCTGATGCCGGAAGCAAAGGTAACGCTGCAGAAGACATTGAACCCAAATCGAAAAACGGCATATGATCTGATTTCTGTATACAAACCAAAGCTAAAATGGGTGAATATCGACAGTCTGGCACCGAACGCTTTGATGAAGCAGCAGTTAATGAGTCTGAACTACGAGCTGGTGAAGCCAGAATATACCTATGGGGAATCCAGAATTGATTTTTATATGGAAAGAGACGGGGAAAGATTCCTGACGGAAGTAAAGGGCTGCACGCTGGCAGATGATTTGCATCTGGGAACCGGATTATTTCCGGATGCACCAACGGAGCGAGGCGTGAAGCACTTGCATGAACTGGCAAAAGCAGCAAAGGAAGGCTATCATTGCTCAATTGCCTTTGTGATTCAGATGAATGGAATTCATCGGGTAATGCCAAACGAAGCGGCACAGCCGGAGTTTAAGCAAGCACTTGTGAAGGCTGCCAAGGAGGGGGTCCAGATCGTCTGCTACAGCTGCCATGTAGAGGCTGACAGCATAAAAATTACAGGCGTAGTGGAAGATACTTCAAGATTTGTGGAGGCACAGAGGAGGAAGTCGGAATGACTGGAGAAATGATGTGGGAGGCATATTGCCGTACAACGAATACGAATTGCAATACACGGCACGATATATGGAAGTTTTGCGGCGGCGGTGCGGCTGCTGACGAACTTGCGAATCTTGTACTCGCCGGAATAAAGACTGCAACTGCAAGTACAAAACTCGCCTATGAACTAGAGGGTGAAAACTTGCCGGAGGTCGGGACATACAGTGTGATTCTTTTTGACAATGAGGAGGCGGCGTGTATCATCCGTGATACAAAAGTATCTGTTGTTCCGTTCAATCAAGTCAGCGCAGACCACGCTTTCAAAGAGGGCGAAGATAACCGCAGCTTGAAAAAATGGCGCGAAGTGCATCGGAGAGCTTTTACTCCAGACTATAAGGCCGTTGGTCTGGATTTCGATGAAAAGGGAGATTGCGTCTTGGAAGAATTTGAAGTGGTATATCGGTAAAGCAAAATTCAGGTGAACGAAATCGCTGCACGATGGCCCGTCAAGGCTGTGGTGCAGTTTTCTCTTTAACCTAAAAAGAGGTCAGGGGTCAAACCCCCCGGTCAAAACCGGTGGCACTGGCATTGAGAGAAGATGCAGATTATCAGAAACGATATTACAAAAATGAGCGTTGACGCAATCGTCAATGCTGCCAACACTTAAATAATAATTCAGAGGTTTCCAGGCAGTTATTCTGGTTTTCCAATGGATAAACACCAATTTTATAAAGAAAAACATGGAAGGTGCTGCCAGATGGCGACACCTTCTTGCTTTAATAAAAAATGTTTGTAGGCCATGAACGTATATTCTGTAATGACAATATCGCAGGTGGAAGCAAATTGATCCAGTGAAACAGAGAACAGATTGTCTGTACAGGCAGGAGGCGTTATGAAACGCCATCCCCTGCTGTCATATTTTTATAAAGCCCATAGACCATCCAGGTCATGGAGACGGTAAAGAAGATCTCCAGGGCGCTGCTGACGATCCCTGCCAGGATAAAAAGAAAGGCGGAGACGGCCACGATGATCCCGATCCCCCAGAGATACGGCTTGTATTCCCTGGGATCCCTCTGGTAAAGCTTCAGGACCGTAAGGAATACGCAGAGGATCAGACATGCAGCGGCCAGGAAGGCGAAGACGATGTGAAGGTAAGCCTTTAAGGGGAACATTTCCGGCAGATAGGGCGTGGTGACGGCAAAGTCCAGGAGCACCAGGGCCAGAGGAACCAGCCAGGTTCCCGCGGGCTTTTCCGGCATTCGGCAGAAGATCTTTCTTAAACAGACGAAGAAATAGATCCCGACCATAAGACCCCAGAGGACAAAGGCCTCGTTCCGGCCCGCAATATTCCCGAGAACGGAGAAGTTTGTGGTAAACCAGTCGCTTCCCGCCACAAAGAGGAGGGTGTAAACGGGAATCAGGATATAGGCAGTGAACGTGATCAGCATGGAGCTCTCCTTTTCTGGAAATTCTTACGCCGGATCCCATGTAATAAGGAAGAAACTCCAGAAGGCACCCGGCGAATGGATATTGCAGACATTGTAACATAAATACCAGCCCGGAACAAGCGGATGTGGTTTCCACATGTGTTTCGTATAAAATTCCTGCCGCCCCATGCCCTTTTCTGCCGGTTGATTTTTTCCCCGGTCCGCGGTAAGATGGTAGCACGGCGGCAGAGAAAAGGGCCGCCTTTCATGACAGGAGGAACATAGACATGTATAATGAACTGACTAAAAATGATATAAAAAAGATGGAGGAGGAAATCGAATACCGGAAGCTGGTGGTCCGTAAGGAGGCCATTGAAGCGGTAAAGGAGGCCAGGGCCCAGGGAGATCTCAGCGAAAACTTTGAGTATTACGCAGCCAAAAAGGATAAAAACAAAAATGAGAGCCGGATCCGGTACCTGGAACGGATGATAAAGACCGCAAAGGTGATATCCGACGATTCAAAAGAGGATGAGATCGGGCTTTATAATACGGTGGATGTGTATTTTGAGGATGACGACGAAACAGAAACGTACAAGATCGTCACCACAGTCCGGGGAAATTCCCTTAAAAACCTGATCAGCTCCGAGTCGCCTCTGGGAAAGGCACTGCTGGGCCATAAGGTGGGCGACCGGGTCCATGTACAGATCAATGATAAGGCCGGGTATGATGTGATCGTAAAAAGGATCGAAAAAACGGTGGACGATGGCAGCGACGCTCTGAGGAGCTTTTAAAAACGGCAGCGGACGGCTTTAAGAGGGAGGAAAAAGCTTTGGAAACGTACAGGGAAGCTTTGGAAAGAAGACAGGAAGGCAAGGCGGGGATGGGAGCGGGTCATAAGGACCATGGCCGGACGATCCTGGGAATGCCCCTGGGGCTGTATCTGGGGGTACTGGCGCTGACATCGGTCTGTATGTATACGGGCTGTGTGCCCAAAAGCCTGGTACCGGCATTTCTGGTGCTGATGGTGTTCGGGGAAGGGCTGAATGCCATTGGAAATACGGTGCCGGTGGTGAAAACGTATCTGGGCGGTTCAGTGATCTGCATCCTGGGCGCGGCGGCCATCCAGGCGGTGGGACTGCTGCCGGAGCAGACGTATGAGACCATGGATTTTTTCATCAATGACAGCGGGTTCCTGATCTTTTATATTTCAGCGCTGATCACGGGGAGCCTGTTTAACATTGACCGGAAGCTTCTGCTGCGGGCCACGGTGCGGCTTCTTCCGGTGGCGGCGGCTTCCCTGGCTGTGGGGATCCTGGCTTCGGGACTCTTCGGCGTCCTTCTGGGCCAGGGCTTCTGGGGCGGGATCCTGTACCTGGGAGTGCCCATGACCAGCGGCGGCATGACCGCGGGCACCGTTCCCCTTTCAGACATATACGCCCAGGCCCTGGGAGCCGACCCATCGGCCATGCTGACGAAAATGGCTCCGGCCACAGTCCTTGGAAACTGCGTGGCTATTATTTTTGGAGGCCTGCTCAATAACCTTGGAAAAAGACGGCCGGAGCTTACGGGAAACGGGATGCTGGTCAACGACGGCCGGCCGGTGAAGAAAACGCCTCCCATGAAGCCGTCCTTTGGCTCATTATGTACGGGAATGGTCATAGCCTTTGCTTTTTACCAGCTGGGGGCGGTGCTCCATAAATTTGTGCCCATGATCCCCACCTACGCCTGGATGATCCTGGCAGTAGTCCTGGTGAAGGGAACGGGGATCCTGTCAGAGAACCTGGAGGACGCGGCCAGAGAGTGGGGGCAGTTTGCCATCCACAGCTGGACGGCGGCAGCCCTTACGGGGATCGGATTCACGCTGATCGACCTGAATTCGATCCTGAAGACGCTGACGGTTCCATATCTGCTTGCGGTGGCGGCAGTGGTGGCTGTGATCACGCTGACGGCGGCAGTTCTGGGAAAGCTGGCGGGATTTTATCCTCTGGAATCCGCCATTGCGGCTGGTATGTGCACCACCAACATGGGAGGCTCTGGAAATGTGGCCGTTTTAAGCAGCGCCCACCGCATGGAGCTCCTTCCATTTGCCCAGATCGTTACCAGGTCCTGCGGGGCTCTGATGTTGACCCTGGGAGGGATCCTGGTGCAGCTGGTGGGCTAGCACGTTTTTCTTGCCAGAAACTTCCTTATATGATAAGATATTCGTGATTCAAAAACAATATTATCAGATTTCTTGAGGGAGGGAGCCTATGTATCAGATTTCTAATTTTACAGACAACGACGATGTGAAGATCATTTCCAGACTTGGGGCGTTCCAGGTGATCGAATACCAGCGGGATCTCAGCATTACTCCGTCATCGGCAGTCACAGCCTTTTACAGCGCCCAGATGAATGTGAAAAAGCGTCAGCTGGTCTGTGATCTGAGCCAGTCTCCGGTTACGATCCAGGCGGGAGCCATGCAGTGGATGCTGGGAAACGTGAACGCCACCACCGGGATCAAGGGCGTGGGGGATTTCTTTGGAAAAGCTGTACGGGGAAAGGCCAGCGGAGAATCCACCATCAAGCCGGAATATACAGGAAACGGGATCCTGGTACTGGAGCCCACCTACCGGCATCTGATCCTCCTGGATGTGACTGACTGGGGCGGCTCTGTGGTCCTGGACGACGGCCTTTTCCTGGCCTGTGAGTCCAGCCTGAAGCACAAAGCAGTCATGCGGGCCAACCTGTCCTCGGCCGTGGCCGGAGGAGAGGGACTGTTCAATTTAAGCCTCAACGGAAACGGTGTGGCCTGTATCGAGGCCTCCTGTCCCAGGGAGGAGCTGATTGAGATCCGCCTGGAGAACGACGTTCTGAAAGTGGATGGGAATTTTGTGATCGCCTGGAGCAGCACTCTGGACTTTACGGTGGAGCGGTCCGGAAAGAGCCTCATCGGCTCTGCGGCCTCTGGTGAGGGTCTGGTGAACGTATACCGCGGCACAGGAAAGGTCCTGATGATGCCAACGGCCAATATGCCCAATATTTAAAAAAGAGGCGGGACCCGGTTCAGTCTGTGGATCCCGCCGTTTTTTCATTTCTGTTATTCCTTCTTATCCAGAAAATCCAGCTCTTTTTTTAAAAACTCCATAAACATCTGCTCCGGAGGCGACACTGGCTCCCCGGCCCGGCGGATGCATCCGAACTCCATGGTAAACTCAGGAATGGGGATACAGCATAGGCCGTATTCTTCCGCCCAGGATGGAGGCATGGCGATACCCACACTGTAAGCGTTGGTGGCAGCGATGACCCGGGTCCGCATATTGCCCGAGCTGACCCGGAACAGCTTTGAGAGATTGATGAAGCTCACCTGGGAGATGCGGTTATAGGGGAATCCCCGGTCCCCTTCAATGGCATACTCCACAAAGGGATAATCCTTCAGCTTCTCCAGCTTAAAATCCGGATCCTGGGCCAGGGGGTGGTTTTTGGAAAGATTGACGTTGCAGGGAACGTCCAGGAGCTTTCTGTATTCCAGGCCGCGTTCCTCCATTTCCCGGATCATGGAGGGGGCGTTTAAATTGTTGCTGACGGTGATGACCAGGTCGGCTTTTTTCTGATTCAGAAGCCGCATTCCCTCATGCTGGTACTCACGGTACAGGGAAACCTGGTAATTTTTCAGTTCCTTGGCAGTCTCTACCTGGCCGCAGAGCCGGATGAAGGCCTCCTCCACCATGGGACAGTTGGGATTTACGATCCCGAACCGGAGCCCGGACCGGTTGTTTCCAATTTCCTGGATCTCGTCCACATCCTTCAGGATCCGGACTGCCTTCTGGACAAATAAAAGGCCCTCTTTCGTGAAACGCACGCCTTTGGCCCCGCGTTCCATGATCTCGAAGCCCAGTTCATTTTCCAGATTCCTTACGGCATTGCTGATATTGGGGCGGGACAGATAGAAACGTTCCGCTGCCTTGGATATGGATCCTGTTTCATAAATAGCCAGGATATATTGAAACTGCTCTATTTTCATCGGTATCACCTGGTTTTTTTGAATGATTTGCACAAAAAATATACATCCCTGTAATTATTTCATATCTACCTGGAATTGTCAACCACTGGTATGATGGCGTCAGATAAGAAATCTGAACGAAAGCAGGGAGGCTTTATCATGGACAAACAGACAGCTTTAGACTTGCTGGACGAGAAGCAGGATTTTCTGTTCTCCGTCAGCGACTCCATCTGGGACAATCCAGAGACAGATTATACAGAAACGGTTTCTTCCGGGATCCTTATGGACGCTTTGAAGAAAGAGGGCTTTACGGTGACCTCTGGCCTGGCCGGGATCCCCACAGCGTTTTCCGGCTCCTATGGCAGCGGCTCTCCAGTGATCGGGATCCTGGGCGAGTTTGATGCCCTTTCGGGATTGAGCCAGAAGGCGTGTGCCACGGAGAAGGAGGCACTGGAGCTAGGAGGAAACGGACACGGCTGCGGCCATAACCTGCTGGGGACCGGAAGCCTGGCAGCGGCCATTGCCGTAAAGGAATATCTGAAGGGATCAAAAAAGCCCGGAACCATCATTTATTTCGGCTGCCCTGCCGAGGAAGGAGGTTCCGCCAAGGCGTTTATGGCCAGGGACGGCGTATTTAAAGGCGTGGACATCGCCCTTTCCTGGCATCCCAATCAGTTAAACAGCGTATGGGCCTTCAGCACCCTTGCGAATGTGAGGATCCACTATTTCTTTAAGGGAGTCAGCGCCCATGCGGGAACCAGCCCCCACCTGGGCCGCAGCGCCCTGGATGCCCTGGAGCTGATGAACATGGGGGTCCAGTTCTTAAGAGAGCATATCATCCCGGAGGCCAGGATCCATTACGCCATCACCAACACAGGCAGAGACGCCCCCAACGTGGTCCAGGCGGAAGCGGAGTCTGTTTATCTGATCCGCGCGCCCAAGAATGACCAGGTTCGGGAGATCTACGAAAGGGTCAACCAGATCGCCAGAGGAGCCGCTATGATGTGCGGCGTGGAGGTGGAGATCCAGCTGGAAAAGGCCTGCTCCAATATCCTGGTGAACTACACTCTGGAGGAGGTGCTTTATGAGAACATGAAGGCCGTGGGCCTGCCGGAATACACAGAGGAGGAGTATGCCTTTGCCAGCGCCATCCAGGACACCATGCCGGGCAGGCAGAAGCTGGCGGACCGGTTTGAGCGGATCATGGGAGAAAAGGGCCGGGTTCTGGGCGAGCAGTACGATAAAAAGAGCATTTACGGCTTTATCCTTCCCTACCGCCCCTCTGAAAAACCTTTGTCCGGCTCCTCCGACGTGGGAGACGTGAGTTGGGTATGCCCCACCTCCCAGATCGTTGCGGCCACCTGTGCGGGAGGCACGCCGGAGCACACCTGGCAGATGGTGTCCCAGGGAAAATCCTCCATTGCCCATAAGGGACTCCTGTATGCTGGAAAGGTCCTGGCAGCGGCGGCAATCGACCTGCTGGACGATCCGGAGCTTGTAAAAAAGGCGGCCGAAGAGTTTCAGAGAAAAACAGGGCCCGACGGCTATCAGCCGCTGCTTCCAAGAGAGGCGAAGCCCTGGATGAGTAAATAAAAGGAAAGGGAGATGCAGAAAATGTCGAAAGAGAAAAATGTATCCGGTAATGTCCAGGAGGACCAGCGGGACCGGAAAATGTCCAAGGGAGAGCTTGTCTCCTACGGACTTGGCGGCGTGGCCAGCACCATGCCTTCCCAGTTTAGAACGGCCTATGTCATGAACTTCATGAGCGATGTGGCCGGCCTCCATGTGGGAGCCGTAGGGATCTTAAATACGCTGCTGATCATCTGGGATGCCATCAACGATCCCATCATCGGCGGCATCGCGGACCGTACCAATACAAAGCGGTGGGGCAAGTACCGCCCCCATATGATCATGGGGATTCTTTTATGGGCTGTGATCATGGTCATGCTATTTACTGTCCCGGATCTTCCGGAGACCGGAATGTGGATCTATTATATTGTGGCGCTGCTCCTGTATTCGGTTTTCTATACCCAGTTTACGGTTCCGTGGCAGGCATTGAACAGTGCCATGACCCGGGATCCACAGGAACGGAATCTGATGCTCACCTGCCGTCAGTACGGCGGCTTCATTGCCGGAGCCGTTGTGGGCGTGATCACCATTCCCATTGTACAGAAATCGGCCGATCCCAGAACTGGATGGCTCATCAGCGTGGGGATCGTCTGTGTCGCCATGATCATCACCGGCCTCTGTGCGGCCAACGGAGCCAAGCGGGTGGATTACTATAATTCCCTTCCCACTCCGGAAAAGATCCATTTTAAGAGCCAGATCGGACTGGTGATCCATAACCGGGCCGTGATCTGTGCAGCCCTGCTGCTGGGAGCCGTTACCCTTGTGAATACCATGAGTTCTGCACTTTCCTTATATTATCTCCGGTGCGTGGTGGAGAACATGGGCTTAAAAGCCGTATTCTCTCTGGTATCCCTGGGGATCAGCCTGGTGGTCATCCCCATGATGCCTGCCATGCTGAGAAAATTTGGCAAGATCAAAACTGTGTTTATCGGTATGTTTGTGATCCTGCTCCAGTCCATCTGGCTCCTGGTGCGCCGGGAATATGCCACAGATCTTGAGGTCATCGGCATGGGATTTGTGGGAAGCCTTGGCTTTGTATTCGCGAATGTGGCGGTGCTGGCTATGATCCCCGACTGCACAGACTATACAGAGTGGAAGTTTGGAACGGCCCAGGCCGGGTTCATCAACGCCACGATCACCTTTATGAAGAAATTCTGCTCCAGCTTTTCCACCATGATCGTGGGCGTTGCCCTGGCGTCTGTGGGGTACAGTGCCTCAGAGACCTCCCAGGAGGTCATCGACATGATCGTGAACTTAAAGATCGCCTATCCCATTGTGTTAATGATCGTTACGGTGATCCTGGTGAAGCTTTATCCCATTACGCCAGCCTTCGCAAAGACCATGCGCGCGGAGCTTAAGCAGCGCCGGGAGGCGGCGAAGAAAAATTCCTAATGCCAGTTTCTCTATATTGTCATACATACTCCTTTGAGAAGCCGCGGGCCGTCTGCCTGCGGCTTTCCACGTTACTGGCGGTGGCGGCCGGAAAGCTGCGGACACAGAGGAAAGTTTTCTGGAAAATCTTGTGCAGAAAATAAAAATGTGGTAGCCTGTAATCAGAAAAGAATCTGTTGCAGAAGGAGGGATCCGGGATGTTTGACCTGTTCGGCATATTATTTCCAATCGTTTTTTTCATGGTCCTGGGGACATTCATCATGACCATAGCAAAGGGGCTCAGCACCTGGAATAAGAATAACCACTCGCCGCGGCTGACGGTGGAGGCAGCGGTCACAGCCAAGCGCATACATGTGACTCATCACCGCCATGCCAATGCGGGAGACGTTTCGGGGGCCCACGGCTTTACGGACACATCCTCCACGAAGTATTTTGTCACCTTCCAGGTGGAAAGCGGAGACCGGATGGAGCTTTCCGTTTCCGGGCCGGAATACGGGATGTTAGCTGAGGGAGACACAGGACGGCTTTCTTTCCAGGGAACCAGGTATCTGGGCTTTGAGAGAGATTGAGAATGGAGATTAAAGGATGAGATTAAGGAATGTACTGATCGTTGTGAAGGACATGGAGCGGTCAATAAAGTTTTACCATGACCTGTTCGGCCTGGACACGGTGGTGGATCAGGATGGAAACGTGATCCTGACGGAGGGCCTGGTGCTCCAGGATGAGAAGCTGTGGAAAAAGTTCCTGGAGCGGGAGGTGATTCCGGAGAACAATTCCTGTGAGCTGTATTTCGAGGAGCGGGAGTTTGACTGCTTTGTGGAAAAGCTGGAGCGCCTGTATCCGGAGGTACAGTATGTGAACCGGCCCATGACCCATAGCTGGGGCCAGAGAGTGGTCCGGTTCTATGATCCAGACGGGAATCTGATCGAGGTGGGAACGCCAATATGATGCCGGAGGAAAGAAGAAGGAGGAAGAAAAATGGACTATAAGATCCTGCGGCTCACAGACCAGCCGGAGCTTAAGGAACAGGCGGCCCGGTGGTTCCATGAAAAATGGAGGATCCCCCTGGAGGCGTATATGGAGAGCATGGAGGAGTGCCTGGAGGAGAATGGCCCGGTTCCCCAATGGTATATGGCGTTGGACGGGGAGAGGATCATCGGCGGCATGGGAGTGATCGAGAATGATTTTCATGACCGGAAGGATATGGCTCCCAATGTGTGTGCTGTATACACAGAGGAGGACTGGCGGGGGCGGGGCGTTGCCGGCTCGCTGCTTCGGTACGTGTGCGCGGACATGAAGGAAAAGGGGATCGATCCTCTGTATCTGATCACCGATCATACTTCCTTTTATGAACGGTACGGCTGGGAATATCTCTGTATGGTACAGGGAGAAGGGGAAGCGGAAAAGATAAGGATGTATATCCACAGAGGGAAGGAATGATCCTATGGAAAAAAGGGTGTAGATCAGGGGGATTGCAGGATAAGAGGAGCAGCCCCGGAGCGGCAGGCCGCAGAGCGGAGGACAAAGGAAGGAGTGCGCCATGGATCGCAGCGATGTGAGCTTTACATTTTTAGACAGGATCCGGGAGATCGAGGAAAATATCGAGGACGGGCGGTTTCAGTCGGCCCTGGCACTGGCGGTGACGCTGCCGGATATCTGCGGCGGGATCGCGTTTCCGGAGCTGGTAAAGCGAGGCCGGGACGGGAGGATCCTGCGGGACAGATCCGGGGAGCCCAGCCGGGATACCGGGCGGCAGTATTCCCAGTGGGTGGATACATACGGGACCCCGTTCCTAAAAAAGGACCCGGCTGACGAAGCGCCGTATATCTGCGGGGAGCGGCTGTGGCAGCTGAGATGCGAGTACCTGCACCAGAACAAGGGCTTCGATAACGATACACCCGACACGGAGGTACGGTTCCACCTGGGGCTCAACTGCGGCAGCAGCATCTGTAACCTGGATACGGAGGACGGATCCGATATCCGCCTGGATATTGAGGAGCTGTGCCGCAGGATCTGTCTGGCGGCCCGGAGCTTTTATGAGGAAAACAGGGAGAACATGGATTTTGCCCTTTATAATACGCCGGTCATTGATTTCACCAGGTGGAAGGAGGAGGCGTTTTCGGCCCGGAAGGTGCTGGGCATCGTCACAGGGGACAGGACCTACGGAAGCGGGCTTAAGGCGGCCCTGGGGCAGTATTACCGGCTGGCAGTTTCGGGAGTTTCCTGGGAGGAGGTCCGGAAGAAGCTGAAAAAGGAAAAGCCCGATGTGTGGATCCTGGACCGGGAATTCTTAAAATATGTGGATCATGAGGACGGAGACGGGAAGGGGCCGGCAGTTTTTATCTTAAAGGAGCCAGGCAGCAGAGAGGCAGGCCTGGAAGGATATCCGTATCTGGATAAGTTCATGGACCTGAAGGAAATGCGGAGGACCATCCGGTCCGGCCAGGAGGGAACAGAACGGAAACAGGACGCTTAAATGGAGGAAGAAGAACGGATGTGGATGGCAGCAGCAGCGGCAGGATTTTCCGGGACCATGATCCTGGGTCTTCTGCTTTACAGGGAAAGGCTGAAAGGAAAACGGCTCATGGAGCGGGAGAAGGAGCTGGAGGAGGATCTGAGGAAGGCAGAAAATGAGGCCGAGCAGATGAAGGAGGCAGAGACCCGTCTTTCCAAACAGGTCTCAGAGCTGGAAAAAAGCCTGGAGGACCAGAGAAGGGAACGGAGGGAGATCTGCGGGGCGGCGGCCAACGTACACCTATACGCCCAGCTGGGAGGTGAAAAGGCCGCCTCCAGGGAGCTTAAGGGGATCCTCCAGGTGATCGCAAAGGAAAGCCGGAAGATCGCAGAAAGGATGGATGCATGAACCAGCCATTTATCAGAAGGGCAGTCATTGAGTGGGAGAAGATCGGCCAGGACAGCTATTTAAGGCGGATCCCGGCGCTGGAGGGCCTGGAGGCTCTGGAATTTGACGCTCCGGTCACATGCTTTGTCGGGGAGAATGGCAGCGGGAAATCCACGCTCCTGGAGGCCATGGCCATTGCGGCCGGGTTTAATCCCGAGGGAGGGTCCAGGAACTACCATTTCTCCACCTATGACTCTCATTCAGAGCTGTGGAGGGCCCTCCGGCTGGTGCGGGGATATAAAAAGCCGTCCTGGGGATATTTTCTGCGGGCTGAGAGCTTTTACAATGTGGCCACCAGAGAAGAGGAATATGCGGATTTTCTGCATCCTTCAGAGAAATATCATGAAAAATCCCATGGAGAGAGCTTTCTGGCTGTGGCCCAGAAGTATCTGACGCCTGGAGGCCTGTATTTTTTAGACGAGCCGGAAGCGGCCCTCTCCCCCCAGAGACAGCTTACGCTTTTAATGGAGATCTTCCAGTGCGCCAGACAGGGGGCGCAGTTTTTTATGGTATCCCACTCTCCGATCCTTCTGGGCCTTCCGGGGGCCAGGATCCTTTCCTTCGATGACGGGGAGGTCCATCCCTGTGCCTATGAGGAAACGGAAAGCTACCAGGTGATGGAAATGTTCATCAACAGCCGGGAGCTGCTCTTAAAAAAGCTTTTGAAAGATTTATAAAAAAATTTATAAAATATCCCTTGCTTTTTCTTTTAAAAGAGGTATAATACCCATAGTCAATACAAAAAAATGAATAAATATTCAAAATGAAATTTCAGACAGAATGAAGAAGCAGAAAGGGAAGGAAAAATGATGAAGATGATGAAGAAAGCAACAGCAGTGATCCTGGCAGCAGCCATGGTAGCGGCTCTGACCGCATGCGGCGGCGGAGAAAAGGCCGAGACGACAGCGGCAGATACAAAGGCCGAGACAACAGCAGCAAAGGAAGACGCCAAGGGAGCAGAGAGCTCCGCTGAGGAGACAAAGGCCGGAGAAGAGGCAGCCGCTGGCGGCACCATCCTTATGGCCACCAACGCAGAGTTTGAGCCCTGGGAGTTCCATGACGGCGACGCCATCGTGGGCATCGATCCGGAGATCGCAGGAGCCATCGCTGAGAAGTTAGGCATGGAGCTGAAGGTGGAGGATATGGCCTTCGACGCCATCATCCCGTCTGTGGCCTCTGGAAAGTGTGACTTTGCCATGGCCGGCATGACCGTAAATCCGGAGCGTGCGGCTTCCGTGGACTTTACAGATACCTACGCCTCCTCCTCTTTGGTGATCCTGGTAAAGGCTGACAATACAGAGATCACAGGAGAAGATACCCTGGCTGGCCACGTTGTGGGAGCCCAGCTTGGAACCACCGGCGATACCACAGCCTCTGACATCTGCGGCGACGATAAGGTGGAGCGTTATAATACCTTCTTTGAGGCAGTCCAGTCCTTAAAGCAGGGCAAGATCGACGCGGTCCTTTTAGATAAGGCTCCGGCCAACGTATTCCTTTCCCAGAACGACGACTTAAAGCAGGCCGGTGAGGAGCTTGGAAAAGAAGAGTATGCCATTGCAGTGGAAAAGGGCAATACAGAGCTCCTTGAGAAGTTAAATGCCGCCATCGCCGAGCTTAAGGAAGACGGGACCATCGACGAGATCGTGAACAAATATATCCCGGCAGAATAAGGAATGGAAAATTATGGAAAGGGCTTTTTAATCCGGCCCATATGGTGTAAAATGAACATGTAACTGGAAAATAATGGAGCTGTCGCAGAGGAGGAGTTTTGAATTTCTTCTGCGGCAGCCCCATTGTCGTGTCATAAAAATAATTCCAGACCGGAGGAAACGGCTGGAAAAACAGAGAAAGGAATGAAAACGTGGACTGGGAAAAATATCTGACAGCGGAACAATTTTACAACAACTTTGTCGCCGACGACCGGTTCGTAAAGTACATCCTGGGAGGTCTGAAAACGACTCTCATCATTACTTTATTCGCCGTGCTCCTTGGCATTTTTCTTGGGTTCCTGGCGGGGACCGTGCGCTCCACCTATGAAAGGACAGGGAAGCTTGGGGTCTTAAACGTATTCTGCCGCGCCTATCTTTCTGTGATCCGCGGGACGCCGGTGACAGTCCAGCTGATGATCATGTATTATTTTATTTTTGCAGCTTATCAATTAGCAGTGATCGAACAATTTCATAACCCTCTTGAGGATTAAAGTTTTCATCAGGACGGAGTAATTGTTG
>ENA-ORTY01002604-ORTY01002604.1-human-gut-metagenome-genome-assembly--contig:-NODE-2604-length-16856-cov-13.858877_pt1 | contig 16856 bp, 13 predicted proteins | sample MGYA00241917_ERZ509198 | MGnify/ENA primary metagenome ERZ509198 (study PRJEB26280, sample SAMEA2338857) | human gut metagenome | biome: human gut; feature: human-associated habitat; material: faeces...
CTTTCCCTGCGCGGCCGCGGCGGCGCAGATGAGCTCAAAGTGCAGCGTGCTCTCGGCCGTGAGCAGATCTGCCCCCAGCGCGACGGCGCGCGCGACATCGTCCGCGCCCTTGTTCACACCGGAGTACAGGATGCGCTCCGGCGGGATGCCGAGCCTTTCGCAGATCGTCAGCTCGCCGGGGGAGCACACCTCCACCCAGCGGAACACGTCCGGCAGGCCGCGCAGCACGAAGGGGTTGGCCTTCATGGAGTAGCACAGATTTACATCAGAGCCGAACGCGGCGCGCACCCTTTGAGCGCGCGCCGTGAAGGCCTCCAGATCAAACAGATACAGCGGCGTGCCGTATTTCGCGGCCGCCGTCCGGAGTGCAGTCTTGTCCATCAGTCCTCGTCCTGCAGGCGCTGCACCATGGCCAGCAGACGCTTGGCGGAGTTGAAGTTCTCCGGCACGAGGTCCTTGGCGCCGATCTCGATGTCGAACGCGTCGTTGAGCGCCGCGACGAGCGACACGATGTCGAACGACTCGAGAATGTGGTCGTCGATGAGGGCGGTCTCGGTCTCAAAATCCACGTCGGGGCGCAGATCGGTCAGAATGTCCATCAGTTCCTGTTCCATAATGATATACCTCCTGAAATAAGTAAAGTAAGCAAAATCAGTGTTTGGCCGCGGCGGTGATGCGCTCGGCCAGCGCGCGCATGTTCGTCTTGCCGTTGTCGAGCCGGGGCATGGCGTCCAGCTGCTCGATCTTGCGCGGCACCATAAAGCCCGGCAGGTCGGCGCGCAGGGCGACGGCGATGTCGCGCTTGGTCACGCCCTCGCCGGTGTAAAACAGCCAGATCTGCTCGTGCGCCTGGTCATAAAGCGCGCAACAGTCTTCCACGCCGGGCACCTTCGCCGCGGCGAGGTCGATCTCCCCGAGCTCCACGCGGTGGCCGAGGTGCTTGACCTGCCGGTCCTTGCGGCCGTGGAACATGAGGTTGCCGTCGGGCGCGAAGTGCCCGAGGTCGCCGGTCTTATAGATGCGCTCGTCGTATGCGTGGTTGAGCGGGTTTTGCAGGAAGCTCTCGGCCGTTTTCTCGCGGCTGTTGTAGTAGCCCAGCGCGAGGATGGGCCCCTTGACGCAGATCTCGCCGATCTCGCCGTCGGGCACGGCCTCATTGCGCTCCGAGAGCAGAAACACCTCATAGTGCGGGTACGGCTTGCCAATCGGCAGCACGTCGGTGTCCTCCACCAGACCGGGCACGACGTAATACGTGCACGAGGCGGTCGCCTCCGTGGGGCCGTACTGGTTGACGAACCGCGCCTCCGGCAGCGCGAGCTGCCACTGGCGCAGGCAGCTGCACGGCATCACCGAGCCGGAGAAGCACACCTTGCGCAGGTGCTGCGGCACGCTGCACTCGAACGCGCCGAGCGCGGCCGGCACCGTCAGCGCCGAGACGCTCCAGCCCACGGCCGTGACGCCCTTGTCGTTCATGTATTCGAACAGACGCTCCGGCGACATGAAAAGTTCCTTCGGGATGATGGCCGTCGTCGCGCCGAAGCGCAGCGGCAGATAGATGTCGCGCACGGCGGCGATGTAGTCCAGCGGCGACTGGTTGCCGAGCACGTCCTCGCGCGCGATGCCCATCACGCCGGCGTAGTCCTCGATGTAGCACATGAGCGAGTGCTGCGCCGTGATCACGCCCTTGGGCGTGCCGGTCGAGCCAGAGGTGAAGATGATGTACAGCGGGTCGAGCTCTCTGGCCCGCGCACGGCAGTCTGCGAGCAGTGCCGCGTCCTCGCTGCCCTCGAGCAGCTCCTCCGCGATGAGGATCGTGCCGGAAAAGTCCAGCGTCTTCGCCTTGTCGTAAAACGCGCGCTGCACGATCATCAGGTCGGTGTCGAGCGTATTTAAAATAGAGTTGAGCCGGTGTACGGGCATCGTCCCGTCCATCGGGGCGTAGCAGCACCCGGCGTACACCGCGCCGAGAAACACCGCCGGCGTGTGCGCGTTGCGCCCGCTCATGACGGCGATGGGTTTTTTCTGCCCGGCGCGGCGCTTTGCCGCCGCCGTGCCGATGATGCGCGCCTCGCGCCGCACGTCGGCAAACGTCACCGCGCTGTCCTCATCGAGAAAAGCGGGCTTGTCCGGACAGGCTGCGGCGGTGGTTTCCAGCCAGTCGAGCACGTTGGTTTCCATGCTTGCCAGCTCCTTTCCGATAAATGTCCATAATCGCCTTATCCTATCATGTTTTTCACGCAAAAACAAGTCGCCATGTGTCATATTTAAGAAAAGGTAAGAATGTGACGCCTCGGCAGGGGCGCTCGAGGGGGCCCGCCCGTCTCGAATTGAATGAATGTAAAAGACCGGATGCATCCGGCCTTTTCCCCTTGACGCATCCGCGCCCGCAAAGTACAATAGAAATTACCAAAAACAAGCGCTCCGCGGCGCAGCAGAATTTGCACGTTTTTCGGCATATTTTGCAGCCTCTTGTCTGTTATTGCCAAAATCAAACCCGGGAAATTGTGAACAATTCTCCTTCCACATTTGTGGAGAATGTGGTATACTTTGGGAAACTGCGCGAATCTTTCGCGCGCGGTTTCGACGCGTTTTGCGTCTGTCGTGTGCTATGATCGTTCCGGTTTCCGGGCACGGACCGGTGTCTCCGCGAAGGGGGGGGAATGCAGCGGAGCGGAAAGGAAGGTCACAGATGTCAAAGAGAGTTCAGAAGGTGTGGAACGCTGTCACCACCGTGCTGGTGATCCTGGTTGTCGTTCTGGCGCTGCTTCTGGTGGGGGTCCGGCTGGTCGGCCTCCGGCCGATGTGCGTCCTGTCCGGCAGCATGGAACCGACTTATCACACCGGCTCGCTCATCTATGTCAAGCCCTGCGCGCCCGAGGACGTGCAGGTCGGCGATCCGATCACGTTCGTGGTCAATGAGGATCTCGATGTCGTCACGCACCGCGTCGTCTCCATTGATGCGGAAAATCAGCACTTTTATACGAAGGGAGACGCAAACGATGCGCCCGACGGCGCACCCGTCTATTTCAAGAACCTCATCGGCCGCCCGGTGTTCACCATCCCGTACCTGGGTTATGTCTCGTACTGGGTCTCGAACCCGCCCGGCATGTATCTGGCCATCGCGCTCGCGCTCGTGCTCATCATCCTGACGTTCCTGCCGGATGTGCTGCGCAAAGCGTCGGAGGCGGACGCGCGCGACGCGGCCCGCCGCGCACAGGCGGACAAGCCCGGCGATGCCCCGGATGCCAAAAATTCCGGCGAAAATATGGAAAAATAAAGGTTCCGTGCAATATTTTTGCCTGTTCGTGCATTAACTTCGTGCATTAACTTAGTGATTGCTGACAGCGCCCGGCACGGTGCTGTTGGACATAGGAAGCTTTGAACAAAATTTAAGGGAGGAAAACATTACATGAAGAAGAAAACTCTGACGATCGCCATCGCGCTCGTGCTCGTCGTGGCGCTGGCGGTTGGCGCGACGTATGCGTATCTGACGGCAACGACCGGTGAGGTCAAGAACACGTTCGTTGCTGGCGGCGCTGTTGATCAGAGCGCCCTCAAGCTGTACGAGCACAAAGCGAACCAGAATAAAGATGGCACTTATACGCTCGACACAACGAAACCTACGACCGCGAACTCCTACACCGTCATGCCGGGCGTGGACCTGCCGAAGGACCCGACCGTGGAAGTCACCGCGGCGAATGGCCCGTACTACCTGTTTGTAAAGGTTACGGAAGGCGCTCACTTCAACAAGGATATTTTCGGCTACAGTATTGATGACGCTGCTTGGAAGCAGCTGAAGGATGCTGATGGTAAGGATGTGGCGGGCGTTTATGTTTACACGACTGATAAGACGAACGCTGCAATTCTGACTGGAGCTGTTACCGCGAACGTTCTTAAGGATAAGGTCGTTACGGTTGCGGATGCCGACTCTATCACTCTTGCCGATGCGGATTGCACCTTGACCTTCCAGGCTTACGCTTGCCAGGCTGCCGGCCTGACCCCGTACGCTGCTTATCAGGCGGCAGCTAAGTAATTTCCCTCGCGATTTCCCTATGTAACTGACGCGCAGAGGACTGTGCGGAAAAACAGAAAAGGAGAACGCTACATATGAAGAAGAAAACGATTCTTGTGGCTGCCATCGCAGTCATGCTTGTCGCGGCGCTCGTCGTCGGCGGCACCCTCGCGTACTTCACCGATACGAAGACCGCGGACAACACCTTCACCATGGGCAATGTCGCAATCACGCTCGATGAGAAGAACGCGAATCCGAACGCTCCGACCGGCAGCGGCCGTGTGACGGAGAACACCTACAACGTCTACCCCGGCCTGATCGTGGACAAGGACCCGACCGTGACCAACGTCGGCTCGAACGACGCATGGATCCGCGCAAAGATCGTTGTCAAGGCGAACACGGAGCAGCTCAATCAGCTTGGCCTGATCGATGCTGCGAATGACGCGACCGGCGAGAAGCTGGCGAAAATCTTCAAGCTCGGCGCTGGCTGGAGCTACACCGGCAATGTCATCATGGGCGAAGACGGCACGTTTACTTTCGTCATGAAGTATGCGGACAAGCTTGCCCCGAATGCTGCAACGCCTGTCTTTACGCAGGTCACCATCCCTGGTGAGACCGTTGTGGACAGCTTCAACTTCAACATCAATGTTGTTGCAGAAGCCATTCAGGCGGACGGCTTCACCACTTGGGACGCTGCCTTTGCCGCGTTTGACAAGTAATTTCCCGGCAACCCCGATGGGGCGGCGCGCCGCGCCGCCCCACTCGGAGCCTACGGGCTCGAAAGGGGCTGGCTTCCGTCCGGCGCAGACGCCGGCCGGGCCAAAGCTTCCCCGGCCCCTTTCGGCCCTTTATCCCCGGTTCCGTCCGGGCGCGGGCGGCGGAGCTGCCGCCGTCCGCGCGCAGACAGAAATGGAGATCCCACAAAATTTCCTGCGCGCGCCCTCCCGGGCGCGGAGAATCTCAGCACTTTTTTGGACATTCCCTCGAGGAGAAAGGTGGTTTGTGCATGAAGAAGAAGTGGACCATCGCGGCGGTGCTTGTCCTGGTGGTGGCGCTGCTTGCGGTCGGCACGTGGGCGTATTTCTCGGCCGTCGGCCGGGCGGATAACGTCATCACGATGGGCTCCGTCAAGCTTGCACTGCACGACGAGGACGGCAGCGGCCAACCGTTTACGACGGTGAGCGCCGTGCCCGGCAGCGTCGTGGACAAAGTGGTTTATGTGGAGAACGTCGGCTCCGGCGCGTTTTACACCCGCGTGAAGATCACGCCTGAGGTGGTCGCCGCGAATGGCGAGCTTGTCCCGCTCACGGACAGGAGCCTGCTCACGCTGGACCTGAACGACACCGACTGGATCCCCGGCGCGGACGGATACTTTTATTATAATGGTACGGTCGATCCGAAGGCCGCCACGTCGAAGCTCTTCAACCACGTCACGTTCAGCAAGGACATGGGCAATGAATATCAGAACACCACGGTGCATATCTACGTCACGGCCGAGGCCGTCCAGACGGCGAACCTGGACAAGTACGGCCCCATTGACGTGTGGAAGCACGTCGGAACGGTCGAGGTGAGCACTTCGAGCACGCAGATCGATCCGATCCCGACAGCCTGAGAAAGGAGGACGAAAACATGAAAAAACGCATTCTCTCGCTCGTCCTCTGCGCGGCCATGCTGCTGAGCATGTGCCTGTTCCTCGGCGCCGGCGTGACGAACAGCCTGACCGTTTGCGACAGCAGCGGCGAGGCCGTCAAGCGTGTTGACCTCCCGGTGAACCAGAAGATCAGCCTGACGGCACAGGCACAGTCCGCCGCCGAGAACGATGCCTACCAGTGGCAGATCCAGGCGGCGAAGAACGTCTGGGCCAACATCCTCGGCTCGGACACGCAGACGCTCGAGCTGAGCTACCCCATGGTGGCCAGCGCCCTGAGCGAGAAAAACACGGTTCAGATCCGCTGCAGACTGACCAGCGCCGAGACCGGCGAGGCCACGTTCAGCGATGCTGTCACGGTCGAGGTCACAGCCGCCACCGCTGTGGACACGCCCGCCTCCGCTGACGCTGCAGCCGCCCCGGTGCTCCGCAGCCCGGCCAAAGTCGCCGCGGCCGCGAACGATGCATATGGCACATACACGATCATCATCAAGTATCAGTTTGCAGATGGCACGCAGGCGGCGAACCCCTGGAGCGCCACGGTTGCCGACGGCACTACCTACACGCAGGACGTTACCAGCCCCACGGTCGTTGGCTATGCGCCGGATCAGCCGGTTGTGCATGTAAATTCTTCCGAGCCAACGAAGTACACTGTCACCTATAAGCCTGCTGAGGTGGAGTTCACCGTCAAGCACTACCAGCAGAACGTCGATGATGATAACTACACGCTTGCGGATACGGAGACAAAGAACGGCTACACAGAGAGTCCGGTTGGCGCAAACCTTGCAACTACCTATGAAGGTTTCTACTCCCTGCTCTATGATACCACGACCAAAATCGCGGCCGATGGCAGCACAGTGGTCGAAATTTACTACGACCGCTACTACTACCTCATGAACTTCGACCTCGACGGCGGCTACGGCGTCGAACCCATCTATGCCCGCTACGGCGCACCGATCAGCGTCGGCACGCCCACCAAGCCGGGCTACTCGTTCAATGGCTGGGATCCGGAACTTCCGGCGACAATGCCTGCTGAGAACACCACCCACAAGGCAACATGGAACGCCGGCACGACCAGCTACACCGTCGTCTACTGGTATGAAAACGCGAATGACGACGGCTACAGCTATGTTGCAGACCAGAAGATTCCGGATGTTGCACCCGGTACTTCGGTCAGAAGTGATACTTACAAAGATGCCAATTTCAACAACAAGGATGCCAAGCATTTCACCTATAACGCAAACAAGACCGAGACTGTCACTGTTGCCGGTGACGGCTCCACCGTGCTGAATGTGTATTATACGAGAAATACGTATACGCTCAAGTTCAGAGAACTTGACTGCAATAAATGGTGGTTAATAACCCACACACACGATGATAGCTGTTATAAGGAGATTAAAACCATCACCGCAAAGTATCAGGCAGACATCCACAAGAATTTCCCCATTAAGGACGGAGATGAGACCATTTGGTGGATTGTGCCGGATGGCACAGAAACCTATGGCAAGCTCGATCGGCAAACATATCTTGGAAGCATTGATACTATGCCCGGCGAGAACATCACGTTTGAGAAGTATGACACCGAATCCGGCGCGAAAATTTATTACTATGTTGAAACGTTAAACGGAACTTCAGGAGATACCACCTACAATGGAAAGAATTACACGCAATATAAGGTGATTGATCTTGATTACAGCACCAATACTAATTTAACGTACAAAGAGGAATTTCATCCCATTACCGGCTTCACGCAGGGCGATTCCAACCCGACCCTCCCCAAGGACGGTAGCGTGCCTATGCATAGAGATAACTACCTCTACTACACCCGCAACAGCTACAAATTGAAGTTCTACAACTACAATGCGGATGTAGCCGGTGAGGGCGGCAGCGTGCAGTACGAAGCACCGCTGAGTGGCTACTATTTTGAGCCGGAATATCCTTCCAATCTGGAAAAGAACGCATATAAGTTCGACGGTTGGTACACGACCGCTGGCTGCTATGCCGGTTCTGAGGTCAACTGGGCTACGGCGACAATGCCCGCTTCCGATGTGACGCTCTATGCCAAGTGGGTGCCCGTTACCCACACGGTCAAGACCTATCAGACGGAGAACGATTTGAACAGTAGCGCCCCGGCACAGGAAACATGGACGGTTTCCCACGGCAAGACGGTTGAGAATCCGCCGGAGAATCCAAGCAAAGGCGAATATACCTTCGTCGGCTGGTTCTACAAGGACGCTGACGGCACGGAGCACGCGTTTGACTTCTCCATGCCGGTGACAAAGGATCTCAACCTCTACGCCAAGTGGAGTGTAAACACACTGGTGTCGTACACGATCAAGTATGCCGTGCAGAATAAGGATGGCACGTATACTTATATCGCGGATGACACCAAGGGCAGTGCGCTGGCCTTGACCACCAAGACCTTTGAGGCCAAGACCGGCACACAGCTTAAGGAAGGCTATCAGTCCGGCTACTTCCCGACGACGTCCAGCCACTCCATCATCATGGACATTGACAATCCCGCGAAGAACGAATACACCTTTGTCTATGTGCCGAAAGCCGAAGTGGAGTACACCGTCAAGTATCTGGAGAAGGGCACAGAAACACAGCTTGCAAATCCGAAAACCGTGAAGACGCGAGATGCCGTCGTGACGGAGACATTCAAGCAGATTTCTGGCTACGCACCCGACGCATACCAGAAGCGTCTGGTGCTGGCAGCCGAGAACAACGAGATTATCTTCTGGTACGTCAAGGACGATACACATGCGCCGGTTCAGATCATCCACTGGACGCAGAATATCGCGGGCGGTGGATATACCGAGTATCAGTCCTCCACGAACCTGAACGGCGTGATTGGCAATACCTATACGGAGACCCCGCTGACCATTCCGGGCTTCCGGTACAACGCAGGAGACAGCCAAGCCAGCGGCAGGCTGACGGCAAGCGGCCTTGTGCTGAATCTGTATTACGACCGCATTGAGTATCCCTATGAGTTCCGCTTCCTTGAGCAGGGAACGAACAAGCAGCTCGCACCACTGGCTAAAGGAACAGCCCGTTATCAGGCACAGGTGACGCGGAAGGCGGAGACCATTCACGGCTATACGCTGGTGAGCGCGGAAAATCAGGCGATCAACATCGCCATTGAGGATCCGGCTGACGTGGCCAAGAAGAACGTCAAGACGTTCTATTATCAGGAGCAGACGGTCGACATCAAGTATGTGGCCGTTGGCTTCGGCACACTGGACAACGTGCAGGACAGCAATGTGAAGGTGCTGAGCGGCACGGTGCAGGGCTCGACGCCCACTGCAAATGAAGGCTACAAGTTCGTCGGCTGGTTCGAGGACGAAGCCTGCACGCAGGCTGTGAACAAAGCCTGGGTGAATACTGGCACCAACAAGCTCACGCCGCAGAAGAGCGTGCCTTATGGTGATCAGAAAGGTTACGGAGCAGCTACTTACTACGCAAAGTTTGAGCGCGATGTGTTCGACCTGACGATTGAGAAGAAGGCTGCGAGTGACTCGAACATCGACCAGAACCAGACCTTCGTGTTCCGCGTCCGAGGCAAGAATAATAATGTGGATATGCAGGTCGTGATCACCGGCACGAACAAGCAGGTGATCAAGAACCTCCCGGTTGGCGATTACACCATCACCGAGGACACGAACTGGTCGTGGAAGTACACGCCGGTAGGCGGCAGTGCCACGCAGGAGCTCAAGTCCGACAGCATCCATGACGGCGCCGCGACCGTGACCTTCGAAAACAAAAATAACGGCACCAACTGGCTCACGAGCCTTGCCAAGGCCATCAACACATGGGCCGGCGGCACTGCACATGAGAAATGAACAGGAGGGATGACACATGAAACGTATCTTTAACGGTTCAGGCGGGAGAAAAGCCGCGCTCATCCTCTCCCTGTGCCTGATCTTCGCGCTGGCAGTCGGCACCACGGTTGCCCTGCTGGTCGCGCACACCAACGCAGTGACGAACACGTTCAAGGCTGCCACGTCCGACACACACGTTGATGTTAAGGATAGCGGCAACGAGAAAACGGGCGTCTTCGTCACGAACGAGGGCACGGCCACGTCCTATGTCCGCGTCAAGCTGGTCATGAACTGGGTCAGCGACGATGGAAAGACTATCTCCGGCGAGCCCGTGAACATTGATGTCAAATACGACACGACCAAATGGTTCGAGCAGGGCGGCATCTATTACTACAGGACGCCGGTCGGACCGAATATGACGACCGATAACCTGCTGCAGAAGGACAAGCACATTACTGAGCCGACGGGCAAGCCCGAGGGCTATCACCTCGAGGTGACGGTGCTGGCCGAGAGCATTCAGGCCGCACCGAGCACGGCTGTGGAAGGCGCATGGACGGTAGTCAAAGTCGACAACGGCGCGCTGACTCCGGTAACCACGACACCATAAGGAGGGCAACGGTATGAAACACAAAAAGCTTACCATGATCGTCGCCCTCGTGCTGGTGGTCGCACTGGCCGCCGGACTGGGCATCTGGGCGACGGGCGAGGCGAACATCCCCACCGTCACGTACTATGACGGCTCGGACGGCACCAACGCACACTTCACCTTCACCCACACCGGCAAGGGCTCGGACACGAACCTGTTCCCGAACTTCTCCGACTGCATGCCCGGCGACAGCCTCACGCAGACCATCCGCGTGCAGGCCGACAGCAAAAACGGCGCGCAGGGCGCAAAGATCTATCTGCGTGCGGAGATCGACGGCGACGCCTCCGCCAAGGAAGGCTCCGCCATCACGTACAACGATGTGCTCGATCACATCAGCATGACCGTGTCGAAAAACGGCGTCGTGCTCGCGTCCAACAAGACCGCGAAGCTCTTCAGCCAGCTCGACGCGAGCAAGGGCCTCAAGAGCAACGTCTTCATTGCCGAGGTCAGCCCCAAGACTGACCCGGTCGATCTGGACGTGACCATCGAGGTCGACCCCGCCATGGGCAATGCGTTCCAGGAAGCGGCTGCGCACATCGCGTTCGTGTTCTCCGTCGAGGACAACGAAGTGCCGCCTCCGCCGCTGGAGCGTGAGAAGCACGATGCGTACATCGTCGGCTACCCGAACGGCAACGTCGGCCCGAACGACAACATCACGCGTGCAGAGGTCGCCACGATCTTCTACCGTCTGCTGCAGGACGACGCGCGCGAACAGGTCTGGTGCACCACGTATCCGTACCCGGATGTGGAGGCCAACAGCTGGTACAGCAATCAGGTCGCCACGCTGACGAACGCCGGCATCCTCGCCGGCTTCCCGGACGGCAGATTCGGCCCGCAGGAGCACATCACCCGCGCGGAGTTCGCCACGATCGCGGCGCTGTTCTTCCACGCGCCGGAGGTTGAGGGCGACGCGTTCTCCGATATCTCCGACAGCTGGGCGCGCGAGTACATCAACCGCGCGGCGGCCCTTGGCCTGGTCAACGGCTTGCCGGACGGCACGTTCCGCCCGAATGCGGAGATCACCCGCGCCGAGGTCATGGAGATCATCAACAACGTCCTGTTCCGCACGCCGGACAAGGATCACTTTCTCCCCGACATGGTCACCTGGCCGGACAACAGCAACCCCGACGCCTGGTACTATGAGCCCGTGCAGGAAGCCACCAACAGCCACGATTATGAGCGCGTGAACAACACGTCGCCCGAGACGTGGACGAAGATCACGCAGCAGCGTGACTGGGATGCGCTCGAGGCCGAGCTGGCCCAGAAGTACCCCAACCGCTAAGCGCACGGCGCTGACGGAAAACCAAACCATAGCGAACACCCCCTGTGCAGAGCACAGGGGGTGTTTGCTGCTGTCAAAAGGACTCCTTTTTTGACAAAGAGGTTTTCTGCCCGGCCGCATCGCACGCGCCGTCCGGCGGCGCGGCAGAATTTTTTCGCAGATCCGGAGCGCAGAGGTAGAATTGTTCATATTTTTTGCGGTATAACTTGCGTGCACAAACAGAGTGACACGTGTGATCCACTGCGCTTCGTCTTGCGGCAGCGCAAAAACTGCAGAATACAAAGGCGCAGGACGAGCCCGGCGGCAAATGGAGGACGGAAGAGGAATATGTTCAAGGCGGGAAAAAGACCTTCGGCCGACTTGCTTTCCGGCGATGAAGGATGGGTGATCTTCAGGTTTTCGGTACCGATCATCCTCTCTTATCTGCTTCAGCAGATCTATACGATCAGTGATGCCGCGATCTGCGGGCAGACGCTTGGTGTCGATGACATTGCGGGCGTGAACGATGTGTTTCCGATCCTGTTCATATTCCTGCAGTTCGCGGTCGGCTGCACCGCCGGCTTTTCGGTCATCACCTCCATCGCGGCGGGGCGCGGCGATCAGGTCAGAGCCCGCAGCTCCTTTGCGGCGCAGCTTGTTCTCGGCGGTGTCTTGTCGCTTGCGTTGACCGGTGTCGCCGTGCTGACACTCAAGCCCCTGCTCCGGTTTATCGGCCTGTCCGAGGCAAACCCCGGCGTTTGGAGGGCGGCATATCAGTATTCGCTGGTCATCTTTATCGGGATCTTTGCGCAGCTCTATTACAATTTGATCTGCTCTGTCTTGCGCAGTCTGGGGGATTCAACAACACCGCTCATGTTCCTGCTGTTTTCCACCGTGCTGAACATCGGGCTCGACCTGCTGTTCATCCTCGCGTTCCGGCTCGGGGTCATCGGCGCGGCGGCTGCCACCGTGCTGGCGCAGGCGGTGAGCGCGCTCTTGTGCCTGATGTACGCCTTCGGAAAATATCCGGAGCTCCATCTTTCCAAACAGGATTTTCACGCGGAGGTCTGCGTATATGCGCAGCACCTGGGTCAGGGTCTGCCGATGGGGCTTCAGTTTTCGGTGCTGGCGATCGGCATCATCGTGATGCAGCGCGCACTGGTCGGCTTTGACATCGGGCCGGACGGCATCATGGTGGCCGGAAACCCCGCCCAGAACGGATTCGGTGCCGCCAACAAGCTCAACAATTTCCTGATGTGTCCGATGAATGCGCTCAGCACCGCGATCGTCAGCTTCAACGCGCAGAATCTGGGCGCGGGCAGGCAGGACAGGATCCGGCGCGGAACGGGCAAGAGTCTGCTGATCGGGCTCGCTATGTATCTGATCCTCGGCGGCATCGGTATGCTCCTGACGGTCCGGGGCGCATATCAGTATCTGTTTATGAGCGCGGATAAGATCACGGCGGCCACGATTCGCTACGGCAACCTGTATCTGTATGTGGCTCTGTCCATGTATTTTGCGCTGATGGTCCTGTTCGTCTTCCGCTCGGGCGTACAGGGCGTGGGGCATGCGGAGTTTGCGCTGGCCGCCGGCTGCGCCGAGCTGGTCGCGCGCGTTTTGATTTGTGCCTTCCTGCCGAAGCTCGTCAACGGCGGGGCGATCGATTCGTCGGCCTCCGTGGGGGCGTACATTGCGCTGTGCTTCGCAGATCCGGGCGCGTGGATCCTGGCGGTCGTTTCGCTGCTCTATCCGGCCGCGCGGTACCTGCTCGGCGGCGCGCACAAAAAGCCAAGCGGGAACGACTGAAAATCGGTATTGGCAGCGCGGACGGGACGGGCGGACGACTTTGCGGGAGCAAGAGCCGTTGACAAGCGATCCGCAGCAGTATATTATACTATGGTTAGGTGTGTACCTGCCGGCAGTCAGGCGAAGAGTCTGACTGCCGTTTTTGTACCGGCCGAAGCGTGATCGGAGGGATTGTGTATGAATATTACCGTTTATCTTGGCGCAAATGAAGGAAACGACCCCGGTCTGCGCAAAGCGGTCGAAGAGCTGGGGACCTGGATCGGCAGCAGCGGAAACGCGCTGGTCTACGGCGGCTCCAGATCCGGACTGATGGGTGCGATTGCGGACAGCGTTTTGCTCTCCGGCGGTGAAGTGACCGGCGTCGAGCCGCGGTGCTTCATCGAAAACGAATTCCAGCACGACGGCCTGACCAGGCTGATCGTGACCGAGGACATGACGGAGCGCAAACGCAAAATGATCGAGCTCGGCGATGCCTTTATCGCCTTCCCCGGCGGCACGGGAACGCTCGAGGAGATCACGGAGGTCATGTCGAAGGTGTCTCTGAAGCATCTGGACGCGCCGTGCATTCTCTACAACCTGAACGGTTACTACAATGCACTGCAGGCGCTTCTGGGGCATATGATCGAAAAGGGACTGTCGTCCGAGGAGCGGCAGGAGGGCATTTATTTTGCCGGAGACCTTGAGGAGATCCGGCACATCTTGAGTCTCGCGTGATTTCCGACCGTCTCCTGAATATGCAATGATCCCCTCCGTGTGCAGGAAAGCACACGGAGGGGATCTGCTTTTTATAAAGTTTGTTTGGCTGCATGCCGGCCTTTACGCGGCCGCCTCAGCCCAGATACTGCTTGTCGTAGTTGTTCTGGATGCAGGAGATGACCTTCGTGATGACGGTGTTGAACGGGGTGGGCACGCCCAGCCGCTCGCCGTAGCGCGCGATGGCGCCGTTGAGCACGGAGATCTCCGTCTGGCGCTGGTGCAGCACGGCGTCCTGCGCCATGGAGGGATAGTAGTTGCCGAGGTTTGCGACGATGTTCGGCTCCTCCTTTTCCATGAGCGGCCAGAGGTCGCCGATGCCGAGCGCCTGCGCGACAGCGCAGCCCTCTTTCCAGACGTGCATGACGATGTCGTGACCGTAGGGGTCGGCGAACGTCTCCTTCACCTTCAGGCGCATGACGGCGCTTACGCCGTTGTAGCCGCTGTTGGCGATGACTTTCTTCCAGATGTACGGACGCACGTCCTCGTCAAAGCTCGCATTGCAGCCGCCCGCCCGGAAGCACGCCTCGAGCGCCTTGCCGGCGGCGTCGGCCTTCGGGTTGTTGTGCACGGCGCCGAAGTGCATCTGGATGCCCTTTTCCGGCTTGCTCACGCACACGCCGGGGCCGGCCAGCTCCGTTCCGATCAGGCCGCTGCCGTAGAGGATGCGGTCGGTCTCCACGAACTGGGCGAGCACCTCGTCATTGCCGAGGCCGTTCTGCAGCGAGACGACGACTGTCTCCGGCCCGATGCAGGGCATGGTGTCGGCCATGACGTCCGCGGTCTGCGTGGCCTTGACCATGAGGATGACCATGTCCATGGTGCCGATGTCGTGCGCGGTGGCGCTCGTGTGGAAGCCCGTGAGCACCTCCTCGCCCTCCGGCGTGCGGAAGACCAGCCCGTCGGCCGCGATCTTGTCCATGTGCGCTTTGTACTTATCGACGAGCCAGAGCTCGGCGCCGCCCTTGCGCAGATAGGCGGCGAACACGCTGCCGGCAGCGCCGGAGCCGATCATTGCAATTTTCATGCGTTTGCCTCCTTAGCAGACTGCCGGCCGGTTGTTGGCCGGCCGGCAGAGAAAATCCGGGGTGGGAAATTACTTCAGGTACTGCTTGTCGTAGTTGCCCTGGATGCAGCGCACGACCTGGGACAGGACCTTGCACACCGGGGTGTCGATGCCCAGCTGCTCGCCGTACTCAGCGATCTTGCCGTTGAGCACGTCGATCTCGGTCTGGCGGTGGTTGAAGAGCATGTCCTGACACATGGACGGATAGTAGTCCGCGATGTTGGTGACGATGTCCTTGTGATCATGGGCGATGAACTCATCGGCGTCCATCGGCACACCCTTAGCGGTCGCGACTGCGCAGGTCTCGCGGATGACGCTGTGGAACAGCCACTGGCCGAACGGATCCGCCTCGACCTCGCCGATCTTCAGACGCAGGACCGCGCACACGGTGTTGACGGTGGCGTTCACGCAGACCTTTTTCCAGATGAACTTGTAGATGTTGTTGTCGGTGCCCGGCTCGCCGTCGCGCCAGTAAGCGTCGCAGCCGCCGTCACGGTAGCACTTGAGCATCTCGGTGCAGGCTGCGTCGGTGAGCTCCGAGCGGACCGCACCGCCGAAGTTCATCTGCACGCCGCCAGCCGGGGTGGACACGCAGTGTGCGGGTTCGGGCAGAGCCGTGCCCAGCACGCCGGAGCCGATGATGCAGCGCTCTTTCGGGAAGACCTTGAAGAGGTTGTCATCGTTGCCGAGGCCGTTGATGAGGGAGACGGCGACGGTCGTGTCGCCGACGACGGGCATGGAGTCCTGGATGGCCTGCTCGAGCTGGGTCGCCTTGGTCATGTAGATGATGACGTCGACCTTGCCCTCCGCAGCGGCCGCGTCAGCAGCGGTGGTGTAGGTGCGGAAGCCCTTGAGCTGGTAGTCGTAATCCTTGTAGCCGCCATCTTCCTCCTGATGGATGGTGAAGTGCATGCCTTCCTCTGCAACCTTCTTCATGTGGGCCTCGTAGCGGTCGATGAGGATGATGTCCGCACCGCCCTTACGCAGGTAAGAAGCGAAGACACTGCCGGCTGCGCCGGAACCATACATTGCAAATTTCATAACTTTTTCTCTCCTTTTCTGAATCTGTTTGCGATATCTTCGGCCGCTGCAGGCGGATGCCTGACGGCGGATTACCGAACGGTGTTGGTGAGGGTGCCGATGCCCTCAATGCTGCACGCGACCACGTCGCCCGGGTGCAGCCACTTCGGCGGGTCAAAGCCCATGCCCACGCCGGCAGGCGTGCCCATGGAGATGATCGTGCCGGGCCGAAGCGTCATGCCCTGGCTGAGCTCGGCAATCACGTATGGCACGTGGAAGATCATGCGGTCGGTCGTGCTGTCCTGCCGGAGCTCGCCGTTGATGCGGCTCTGGATCTTCCGGGATTTGCGCACGTCGAATTCCTCCGGCGTGACGATCCACGGGCCCATCGGCGTGAAACCGTCAAGGCTCTTGCCGCGGTACCACTGCTTGTGCTGGTTCTGGATCGTGCGTGCGCTCACGTCATTTAAAATAGTGTAACCGAACACATAGTCCAGTGCGTCCGCTTCGGTGACGTTGTACGCCGCCTTGCCGATGATGACGGCCAGCTCTGCCTCATAGTCGAGGTCGGCGACGAGATCATTGTGGCTGAGAATGTCGCCGCTGGGGGCGACGGCCTCGTCCACGCGCTTGGAAAAATAGATTGGGAACGTATCCGGTGCCTTGACGCCCTTACCGGCGACGGATTCGCTCTCCTTGGCGTGGGCAAAATAATTGATGCCCAGGCAGATCACGTCCTGCGCCGGGCGGGGGATGGGCGCGAGCAGCCGCTGCGCCATGACCGGCTGCGGTTCTGTTTTCAGCTTTTCAAAAAAAACGCGCT
>ENA-ORTY01002613-ORTY01002613.1-human-gut-metagenome-genome-assembly--contig:-NODE-2613-length-16832-cov-3.546939_pt1 | contig 16832 bp, 16 predicted proteins | sample MGYA00241917_ERZ509198 | MGnify/ENA primary metagenome ERZ509198 (study PRJEB26280, sample SAMEA2338857) | human gut metagenome | biome: human gut; feature: human-associated habitat; material: faeces...
TTAATGGCAGGGGCTCCCACCGGCTGTTCCAGACCCGGCAGTGTGATTTTTCCAACCCCTTCTCCGGCAGTAATTCCCACCACTGCAGTTTCCGGTTTTTCCTGCTGCAGCAATTCTGTCTGCCGGCAATCTCCCTGCATCTGTTTTGTATGTAAAAATACCTGCTGCAGTGCCCTTGCCTCTCCCCGGCCGCACAACCGCACGGTTGCATATACCAGCAATCCGCTGGTCACATCCGGATCATCGCCGCCATCCTTTTTGATCGCACAGGACACACAATCCTTTTTCCGGCTAATGTCCAGCACTTCCAGCCAGAGACGGATTCCTTTGGGTGGCAGCAGTTCTACAACCGGAAGTTCTTTCCGCTCAAACAGCATACTGGCCGCTGCCTTTGCCGCTGCTGCCGCACAGCTGCCTGTGGTATACCCAAAGCGCATTTTTTTCTGATCTTTGATAATAAAATAATCTTCCAATCCGGTTTCCATTTTGCCCGCACCCAGCTCCTCTCTCTTTGACTTTTTCTCTTCTATTGATTTTCCTCCAGAAACGGCAGGATTTTTTCCAGGGACGGATTCTCTGTCTGCGGCATCCATGCTGCAATAATATCAATGGTATCCTCCGGTCCGCCAAATGGCACTGACACAAGCCGCCCTCTTGACTGCAATGGAATCGACAGATAGGATGGCAGAATCGTCACCCCCATATTTGCTGACAGCATCAGAAGAATCGTCTCCACATCCTCGATCTTTTCCACCACATTCGGATGATACCCACGTTTCCAGAATGTTTCAATGATCCGCTTATCCTCACCGATCTCACTTTCCGGTGTGCAGGCGAGGATCAGGTTTTCATCCTTGAGATCTGCTCTCGTCACATACGGCTTCTGTGCCAGGACATGTGTCCGTGGAAATACGGCTGACATCCGCTCCGTGCTAAGTCTGCGCACTTCCACCTTCTGATAATACCGCTCTTCAAACATCGGCATCAACACCAGATCCAGATCTCCGTTTTTCAACATTTTTAACAGCATGGAGGGACTCTGGTTTGTAAACTTCATGGCAATATTCGGATATTTCTCATTAAACGCCTGAATTTTTTCCGCCAGTCCCGTATTGCCGATGCCCACAGAAAATCCGATCTCCAGTGATCCGATCACTCCGCTGGATGCCTCCCTGGTACGCTCCACCGCCGTATCGATTCGGTTCAGTATTGAAGATGCCTCCTGCAGAAATACTTTTCCCGCCGGAGTCAGAACAACTTTTTTCTTTGTCCGCTCAAACAGGCTGACTCCCAGCTGTTCTTCCAGTGCCTTGATCTGCTGGGTTACCGCCGTCTGGGAAACATACATGGATTCCGCTGCTTTTGTAAAATTCAGTTCATGGGCAACGGCAAGAAAATATTCCAACTGTCTGCTGTTCATTACTGATTGTCACCTTCCGGTTCATTATATTTGACATATCCCGGATGTCTGCCCGGAATCTTGTATCCATTGTTACGCAGATCGATCAATGCATCAATCTTATCCTGCGGCATATCCGGTGCACCACCCAGCAGATGGATATACAGCGAAGTTTTTGCAAACATCTCCAGCGATTCCATCCTGAAGTAAGCTCTGGTCAGACTGTCTCCCACCGTCAGTGCTCCGTGATGTGCCAGTAAAATGGCATCATGATCCTGAAGAAACGGTGCGATGGAATCCGGCACTTCATCTGTGGATGGCTGTGCATACGGAGCGATCGGAACTGCACCGAGATTTACGATAAATTCCATGACCTGATACCCATCCAGTGCACGCCCCATGGACGCATAGCTTGTTGCGATCGGCGGATGTGCATGTACCACTGCCTTTACATCCTCACGTTCCGCATAACACCGGAAATGCATCTTCATTTCGGAAGATGGTTTGTAGCCTTCTGCCGCAGAGATCACACTTCCGTCCGCAGCAAGATGCACCAGGATCTCCGGTGTCATGGCTGCCTTGCTGACACCGGATGGAGTACACAAGAATGTACCGTCCTCTAATTTTACGGAAACATTTCCATCATTTGCTGCCACGATCCCACGCTGCCACATTTTATGGCAGACATCACAGATTGCTTCCCGTTCTTTCATTGCATTCAATTCCATAGCTGCTCCTCATATCTTTCTAAATACTTCAAATTTGGTAAAATGACGTTTCTATTCACAATATATAACGTTATTTATTTTCCCGTCTTTTTGTGCGGGGTATAATCCCGGTTTCTGCGTTTTGCCACAAAATGATTCAGAATTCCACCGCCTACAATGATAATGGCAGCCACCACCAGTACACGTTTTGCCGCTTCCTGTGGAAGTGCTCCCTTACTTTCAATCGAATCCGCATAAAAGGTCAGTGCATAAGCAATCTCATGAGGTGTTCCCATAGCGGTAGTATCTGCAATGACAGACATCTCACTGTCAAATGCCGTCACCGGAATCGTAAAGGTGGAATACCCGTTCTCATTGGTATTCTCATTTAAAATTTTCTCACCATCCACGATCATATAATCATAATTAGAACTGCTCCACTGCAGTTTTGCATATGCTTTGCCATCTTTCACCAGAAAAACGGTCGGCGATACCACCGTTGCCTTTCCGCTTCCTCCGGTCATGGACACATCAATGGCATATTCCCCATCTTCTTTGTCCACGGACAATGGCTCCGCCTGAACTGTCCGGCACAGACAGACACCAAGCAGCAGACAGCAGCAGACTCCCATCAGGATCCGGTGCCAGATTCCGGTCACTCCCGTCTTCTGTTCTTTTCCTTTTCCTCTGAATCCCGTCTGTTTTTCCATATTCAGCTTCCTTTCCCTGTATTTTTATTCCGATATTTCTGTTGTAAAGCAGACATTCGCAATCCGCTTTCGCTGCTTGCTCATGAACGCAGCTACTTTGCGACCTGCGTCCATAAAGACGATGTTTACAGATTCTTCCGCTTGTAAATAAACCAAAAGGAAAGTGTCAGAAATACCGCCAGATAAATTGCAAGGATCAGAATTCCAATCGGATTGATGGCTTCTCCTTTTGCAATGCTCCGGATCATAGCACTTGTCTGTGACAACGGCAATGCACCGATGACCTGACGGATGCCTTCCGGCATATTATCCATAGCAAAAAATGTATTACACAGATAAGACATCGGCATAATGACATAATTGGAAAACCGCGGCACATCCGTATGATTTTTCGCAATAAAGGAAACTACCACGGCAATCGTTGAAAATACTGCCCCATTCAAAAACATGATCAGGAAAGAAAATCCGTTGAATATTACTCCGGTATGAATCGGCAGGACCAGAAGCATGATCACACATCCCGCATACAGTCCCCGGAGACTTCCGGCAATCACCTGGCCTACAATAAACTGCCAGAGCGGTGTCGGTGAGATCATTACCTGATCAAAAGCCTTCTCATACAGACGCTGTACATTCAGATTCTGTGCAATGGCATTAAAACTGCCCGTCATCGTTGTCAGTGACACCACACCCGGGATCAGGAAATTCAGATATGGTTCCCCGTGGGACACCATCTGGATTCCCATTCCAAACACGATCAGATACATCAGCGGTGCAATCATTGCCGCCAGAGTGATCTTGTAAAAATCTCTGCGGAACTCCGTCCATTTTTCCCATAATACTGTTATAATTCCCATTGACTACCGCTGCCTCTCTTTCTGCTCTGCCCGTGCCACAAAGACATCTTCCAATGTGGTATTGCGCAAAGCAGTCTGACCGGTCAGTCTGCTCAAATGAGCAATAGCATCTTCTCTGTTTTTAAAATAATGACTTTTCAGTCCATCTGATGTCATCTCATCCACTGCAAAATGTCCCAGCTGTTCCACCATTTTCTTTGGTTCACTGACTTCTTCCAGTCTTCCTCGATCCATAAATGCTACCCTCTGGCACAGACTCTCCGCCTCTTCCATATAATGGGTCGTAAGAAGGATCGTAAGATTGTGGTCATTGAGCTGGCGCAGCAGATTCCACATCTGCCGTCTGGAAAGAGCATCCATACCAGCGGTTGGCTCATCCAGCAGCAGGATCTCCGGCTCTGTCAACAAAGCCCGGCAGACCATCAGTTTTCGTTTCATACCACCGGAAAGTTTTCGCACTGTCCTTCTGCGGAAATCGATCAGACCACAAAATTCCAGCAGTTCTTCTGTCTTTTCCCGGATTTTTTTCCGGGGCATAAAGTACAGCCGTCCCTGATATTCCATCACCTCATCCATCGTCATGTCCTGACGCATGGAATACTCCTGGGTAATGACACTGATCTTTCGTTTCAGTCCGGGATTTTTCCGTGAAAGCACTTCCCCGTCCACCCGGATCTCGCCTTCCGTAGGCAGAAGCAGGGTGGACATCAGACTGATTGTTGTAGTCTTTCCGGCTCCGTTTGGCCCCAACAGGCCAAAAAATTCACCGGTTTCGATCCGCAGGTTCAGATGATCCACCGCAGTAAACGTATCAAACTTTTTCGTAAGATCTGACAGTTCTATCATTTTCCGTATTCCATCTCTTTCGCAATGATCAGGGAATAGTATCCGGCATCATCCGGGATTTCATCCACACTGCGGTATACATGTTCCGTCTCCATTCCACAGTTTTCCACCATGGACACCTGCTTTCCGGTCTCCCGCAAAATCTCTTTTACCTGTTTCATCTTCTTTCCGGATTTCATAAATACATAATTACCTTCGGCATCCGGAGTATCACCCAGACGGTGAACAGCAGGTACGATATGCAGAGTCTGATTCCACTCAACCAGCGACTGGTTTGTTCTGGCCGCTGCTGCACAGAAAGAAGTGATACCACTTACCAGCGCAGTCTCATAACCATCATCTTCCACACGTTTCTGCAAATAGGAAAATGTAGAATAGATGGTCGGATCTCCGAGGGTCAGAAACACGATATCTTTTCCCTGATCCAGTACTTCTTCCAGTGCTTTTGCTCCCTTTCTGTGATTTTCCTCCAGTTCCTTTGCATCGTGTGTCATTGGCATATAGATAGAAAGCAATTCTTTGTCTGCCAGTTCCGGCACCGCCTGTACAGCGATCTGGTACGCAACAGTTTCCTTTGCCTCTGCCCCCGGTACTGCAATCACCTCATTCTCGCGGATCATACGAACCGCCTTCAAAGTCATTAATTCCGGATCTCCCGGACCTACTCCTACCCCGTATAAAATTCCTCTCATGTTTCTTATTTCCTTTCTTTCTCAGTTTTTTATTCGAAAAACATTTCTTCCATATAAGCATCGCTGAACTTTTTGTGTGTGGACAGTTCCACATAGCGCATCTCCTGCTGCAGACGGCCCAGTTCCTGTCTGGCTGCCTCTGACACTGCCGCAGACACTGCGCCCTCACCGGCCGCATTTCCTACAGAGATCGTCACCGGCTCCAGTTCCTCCGGGATCAGCCCGATCGCTGCCGCACTCTTTTTGTTCAGAAAACTTCCAAAACCGCCGGCAAGGATCACCTGCTCCACATCGGTTACCGAAATATTCCGCTCGGATAACAGAATCCGGATACCAGCCGCGATCGATGCCTTGGCAAGCTGAAGCTTTCGCACATCTGCCTGGGTCACTTTCACAGTATCCGTCAGATAGACACAGGTACCGTCCTCATCTTCTCCCAGATAACCGGCATATGCTTCCTCCACTTCATCCTCGTCCGCGATCAGACCGGTCTCATCCAACAGCTCTGTTTCCAAAAATACCGCCAGTGCGTCGATCAACCCGGAACCGCAGATTCCCACTGCCGGTGCATCGTTGATCGTGGAACAACAGATTTTTCCATCTTCCAGCCAGACTTTTGAGATAGCTCCGGAAGCTGCCGGCATTCCCATGGCGATCTCCGCTCCTTCAAAAGCCGGTCCTGCCGCTGTCGCACAGCACACATACGAACCGGATTTTCCAAGCACCATCTCTCCGTTGGTACCAATATCCAGCATCAGTGTCTCTTTCTCACCATCTTCTGCCAACACAGAAGAGTGCATCTGTACCGCTGCCAGATCAGCTACAATATCGCCGCCCACATAACCGGCAATGGACGGCACGACATACACAGTCTCACAACCTTCGATACCAATCTGTTTTGCGTCATAACTTTCCCCAAACAGAGACAAAGGCGTAAAAGGTGCCACACCGATACTCTCCGGAGACAATCCGCAGAACAGATGGCTCATGACCGTGTTGCCGGCAACCGCCAGCCGACGGATATCTTCTGTTCTGCCCGCTTTCTGTTTTAACTGCACCAGCATACCATTGATCTGATCCACAATGGCACTCTGCAATTTATCCAGACCGCTGTCCACAGATGCCTGGATCCTGGAGATGACATCTGCGCCAAAACTGCGCTGTGCATTCGGTGCGCTGACTGTACAAAGACGCACTCCGGTTGCTCCATCCAGCAGATGACATACCACAGTGGTCGTTCCGATATCACAGGCCGCCAACAGCCCTTCACCCGCATCTGCCGGATACAGATAGCAGTTTCCATTTTCAGCAATGGCTGACTTCTGCTCTTCTGCAACGGTCACACACATGTCATCTTTACATTGCGTCTGGCATGACAGGACTTTACCAAGTCCCTCCACTGTCACCAGACATTTTTTACAAGTACCGTTTCCACCACAGGGGGCATGTACCTGCGTGATGCCAAGCTCCTGAAACACTTCCAGGAGCGTATGATCTTCCCACGCTCCTGTATACTCTTTCACTTCATTTCCAATTCTGATTTTTACCTTCATTACTGTTACCTGTTCCTTCACTCATCCGTTTGTACAGAAATCTATTTCAGCAAAATACAGCTGCTGTACGCGATGGTATTTTTTCCATAATTATACTTCATGCCAGACTGGATACAGACCTTGCTCACAAACAATCCATACGCTTCCATCGACGGAATGGATTTCTCCGGAAATCTGCATGGTGCATCCGGATAGGTGCATTTTTTGCATACCTGGCAGGCTCCTGCTGCCATCGGAATGCAGTCCGGCTCCTTAGAACGCACATATTCCACCAGCTGTGCAAACCGTGCTTTCTGAGTATGCTCCGTCTCCATCATCGTCTCCACATCAAACTCATCCTCCAGCTGTCCTATCGACTGCACCAGAATACCTCTGGTATACGGTTTCACCCGCTCAGCAATCTCTTCCAGCGTGCCGCATCCCGGCGGGCAGGACCAGTTTCTGTTAAAAGAACGGCAGCGGTCTGCCGCACACATCTGCCGTACTTCCGGCAAAAACTCCAGTGCCTCCACATTCAGCGCACCGGCTTCTTCAAATCCAAAACGTTCTTTTGCATCCTTGATCAATGTCTGTAAATCCATAATAGCTTCCCCCCTCTGATCATTTTTTCAGCAGTGTCTTCTCACCGTCTGTATTATCGAATTTTCCCTGATACTTACTGAAACCCCCAAAAAGTCAGGCATTTGAGCCTGACTCTTCTATCCGGAAATGTAACAATATTTCCGTCATCTCTGATTCATATATCAGTAAATCGACATTCGCAATCCGCTTTTGCTACTTGTTCTGCGTTCAATTATATCTACTGTTACTTCTTATCATCGCAGAAGAAATTGTCTACAAATATTTCCCTCATCGGATTGTAATTATCAATATTCCATGCCATAACAAGGCTTGGATCACTGATGATATCCGTATTCAAAAACCGTACCGTATCGTTATTAGACAGCAGATTCCGTGAATCCAGAATACATACGCCCACACCGGCCTGCACCCAGAGCATCTCCTCCTGCACAGAGCTTGCAAACTTTACCTGAGGATTGAATCCACTCATTTTGCAGGCATCAATGATCAGTTTTGGAGATTCTTCCGAATCTTCCGGGGACACCATAATAAAAGTATCATCTTTGAAATCAGAAAGCTTTACATAAGATGCATTGGCCAACCGGTGATCCTTATGTACCACCACATGATCCCTGGTCTCTTCTATCACACGATACTTCATTTTTTCCCGATGTTCCACATCGAATCTCAATGTAATGATCAAATCGAGCCTACTGCTGTATAGATTCTCTACCAATGCATTAAAACTATAATTCTGTAAATTAATCTTCACATTTGGATAACAATTTGCAAAATGTTTTAATACACCCGGGAACAGGTCTCCCACATAAGTACCGTCCAGAATGCCAATGTTCAATTCACCGCTCAATCCCTGGAAACTATTCAGAGCCTTTGCTACTGTCACATTATATTCATTATAAATCTTTTCAAATCCTTCCAGAAGCACCACTGCTGCCGGTGTCAGCCGTACAGAACGGTTATTTCGGATAAACAGCTGCATATTCAGTTCTGCTTCCATGGAAGCAATCTGACGACTCAGTGCCGGCTGCGTGATAAACAGTTTATCTGCTGCTTTCGTAAAATTCAGACACTTTGCTGCCGTAATAAAATATTTCATCTGAATCATGTTCATAGTGCAAAACCCTCCTGTTTATCCATACTACCATATCTCGCCTGTTTTTGCAAAAAAAACATGCCGATAAAAGGAAGTCCTGCTGTACTTGTCTGTACCACAGGACTTCCTGCACATTACACGGGATTTTTCACCAGATCACACGATGTATGTACTGTCTATTTTCTCTTTTTGCCAAGTGCGGAAAAAACACCCGCACAGATTCCAAACACTGCCATAAATGCGATGATTCCAATCATCCAACCCTGTGTCATCGTAATTGCCAGCATATCAATTTCCCCCTTTAATCTTCTCTTTCTGCCTCTTTAAACAGTTTGCCGATGAAATAACCGGCAATTGTGATTCCAAATACCATAAGTGCACTTTCCAGAACAATATGAGCTACCATCTATCTTTTCCTCCTTTTCCTAGCAAGCCGCTTTTTCTTCTTTGGATAAGCGGAAATATCCAGGTTTTGTTCCAGGCAGCACGGCTGTCAGAACAAGGCCAAGGATCACTGAAACAATCATGCACAGATATACCTGATGGAAATTTACCATTCCCAGACGCTCCTGCAGTCCACAGGTTACCCATACGATATTTGCGATCCATGATACAAACATAGTGATCATTGCAGCTGTAGTATTGCGTTTCCAGCATAAGCCAATAACCAGCATTACAAAAAGCGGTACGCCCCAGGTAAAGATCCAGTTGATCGTTGTTACAACGGTCGGCTGGAAGTTACACAATACGATTGCAAGAATACCTACGATGACGATCATGATTCTCATCACCAGCGTTTTTTCTTTCTCTGTTGCTTCCGGTTTGTATAATCCGCCATACAGATCGTATGCAAAAATAGTTGCCGGGCAAAGGGATGTCATCGCAAACGTGGATAACAGTGCTCCAAGGAAGGATGCACAGATCAGTGCTACTACCCAATGCGGAAGTACTTCAAGCATCATCATCGGTGTCATCATCATCGCGCTGTCGCCAGCCAGTTTATAATATCCAAGTGCCAGTGCTGCCATACCAAGCAGAGCCGGAATGATACAGAACAGACCGTTGACCGGGCTTGCCAGCCAGATAGATTTCTTTACGGATTTAACATCTTTTGCAGCGATACAGGTCTGTAATCCCATCTGGGATACGCCCTGGAACATGGATGTACAGAAAATCGTCGGGATTGCGAATCCGATGATCAGGTTTTTATTTCCAAAGATATCAAGCATCCATGCATTTCCGGAATCTGTAATATTCTGTGCCACATCCTCCCATCCGTTACCCGGAAGGTATACAAACATTGCGATCAGTGCGATGATCAGTGCTGCATACATAAATACCGCATTGATCATATTCAGCCAGGATACTTCTTTCATACCTGCGAGCAGTACATAGAGGATACCGAACGCTCCGCCTACGATTGCACCTACGGTGTAGGACCAGCCGGTACATGCCACGAATGTAACTGCGATACACTGTGTTTCCAGACACAGACATCCGAATACTAACGGTCCCATAACACAGGCGCACAGGATACGCATTTTCTTTCCATATAATTTACCAAACAGATCCGGCATGGTATCTGTTCCGATTTTTCTTACCCATGGACCGGTGATCTGTGTGATCACGATCATCATGACCGTACATGCAATACCAAACCAGGTTGCGATGGAACCCATGGAATAAGCATTCTCACAGGTACCCCAGATATGTGCGGAACCAAGCATGGTCAAAGCAAGTGTGACACCGACCTGTGCAGTCGGCAGCCCTTTTCCTGCAAGTGCAAAGTTTCCTTCCTCCACACTGTGTTTATTTTTTCGGGCAATGACCAGACCGACGCCAACAACCGTTAAAACTTCATAAATAATAACAAATGCCAGTATTCCCCAATTCATAATCTACCTTACCTTCTTTCTCTCAAATCATGAGCTATACATTTTCTCTACACTCCACAGATTTTTTTCCGGAATTTCTTATCTGTTTTTACACTCACATTATAAGTGTTCCCTGCTCCGGAATCCAATTTGTAAAAGTCATTCTGCCATGCAGTTTGGTAATGATTCTTTCTGCATTCATACACTGATACACAACGGTTATCAAAAACACTCTTTCTCGCTTGTTTTTTATACATATTGTATATATTTTATATTTATTTTTTGTTATATTTATATATTCTATCGGTTTTGTCATCGGTTTTGGTTATGATTCTATGCCGTTTGTGTATTCATTTCTTTTATAAGATGATGTTGTGGGCAAACCACCCCTTGGAAATAAACTTTCCAAGGGGTGGTTTGTAAGGATTTGATTATTTGATTATTTCTGCGGATGTGTCTTCAGGAAATCATGTGCAGCCTCACTCATGGCAAGCACATTTTCCGGTTTTGCATCTGACGGGATATCACATCCGGTTGCGATCATACAACCCCAAGGTCCGATATCTTCCAGAAGTTTTGTCACATACTCTTTTACCTCCTCCGGCGTACCAAATGTCATCAGTTCACACGGAACATCACCGAGGATACATACATCTTTTCCAAGTACTTCTCTTGCTTTGCGAATATCTGTTTTGGAATCCAGTGCCAGGATATAGGTCTTGTCTTCCAGACGTTTAAACTTATCCAGATCCAGATTCCAGCAGGAATCCAGATGGAACGTCGGAATGACGTTCATCTCGATACACAGGTCATAGTAAGCTTTAAAGGCCGGCCATACGAATTCATCAAACATCTTCGGGGAAACCAGATCCGGGCCGGTTCTCCATCCTCCAATCCATACGCCCAAGGCATGGGTATCTTTTATCTGCTGTTTATAAGCTTTCAAATTATGCTCCAATACCATATCAAAAATTTCATGCATCAACTCCGGTTCTTCCATCAGATCATCCATAAAGAATGCTTCCAGGGAACGTCCGCCGCAGAAATACTCAAACGGTGTGATCATCAGGAAATCAACGATACACGGAATACCTGCTTCATAAAACTTCTGATAGCAACGGGGATTTGCTTCAAAAAACGGTTTCAGGTTTTCCCAGTTATTGTCACATTTTTCTGCGATAAACTGTTTCTGGAATGCATCCCATCCCATCTCTTTGATCTTCTCATAATCCTCAAACTGCATGTTCTCAAACTCTTTGATCTGCCACATATCATCATCGCCCAGTTCCTGTCCCGGAAGTGCTGCTTTAGACAGCCACTGTGTACCCAGCAGATACGGGGAAAAGATCACATTCTGTGTACCATCTGCTCCAATGCGCTTTAGTTCCGTCAGATTTGCATCGCAGGCTTTATCGAAATCCGTGATATAATCTTTTAATAATACATGCTGTGCCCGTGCAAAATACGCGTTTCCACATGGAACCACCGGTACACGGTCCACCGGCTCACAGCGAACCGCTTTTCTCAATAATTCAAGATTCTCTTCATATTTACCCATAATACATTCCTCCATGTTTGGCAATACTTGTCCTTATTTTTTCCGCCACTGTTCAATGACATTTCTTTTTGATAAATCAAGTATATCTATTATCCTGATGCATGTACACTGAATAAATCCCATCTTGTCATACACTTTAGTTATCATTTGTCCTACCGTCTGGTTATGCTTTTTGAGACAATGCCGGATATCATTTTGCTGAAAAATAACTGGAAGTTTTCTGAAAAAAGTGTATACTGGAAAAAAGACATTTACAAAAATGACTGACAGCGCAGTCTGCCAGTATTATAAGGATAGGGAGGAAATGACCGGCCGCCGGTCAAACTGATACTATGAGATCATTAAATCTGACATTACTTACTGATTTATACGAAATAACAATGATGCAGGGCTATTTCAAAGCCCGGAACAATGACGTGGTTGTATTTGATGCATTTTACCGGGAAAATCCATGTGGTGGCGGCTATGCCATCGCCTGTGGTCTGGAACAGGTCATCGATTACATCAAAAATCTTCAGTTCTCTGCGGACGATATCCGCTATCTGCAGAGTCTGAATATGTTTGACGAAGATTTCTTAAAATATCTGAGTACGTTCCGTTTTTCCGGCAGTATTTATGCAATTCCGGAAGGCACCGTGATGTTCCCCCGTGAGCCATTCATCAAAGTTATCGCACCAATCATGGAAGCACAGCTGGTAGAAACCGCTATTTTAAATATTTTGAACCATCAGAGCCTCATCGCCACAAAAGCAGCCCGTGTCTGCTATGCAGCACAAAACGACGGTGTCATGGAATTCGGCCTGCGCCGTGCACAGGGACCGGATTCCGGTATTTACGGTGCCCGCGCTGCTGTCATTGGCGGCTGCTGCGGAACTTCCAACGTACTTGCAGGACAGATTTTCAACATTCCGGTCAAAGGCACACACGCCCACAGCTGGATCATGAGTTTTCCGGACGAGTACACCGCATTCAAAACATATGCGGAGCTATATCCGAATGCCTGCATTCTGCTGGTCGATACCTATGACACTTTAAAATCCGGTATTCCAAATGCCATCCGCGTATTCCAGGAGATGAAAGATGCCGGTGTAAAACTGCACAATTATGGTATCCGGATGGACAGCGGAGACCTGGCTTATCTGTCCAAGAAAGTACGGCAAATGCTGGATACTGCCGGATTCCCGGATGCCATCATCTCCGCTTCCAACGATCTGGACGAATATCTGATCGAGACCCTGAAGATCCAGGGTGCAAAAATCACCTCCTGGGGTGTCGGTACAAGCCTGATCACCTCCAGAGACTGCCCGGCTTTCGGCGGTGTATACAAACTTGCTGCCATCCGCAATGAAGATGGGCACTTCACACCAAAGATCAAACTTTCTGAAAACACGGAGAAAGTTACCAATCCGGGCAACAAAGAGATTTATCGTATTTATGATAAAGAAACAGGAAAAATCCGTGCAGATCTGATCTGCCTGGCAAATGAAACCTTTGATGAAAATGAAGACATGGTACTCTTTGATCCGAATGAGACATGGAAACGCACTCGCATCGTCGGTGGCACTTACACTATGCGGAAACTTCTGGTTCCGATCTTTGAAGAAGGAAAATGTGTATACACTTCTCCGAGTGTTATGGAAATCCAGTCCATCTGTACACAGGAAAAAGCTACACTATGGGATGAAAATATGCGTTTCGTAAATCCATCCAACGTATATGTGGATCTGTCTGATAACTTATATGACCTGAAACAAAAAGTCTTCAATGAACTCAGTGCGGCAAAATACCACATTGTGTAATGGCTCGCTTCTTAAATTTAATATGAAAACGAAGAATCCTGTCGGGACGCTAGACGTTCACTACCCTCGTTTTGCTTCGGTTTTATCGTGCTCGCTCTCACGCCTGAAAAAGAGGTCGTTCCCGCTCGCACAAAACTCGCAAAACTCAGTCGTTCACTGAATCGCTTACCCTGACAGGATTCTTCGTTTTCTATATTTACCTTATGAATCAGCCAATTCACACCACTGCACTTTATACCACATCAACTTAATCAGAGATGAACTGTACAGAATACTTTTTCCGTTTATTCATTGTGTAAATAGAACAAAACTGAAACTATTCCAACAAAAGGATCGTTGTAAAATTTTCGTCGTGACTGCTGCATCTAGCCCGACCGCGTGAGTGTGTCTGAACCCGCTGGTTTTGCGGGTGAGTTCGCGGGAGCGGTCAGAGATAAGCGATGCAGCTGACACAGAAAATTTTTCATGTCCTTGTTGGAATAGTTTCAGTTTGTTCTTTATAAATAAAAAGAAAATTTAATTAAACCCGATCACTTTCTGGGAGATTTTGTAAATCGTCAGCGACAATTTTCTTCCGCCTTTTCCGGGAAGATTCAATGTCTGTCCCATAATGCGGTTCCGCAGTTTATGGAACAGCCGGATATCCCGGTTCTTGATATAAGTCCAGAGTTCTCTTTTTTTCTCCAGATTCTCCTCCGTACCGGATTTCAGCAGCATCACAGTAGATATCACGGTAATGATTTCCAGATAGTTCATCATATAATGCCGCAGATGGCGGTCTGCTATCTTCCACAAATCATAGGCATCCACCATGATCTTGTTCACTTTGATCTGCTGATCAATGTTTTTGATCATATTCTTTTCATTGACGGACTGATCTTCCCGACCGATATAATAACGGTAAAAATCAACATCCAGATAGTACATCGTTTTTACATATGGAAGTGGCACATATACAAAAAGATTGTCCACGTAAAAGGTATGCTTTGGCAGTACCAGATGACAGTCGCGCAACAGCTGTGTCCGATAAATAACAGAATGCATCAGAATATATTTTCCGATTTTAAAATTCCTTGTCTCTTCCCAGCCGAACAACTGTCCCTGCGGAAGGATATTATGGTAACGGGTCGCAGACTTGTGCTTTGCCCCTTCTTTTTCATATACAAAATTACTGATCATCATATCCAGCATACATCCTGCAGAACAAAGATTATGCAATGCATCCAAAATCTGGCGATAACTTGCTTCATCTACCCAGTCATCGCTGTCTACAACCTTAAAATAGAGACCCTGGGCATTGTGGATGCCGGTGTTTACAGCGCCGCCGTGGCCAAGGTTTGGCTGATGGATGGCGCGGACAATGCCTGGATATTTCTCCTGGTATTCATCTGCGATCTCGGCTGTTCTGTCCTTGGATCCATCGTCAATTACAAGGATCTCTACTTCATCTCCGCCTGGTAAAAGGGATTTGATGCAGTTCTCCATATAAGCTTCAGAATTATAACATGGAATTGCTATACTCAGTAATTTCATTTATTTTCCTCCTCATGTAGTGTAACGATTCTGTATTTTAAAATTACGCACCTTGCGATGTATTTTTCTTTTTTTCTTTGAGTTATGTTCTCAAAAACGCCAGCTGAACCGTTACATATATTTTTCATAAGCGCCAAACGCAGAAGGTATGGCGTAGTTTCTCTCTGATTCTTTTTTATCTGCAAAAAGAATTCCCGGGACATGTGTCTGCTCCAGGGAGGACACGCGGATCCGGTACGCTTTCATCCGCCACTCAATGTGGGAAAAAATATGCCTGGCCTCCGGCAGTTCTTCTATATATAAGGGCTCTGCGCCAAGCTCTTTCACGTATTCCAGGGCTTCCTCACGGTTCAGGTATCCTTCTGTATTTGGAAGCTCGTATAATCCGGCAAGGAGGCCTTTCGGCGGCCGCTTGCGGATCGCAGTGCAGCTTCCATCCTGAATAACCAGAACGGTTCGCTCTTCCACCACTCTTGGCTTCTTTGGTGCTTTCACCGGAAACTTCTCCATGGTGCCGTGAAGTCCTGCCTGGCAAAAGCATCTCACCGGACAAAGATCACATTTGGGCTGTCCGTTGGGGACGCACACTACTGCTCCAAGCTCCATCATTGCCTGATTAAAATCACCTGGACGGTCTTTCGGGATAATTTCTTGCAATGCGCTTTCTGTCTTTTTGCGAAATGCAGGTCTGGTAATGTCTTCCGAATCTTCCGTCATTCTGGTGACTACACGGAAAACATTTCCATCTACGGCTGGCACCGGAATGCCATACGCTATAGAAGCGATAGCTCCTGCAGTGTAACTTCCTATCCCCTTTAACGAGATAAGAAGGGAAAAGTCTTCGGGAAGTCTGCCATTATATTTTTCTACCATTTCCCTGGCTGCCAGCTGCATGTTCCGCACACGGCTATAGTATCCAAGACCTTCCCACAGCTTTAACAGCTTTTCCTCCGGACAGACTGCCAGGGCCGGGATATCCGGCAGTTCCCTGATAAATCTTTCAAAATAGGGCTTTACAGCTTCCACGCGGGTCTGCTGGAGCATGATCTCGGATACCCAGGTGTAATAAGCGTTGTGCTTATCCCTCCAGGGCAAAATCCTTTTATTCTCATCATACCAGGCAAGAAGAGGCTGTATAAACTCATCTGTCATCTAGTTTCCTCCAAACACACAGGCACTGGATTCTGTATTTCCATCCCGTCCGGCTCTACCAGACAGTCATAGGCCAGAATATGCACCCCTGCCTTTTTCGCTTTCTGTAAGGTTTCCCCAAATTCCCGGTGCGTATCCCAGTTTGGTTCAAATCTTGTAATTCCCTTCATCTGGATCACCAGAAGCAGATAAGCCTCATATCCTTCCCTCATGCAATGGATCAGCTCTTCCAGATGCTTCACGCCCCTCGCAGTAGGAGCATCTGGAAAACGGGCAATATTGTCTGCTTCCAGGGTTACACCCTTGACCTCAATAAAAGCCTTTCTCTTATCTGAACAGGCATACAGATCGAATCTGGAATTTCCATAAGTTTTCTCAGGAGTTACCTGCACTTCCTCCGGAAAAAGATGTCCTGCCCTTACCCATTCCAGGGCGGCTTTATTGGGAATCTGGGAATCCATATTGATCAGGCGTCCG
>ENA-ORTY01002622-ORTY01002622.1-human-gut-metagenome-genome-assembly--contig:-NODE-2622-length-16797-cov-7.233126_pt1 | contig 16797 bp, 23 predicted proteins | sample MGYA00241917_ERZ509198 | MGnify/ENA primary metagenome ERZ509198 (study PRJEB26280, sample SAMEA2338857) | human gut metagenome | biome: human gut; feature: human-associated habitat; material: faeces...
AGAAGAAGGGAGGGATACGCTATGACACCGTATGAAATCATTATGTTACCACATTATAACATCTGCATCTAACTCATTTAGATCAAGATACTTTTGTGCAATATGATATGTATCCAATCCCCATTCTGGAATTTCTTTTTCCAATTGATCACTAAGTCCGGGAAAACCATCTGTTCCTATTCCTACACCCGGATATAATTCCTCGTCATTTTCTTCTAAGAGTTGAACGGAGATTACCCTCCAATCAGATTGGCTGTATATTTCAAAATATATCCTAAATAATCCAGTTTTATTAAGTCCTTGAGATAAATACAATTTTCCATCTTCACTTTCAAACAGAGCATAAGATGATATATCTGATGAGCAGTATATTATAAATTCGTCACCTTTGTTCTCGCATTTTATTATATAAGGTTCCAAGAGTATTACTGAATTATTAGAATATAGATCATCATACCAATCATTTTGGAATGCATATTCAGAAATAAACCATGATCTTAACGCTATCGCTGCTTTAGTCTGAAAAGCACCGTCCATTATTTTATTTATCTCATACGATGGACATTTTCTTCGAGAGCTATATTCATAATCATTATTTTCAGCGTACATTTCTTCTGACAACCCCAATGTATTCACGCAACAAGATATGAAAAAACTTATGCACAATATAGCTATACGCTTCATTACAGAAAATCTGTTATTCATAAAATTTTCTCGCTTTACTTATACATTTCAAGTAGTTTCTCATTCATTTCTTCATCAGAGTTTACCAAGATAAAATACAGTCTATTATCTGAGTTTGGTTGTCCTTACGTTCCTGAGCCTGCTCATCGCAGTAGACGCAAAGAACCGTAAATAAAAAGCGAACCGCCGGTCAGCTTTGCCCCTGATCGGCGGTCTTTCGCTTTTTCGTTTCCAGAACGAGCGGGAGCACCGATTGCGAACGGCTCCTCGTCTGTCTATATTCTAGCATCTTCCCGGCCGCTCGTCAAGAGTGGCTGTTTTTTTCTTGACGCAAGCTGTCGAATGTGGTTTAATCTTCCTTGTCGGCGGGAAACCGTCGGCCATTGCGTAGCGGCGGGCTTGACACCATTCCACCCCGGAATCTGACCGGAAGGAGGTGAAAGCCATGCCGAACCTTCTGCTTGTGATATCCGGCGCTTGCATCGTGGCCTATGTGCTGCGGGAGACGCTGGAAGACCTGCAAAAGAAAAAAGCCGACCATGATGGACAAGATCACGGTCGAGCTGATAAGCAGGGCTAAATTCTGCTAAAAGCCTGCTGCTATGCTTTGATTATAGCATTGCTTCGATTCTCCGTCAAGGGGAGTCGTTTTTATTTTAAATCCGAATCTTCTTCCTTCATGGCCTCGTCAATGGCGCGGTTGATGAATCCGTTGACCGATTCGCCGATGGACTGCGCGAAATTCTGAATGCGTTCCTTCTTGCCTTTGGGAACAGTCAAATTGATACGATCATAAGATTTTGCGATATAGCGGTTTACGCTGGCCTGCTGCTTTTTGCTGACTGTCATTCAATCACCTCCCTTATATGGTTTGATTTTATCAGAAAAAAAATATTTGCGCAAATAGCTAGATGCACAAGATATTTGCGCAAATATTGTTCGTGCTGACGGTTGAACTATTTGCGCAAATAGTATAAGATAAACATGTCAAGAGGGACAGCGCCACGGTGCTATGAGTGAGACGCAACCGCGACACGACGAGCGCACAGGAGCCAGGGCACGAGCCGGGGCAGTCCCTCCAGCATTTGAAAGGAGCATGATTCTATGAGCAACGAGACCATCGCCGCAAAGGCCGCCGAGCTGTTCGGCATCCGTCGGGAGATCGAGGAATTGAGCGCTGTCAAGGCCGCGCTGGAGGACGAGCTGAAGCTCGCCATGGCGGAGCGGGGCGCGGAGGAGATGACCGCAGGAGCGCATCGCCTTTCCTGGAAGGTCGTCACCTCTACCCGCATCGACACGGCCGCTCTCAAGCGCACCCTGCCGGAGATCGCCGCCCGGTTCACGAAGGAGAGCCGCGCGTGCCGCTTTACCATCAACTAAAAGAGCGCTGAGGTCTCGCACACCTCAACGCCCTGCCACCACGAAAAGGGGGGGACGGCTCATTCTACCACAGAAGGCCGTCCCCCGTCAAAGGAGGAACACACCATGACCTTTCAGAACGAACGCGAGGAGATCGCCGCGATTGCGGAGATGCTGACCGACGGTGAAAAAATCTACTACCTGCTCGGCGCGGCGAGAGCTTTACTGCGTATCGAAGCCGAGAACGAGCAAGCTCAGTAAGCGAAGGAGGAAACAAAGCGATGATTCAGAAAGATAAAATGACCTATGCCGAGTATCACGAGGCGGTCGGGCACCACGACAGGCGTTCCGAGAAAATCCAGCGGGACGAGATCGAGCGCTGCATTGCGACCCTGTACAAAGAAGCCGATTGGTGGACGCTGAACGATCTGCGCATTCTGATTGGCAAGCTCGTCGGCATTGATACAGACGACCCGGAAGGCAGGGCGTTAGGCAGCATCCTGTTCAATCTCCGTCACGCGAACCTTGAAGCGCTCAAATGGACAAGCAACTGCCTGGCTGCGATACTCCAATCACAGAGAAAGCAGCAAACCGAATAAGCGAAGGGGACGACGCACACGCGCCGCCCCCGCTTTTTATTCCTGATAGCCCTTTTTACAGCAGTTCTCAACGAAGCTGACGATTCGCGGAATTTCCGCGTCCTCGCATTCCAGAATCTCACCAATGAGATAATCTTCCGTGTCAAGCCGGTTGTGGATATTGCCCTCAACGCTCGATACAAACCGCGCCACCTCCAGCAGGCTGTCGATGTGTTCCTCGTCCGTCATGCCGATGACCAGCGCCATCAGCTCTTTGCGCTTTTCTTCCATGTCAAAAACTCCTTTCGATAAATGCCGTGTACCGGTATGCGGAACGCCTATCGATATGCAGCCCAATGTAACACTCCTTCATCGTGTACCCATCCACATAGAACGACAGTAGGAAGCCCCGCTGTGGAGGCGATGGGTGCAGCGCGTCGATTGCCTTGCGCGCTTCCTCCCGGTAGACCTCCAGCAGCTTCACGGCCTCGTCATACTCGCGCCGCGTCCGCTCTGCCCGGATCATCTTGTCGTCGATCCCGTAGGGCATGGGCGACCCGCGCGGCATCCCGTCGTTCAGCCGGGCAGGCAGCAGGGTTTCGGCCTGCTCCTTCAGAAATCCAAGCCGCTCCACCTCGAAGAACTGCCTCCGGCAGCGCACGATCCGCTCCTGCTCGTCGGGCGTGGGGCGACGCATCGTGTAGGTCATGGGCAAATCCTCAGTGCGCGCAGCAGGTCGGCAGAAAACGCCTCGCCCCAGACACGCCACGACTTTCCGGCGCGCTCAACGGCCTTTTTGCCCTCGACATGATATTTCTCATAGACTGCCCAGCGCGCTTGTTCGTCCGCCTCGGCGCATTGCCCAGCGTATCTGACGATGGCCGCCAGCTCAGCGCGCAGACCGCCGACAGATAAAACCGAGTTTAAGGCTGTCGCATGTTCGTCCGTCATGAATCACTCCTCCTTTGTGACTGTTCGTTCCAGGTGTGCGTAAACCGCCGCCAGCAGATCGACCGTCAGCGGGTCGCTGTCTGCCGCTTTACAAGCTGCTCCAACATCCGCCGCCGTCTGAATCCAGTAGGCATCATCGGGACGGGCGGGGGAGTGGTCGGCCAGAAAATCAAAGGCCACGCGGAAAGCGCGCCGCGTGTCGCGGTCAAGCTCACGCATCCGGCGGGAGCTGCACGAAGCGCATCTGTGCGCAGCGCAAAAGCAGCTTCGTCTTGATCAGGGGGCCGTTGCGCTGCTTGGCCAGAATGAGCAGGAGCTTCCGCTCATCGCGGTTACTGTTCAAGCTGTCCAGCGCGTGAAGGAGCAGCACGATGTCTGCATCCTGCTCGATGCTGCCGGAATCGCGGAGTTCGTGCAACATCGGTTCCTCGTCCTGCCGCGCCGCGTTGCGGTTGAGCTGAGCGGCGACGATGATGGGAATCTGCAACTCGCAGGCCAGCGCTTTGATTGCCCGGCTGATGTCCGAGATGCGGGCGTTTGTGTTCTCGTTTTCACGTTCAGACCGGAGTAGCCCAAGGTAATCGATGTAGATTGCGTCCAGCCCGCCGGAGCGCCGCATGTTCAGCGCCAGCCGACGCACGTCGGGCACGCGGATGCTTGTCTGCATGTACTGGTGAATGTTGCCCGCGCCGTAGGCCTCCAGCCCTTGCAAGGCCTCTTTCCGCTGGGCATCCGTCAGCAGCTCGGCGTGACTGAACTGCCGCATCTCCACGCCGGAAACCGCCGCCAGCGCGCGCACAGCGTTTTGACGAATCGGCATTTCTGCCGAAATATAGAGCGCCTTCTTGCCGTCTGCCGCCGCGTGAAGCGCCGAATACAGCAGCAGGGAGGACTTGCCCACGGAAGGACGCGCACCGATGACGACCATCTCGGCAGGCCGAAAACCGCCGCCCAGCGCAATATCGAGCTTTTCAATGCCGCTGGTCACCGTCGGCGGGTGTTCATCCTCTCGTTCCTCCAGCACACGCCGCGCAGAGGTCGCTAAATCCTCCGTCGGCGTGGTAATGCCCAGCGCCAGCCGCTGGTCAAGCTGAGCGCGCATCTCGGCGCAAACGCTGTCCACGTCGCTCAGAGGGTCGCTGAGCTGATTGGCCGCGTCTACCACGCAGCGCAGCGCGTCCCGCCGCAGAGCACGAGCGCGGATGATGTCGGCGTGCTGTAGGGCGATCATGCGGCTAAAGCCGGCTTCTTGGCAAACGTCCGTCACATCGACTTCACGCCCCGGCAGAGCGTCGCAGACGGTCACGAGGTCGCAAGACTTCCCCGCCGCCTCCAGCGACAAGCAGGCCGTGAATACGTCCCGGCACAGGCTGTCCGAAAAGTCCGCCGCCCGGAGCTGCACGTCTGCTGCTTTGATCGTGCCTTTCAAAATCGCCGCGCAGAGTTCACGCTCCGCCTTGACTGTCTCAGATACAGGCGATATCATCATAGTTCCCACCGTTTTTTCCGCCCCCTTTCTTCGTGCTGTCCTGCCGTTCCCAGTTGCGAACCGCTGCGTGCCAGTCCTTCATCCCCGCGTTGCCGACCTTCCAGCCCTTCGAGGCGTAGAAGTCCACGAACCGCTGTGCGTCCACGGCGTTCCCGCGTTCCCGACAGTAAGCCGCAACCTCGTCAACAGAGGGTGGGGTGAAGCGCTTGCGCGGCTTAATACCTTGTTCTCCTTGTTTTTCTTGTTCATTCGTGGTTAGTTGTTGGTTAGCTGCTGGTTGGTTGTTGGTTAGGTTGCTGGTTAAAGTGCTGGTTGGCATTTCAGGAACGTCTTGAAATTTTCCATAATTTACAATGGTTATCACGCTGAATTTGTTGGTTGACGCGATGGTTATTTCGTTGGTTGATTTTAGACGGTTGAGCGACGTGCGCACGGTTTGTTCCGAAAGCCCCGTTTGTGCCGCAAGCGCCTTGCGACCTGTCACGAGCTGCCCGCGCTCAATGGTCATGCCCTGCCACTCAGAATCCGTCCAGTTCGCCATCAAAAGCAGATTCACGAACAGCCACCCCGTCGCAGGATCGGTGTGCCAACCCCAACTGAGTAGGGAACGATGCAGGGCGATAAAGCCGTTCTGCAACAAGCGGCATCACCGCCTGAAAACAAAGTCATCGTTGCCGCTGACGGCCTGCCGCGTGTGCATCGCGTCACGGATCGCCTGCTGGAGGATATCAGGATCCCAGCGCAGCGACTTGCGACGGCTGCCGCGCCCGACCTCCAGCGCGGGGTAAAGGCCGCGTTTGAATCCGTAGCGGAGTTCATATTCCGAAAGCCCGGTCAGCTCAGCAGCTTTCTTCGTGCAAACAAGCATGAAATCTCGCCTCCCTCTGTGCGGAAATGTCGTTGATAATCTCCAAAATACGCGCCTGCTCGGCTTCGGGCAGTTCGTGCCGCATCCGACGGCAGAACGCCCCCTCGCTGATGCCCAGCGTTTCTGCGATTTCCCAATGGTGGATTCCGGCCTCGCGTGCGGCAAGGCGAATCCGAAAGTTCGGTTTGTCCATATAACCTCCAAAAAAGAATAACCCGGAAAGATGGAACGCACATTTATTTCGCCGTAAATGATAGCACACTTTGCACAGCTTGTCAACTGATGCGAAATTATATTTGCATCAGAAAATATCGAAAAATGAATACGCATCAGGAAATGAGTAAAATTATCGTCGCTGTTGTTGACGCAACAGGAGAAATTCGATATAATATTGATACTGCAAGGAGGGATTCGATGGAGCTTTCAGAGCGTTTATCTGCATTGAGAAAAGAAAAGGGGCTGACTCTGCGCGAATTGGCGGAGCAGGTGGGGATTACCGCCGCAGCGCTATCCAATTACGAGAAGGGACAAAAAGAGCCGTCCCTCGGCTATGCCAAGAAACTAGCTCAGTATTACGGTGTGTCGCTGGATTATCTGTGCGGCGGAGAAATGCGCTCAGGTGGTCGAGGACATCGTGTTTTTACATACGGCGATGTGATCAGAACGCTGTTCTCACTGATTGCTTATGGTCGAAAAAAAACGGCAAAAGATACGTCCGGTGCCACGATATTTTTATCTCGGGGCACAAATTGGACAGTTGAAGCAAGGTTTAAGCATCCGGAAAAGCTGGTTATACAATTTGAGCTGGATGATACGCGCGCAACTGGATTTTTAGACGTATATATGAAAATTAAAGGATTGGCAGACGGAGGGCAAATTCCTCAAAGCGTCTGCGACGATTGGTATAACATACATATCAAGGAAATGGACGAAATCAAACTCGGCTTTGCGGTTGAGGAGCCTAAACAAACATATTTGACCGCAACCAGCAGACCGATGAAGAAGAAATAACAGGAGGTGAACCCGATGTCCTCCCTCGAAAACCGCGGCAACGGCTCTTGGCGGCTGACGATCTCCGACGGATACGCCCCGGACGGCAAGAAGATTCGCTTCCAGCGGACGATCCACGTTGACCCGATGCACACGCCCGCCGTACAGCGCAGAGAAGCGGAGAAGCAAGCGGCCCTGCTGGAGGCAGACTTCCGGCGAAAGCTGCTGCTGACGGGCAACCGTGCGCCGCTGAGGCAGGTTTTCGCGGAGTTCATCGAAGAGAAGCAGCGGGCAGGGCTGAAAGCCTCCAGCATCCGCTTTTACACCAACCTGTTTGAATCGCGTATCCTGCCCATGCTCGGCGATATGGCGGTTCAGGATATCGACCGCCGCACGGTTTCCCGCTTCTATGCCGCGCTTGCCAAAGCCCCGGCGCGTTCAAACCGCTCAGAAACGGGCAGGCTGTCCGGCACGGTTCAGCACCAGTATCACACTGCGCTGTCTGCCGTGATGGGCTATGCCGTCCGTGCGGGGTATATCGCCGTCAATCCTTGCTCACAGGTCGAGCCGCCGCGCAAGGACACGCCGGAAACAAAGTGGCTGAATCCGTCTGACGCGGCGCGGCTGCTGGATGTGCTCGACGGGCTGGAGGATATCCAGTGGAAATGTTTTTTCTATCTGTCCCTGTACACGGGCGCGCGCCCCGGAGAACTGATTGCGCTGAATTGGCAGGATATCGACCCGGAGAAAAGCACGATCCACATTCGCGCTTCCGCCGAATACGTCAAGGGAGAGGGAACCGTTCGCACAGACCGCCCGAAGACGAAGTCCAGCGTCCGCGATATCCTTCTGCCGCCCGATGTGATGCAGATCGTCAACGACCATCGCCGCGCCCTGCTTGCCTATCGCCTGCCGTTCGGGAAGAATTGGCCGGAGCCTGACGCGGTATTCACCACGGACGACGGGCACCGGGTGAACATCTCCACGCCGACGCATGTCTTCAGGAAGCTGGTGAAGCGGTACGACCTGCCGCCGCTGACGCTCTACGGCTTGCGCCACACCGCCGCCAGCCTGATGATTGCCGAAGGCTTGCCCATCCGCGACGTTGCCGCCCGCCTCGGCCATTCGCAGACCAGCACCACCCTTGACATCTACGCCCACGCTCTGATTGACTCCAACAGCCGCGCCACGGACGCGATTTCCCGCGCGCTGGAGGAAGCCCGAAAAGCGTGATTCACCGCCGTCATTCGGCGGTTTTTCTATGCGAAAAAAGGGCAGTAGTCCCCAGAATAGTCCCCAAAGCTCCCTATAACCATTTCGAAAGCATAAAAAAAGAGCCTCGATTTCTCAAATGAAATCAAGGCTTTTTTCTTGGTGCACCCGGCAGGAGTCGAACCTGTGGCCTTCAGAGTCGGAGTCTGACGCTCTATCCAACTGAGCTACGAGTGCATGTGCAGAAGATATTATACCGCCGATGCGAAAAAATGTCAACCGTCGTGGGAAAATTACGCCGCGAACGCATTTGGGTCTTGATTTGGCGGAAAATGACGGTATAATAAAATCTGTATGAACCAATAAATCGGAGGATATCGTTTATGGAAAGAACGTATGCGGCTCAGGTGCGCGGCGCGGACGAAATCAAGGTCTGCGGCTTCGTGGAGAACATCCGCAACAAGAGCAAGATGGCTTTCATCGTGCTCAAGGATATTACCGGCAAGGTGCAGATCACCGTGGAAAAGGGCGAGGACGAGGCGCTGGATAACGCCGTCAACCAGATCACCCTGGATTCCGTGATTACCGTCATCGGCAAGGCCGTGGAGAGCGAGTACGTCAAGCTCGGCGGCGTTGAAATCTATCCCAAGCAGATCATCATCGAGTCTCTGGCCGCGCCGCTGCCGATCGACCGCGAGGCGCGCAAGGGGCACGAGCGCTCTTCCATCGACCAACGCATCGACTATCGCTGGATCGACCTGCGCACCGACGCGAACCAACTGATGTTCAAGGCGCAGACCGTTATGATTAACGCCATGCGCGAATTCCTGCTGGCGCGCAGGTTCATGGAGATTCACACCCCGAAGCTCATCGGCGCGGCGAGCGAATCCGGCGCGGACGTGTTCGAGGTCAAGTATTTTGACCGCAAGGCGTATCTGGCGCAGAGCCCGCAGTTCTACAAGCAGATGGCGATGGCCTCCGGCTTTGAGCGCATCTTCGAGGTGGGGCCGGTGTTCCGCGCGGAGAAGTCCTTCACCAGCAAGCACACGACCGAATTCTCCGGCTTCGATCTGGAGTTCAGCTACATCGAATCCTTCCGCGACGTGATGAAGATGGAGGAGGAGCTGCTGACCTATGCGCTCGCCAAGGTCAAGGAGGCCTACGGCGAGGACATCGAGCGCGTGTTCGGCGTGCCGGTGATCGTGCCGACCACGCCGTTCCCGGTCATCAAGCTGGCCGACCTGTACGCCGAGCTGGAAAAGGAATTCGGCTACAAGTGCCCGGACGGCGAGGAAGGCGACCTGACCACCGAGGCGGAGCACCTCTCCTACGAGTGGGTCAAGAAGAAGTATGGCCATGAGTTCCTGTTCATCACGGATTATTCCGCCGAGAAGCGCGCGTTCTATCATATGCGCGACGAGAACGGCGTGCCGCAGGGCTACGACCTGATCTGGCGCGGCGTGGAAATCACCACCGGCGCGCAGCGCGAGCATCGCTATGACGTGCTGCAGGCGCAGGCGCGCGAGAAGGGGCTCGACGAGGACGTGAAGTTCTACCTTGAGTTCTTCAAATACGGCTGCCCGCCGCACGGCGGCTTCGGTCTGGGCATCGACCGCCTGACCATGCTGCTGCTCGGCCTGACGATTAAGGACGCGATGTTCATCTTCCGCGGTCCGAACCGCCTGACGCCGTAAGGCGCGCCCGCATCGGGGAAAAGACATAACAGATAAGGCGACGCAGACCGCGTCGCCTTTTTTTTCTTGCTTTCTCATCCCTTTTCTCGTATACTGATAAACGGAGAATTGTAACCTAAACTCAAATGGAAAGTGTGTGAAACGCATGAAAACGACCGTCAGGGACGGCCTGACGCTGATGCGTCCATGGCATGCCTGCAAAAATCTGTTGATTTTTCTGCCGCTCTTTTTTCACGGCGGCATTTTTTCAGCGCCCGAAAAGATGGCGGCGGCGGCGATTGGCTTTGCGGCCTTTTCGCTGAGCGCGAGCGCGATTTACGCGCTCAACGACTGTCGGGACGCGCCGCAGGACAGGCAGCATCCGCGCAAAAAGAACCGCCCGGTCGCGGCGGGGCGGATTTCCGAAAGGGCGGCGCTGACGATGGCGTTGGCGCTGGCGGCGCTCTCGGCGGGGATATTGCTGGCCGGGCGCGGGATGATCGCGCAGTTCGGGGCGGCGGCGGCCACGCTGGCGGCGTATCTGCTGATGAACGTGTGCTACACGGTCTTCGGGCTGAAGCACGTGCCGATTCTGGACGTCTCCATCGTCGCGCTGGGCTTTGTGATGCGGATTCTGTTCGGCTCGTTTCTGACGGGCATACCGGTTTCGAGCTGGCTGCTGCTGACGGTGATGGTGGCCTCGTATTACATGTCCTTCGGCAAGCGCCGCAACGAGCTGCGCGCGCTGGGGCAGAACAGCGTGCGCCGCGTGCTCTCGCTCTATACGCCGGAGTTTCTGACGCAGAGCACCAACATGTTCCTGACGCTGACGATCGTGTTTTACGCGCTCTGGAGCGTGGACGTACAGACGGAGCTGCGCTATGCGCAGGGGCGCGCGGTGTGGAGCCTGCCGCTGGTGATTCTGATTCTGCTGTTTTATCATTACGATATCGACACCCGTCCGGACGGCGACCCGGTGGAGATCATCCTGCATGACTGGCGGCTGGTGGTGCTGGCCTGCGTCTATGTGGCGATGATGCTGCTGCTCATGTGAGATGGAAAGGGAGAGTATGACGGATTTACGGAATCGGGACGCGCGGCGTTCCCGCTGGCTGGCGGCGGCGATAGCGGCCGATCTGCTGCTGGTGGTCATGCAGGCGGTCGCCTGCGCGATGTACCGCGCGCCGCACACGGGGGACGCGCAATCCTACTGGGAGCTGGCGCTCTACTGCGCGCAGAATCATACGTTCTATCCTTCGCCGCGCGACGAATTCGCGCTGTATATCTTCGGCAACGGCTATGTGAACCTGCTGTCGCTGCTGCTGCGGCTTCGCGAAACCTATGCGTGGGTTTACGCGGTCAACATGGCGTTTACGCAGCTCCTCGTGTTTTCGGTGTATCGAATCATGCGGCGGCTGTGCGAGGGGCGCGAGGCGGCCTGTGCGGCGGTGACGCTGCTGTGCCTGCTCCCGGCGCTGTGGGGCGAGGCGGCCAGCTCGCGGACGGAGCTTTGCTTCATGGGGCTGGCGTTCGCGTCGCTGGCCTGCGCCATGGAGGACGGCACGGGCTGGCACGCGCTTTCCGGCGTGCTGATGGCGCTGTGCAACTGGGTGCGCCCGCTGATGGTGATTCTGCTGCCGATGACGCTGCTGCTGCTTATCCTGCGCAAAAAGCGGCTGCGCTGCATCGCGGCGTATCTGCTTGGCGCGGCCGCGGTGATCGCGACCATCGGTCAGGCGACGAAAAGCCTCTCCGGCCACTTCGTCTATCAGGCACAGACCATGGGCGTGAACATACTGATGGGCAACAACGATGACGCCGACGGCAGCTATGACAACACGGTTTTCGGCGAGGGCAAGATCGGCTACATCAGCGAGGACGAGCGGGGCGTGACCTATCAGGTGCGCGATGCGTTTTACAAGCGTCAGGCCGTTGACTGGATCGTGCGCCACATTCCGCGCTTTGTGCAGTTGATTCCGCGCAAGCTGTTCTATTTCCTCTCGACGGATACGTATGGCGGCACGCCGTATCTGGGCGGCGGCACGGAGACGGACAACCTGCCGTATCTGCTGTCGCTCAGGGATGCGCTGCTGGGGCGGGGCGAGCGCGGCTTTGCCTTCGGCGACGCGGTGGTGATCTTCTCCCAGCTGATCTATATGGCGGTGCTTGCGCTGTTCGCGCTGGATATCGTTTCGGCGTTTCGGCGCGGCACATGGGTGCGGATGCTGCCGTTTTGGGGCATTTTCGCGCTGGCCTGCGGCATTGCGGTGCTGACGGTCGGCGCGCCGCGCTACCACATGCCGTATCTGCCGATTTTCGCGATGGGCGCGGGGGATTATCTCCTTGCCGGACGGGGCGGCGCAGCCGAACCGGATGAAGCTGTGTGACAAAAAAATATCGAAATCGAAAAAATCCGGACGGTTTGCGGGGCGACGACTGACCTTTGCGCAAAAAATGTCATGCATGGGATATTTTCGGTGAAAACCCATTGATTTTCTTTCGGCGTTGCGGTATGATGTAGGTGCTATCATGTGGGTAGTAGGGCTTGTGTATGGGCAGGCTCTCAATGCGGCTTTCTGTCATGGCCGACAGCTTATAAAAGGGAGTTGTATCAAGATGGCTAAGATTGATCTTACGCAGTATGGGATTACCGGAACGACGGAAATCGTCTACAATCCGTCCTACGAGATGCTCTTCGAGGAGGAGACCAAGCCGGGTCTGGAGGGCTTTGAAAAGGGACAGGTCAGCGAGCTGGGCGCGGTCAACGTGATGACCGGCATCTACACCGGCCGCTCCCCGAAAGACAAGTTCATCGTCATGGACGACGTGTCCAAGGACACCGTGTGGTGGACCTCCGACGAATACAAGAACGACAACCATCCCGCCTCTCAGGAAGCGTGGGCGGCGCTCAAGGATATCGCCAAGAAGGAGCTTTCCAACAAGCGCCTGTTCGTCGTGGATGCCTTCTGCGGCGCGAACAAGGATACCCGCATGGCCATCCGCTTCATCATGGAGGTCGCCTGGCAGGCTCACTTCGTGACCAATATGTTCATCAAGCCGACCGAGGAAGAGCTGAAGGACTTCAAGCCGGACTTCGTCGTCTACAACGCCTCCAAGGCGAAGGTGGAGAACTATAAGGAGCTGGGGCTCAACTCCGAGACCGCCGTGGCCTTCAACCTCACCACCCGCGAGCAGGTGATCGCCAACACCTGGTACGGCGGCGAGATGAAGAAGGGCATGTTCTCCATGATGAACTACTTCCTGCCGCTCAAGGGCATTGCTTCCATGCACTGCTCCGCGAACACGGACATGAACGGCGAGAACACCGCCATCTTCTTCGGCCTCTCCGGCACGGGCAAGACCACGCTCTCCACCGACCCGAAGCGCCTGCTCATCGGCGACGACGAGCACGGCTGGGACGACAACGGCGTGTTCAACTTCGAGGGCGGCTGCTACGCGAAGGTCATCAACCTCGATAAGGAATCCGAGCCGGACATCTACAACGCCATCAAGCGCGACGCGCTGCTCGAGAACGTGACCCTCGACGAGAACGGCAAGATCGACTTCGCCGACAAGTCCGTGACCGAGAACACCCGCGTTTCCTACCCGATCAACCACATCCAGAACATCGTGCGCCCGGTCTCTTCCGCCCCGGCTGCGAAGAACGTGATCTTCCTGTCCGCGGATGCGTTCGGCGTGCTGCCGCCGGTTTCCGTGCTGACCCCGGAGCAGACCAAGTATTACTTCCTCTCCGGCTTCACCGCCAAGCTGGCCGGCACCGAGCGCGGCATCACCGAGCCGACCCCGACCTTCTCCGCCTGCTTCGGTCAGGCGTTCCTCGAGCTGCATCCGACGAAGTACGCCGAGGAGCTGGTCAAGAAAATGGAAAAGAGCGGCGCGAAGGCCTATCTGGTCAACACTGGCTGGAACGGCACCGGCAAGCGCATCTCCATCAAGGATACCCGCGGCATCATCGACGCCATCCTGAGCGGTGCCATCAACGAGGCTCCCACCAAGAAGATCCCCTACTTCGACTTTGAGGTTCCCACCGCTCTGCCCGGCGTTGATCCCGCGATCCTCGACCCGCGCGATACCTACAAGAACGCCAAGGATTGGGACGTCAAGGCCGAAGACCTCGCTAACCGCTTCGTGAAGAATTTCGTGAAGTTCACGGGTAACGAAGAGGGTAAGAAGCTCGTAGCCGCAGGCCCGAAAGTGAAATAATCTCTGAATAAAGTTTTGAATGGTAGAACCCCGCGCCGGAAGGTGCGGGGTTCTTTATTTTGCGGCATTGCGTATGCTGCGATGGGAGGGGGATTCCGTATCCTCGGAAGGGCTCGGGTGCTGTTTCCCGTGGGGCGGGTTGCTGCCTGCCGCGATTCCGGGTGCCGCCTGGCCGGGCGGGCGTGTTGCGGGTGTGCCTCGGAAGGGCCCACTGCAATTTACCCCGGGTTTAGGTTTCCGGGCCGGCCGCTGTTTCCGGTTGCCCGCATTCCGGGAGTGCTGCTCCCTTTGGTTCCGGAGTTGCGGACTTTCCGTGCATGGCTGCCTACCGCAGTCCGCAACTGCTGTTTAGCGCACGTCCGCTGTCCGCTGTTTGTTGCGGGGCGTGAAGATACGATACCCGATCGAGACGCCGATCTTGTTGGGATACCACTCCGAAGAGCCGTTGAACGGGTCGGGGTGTTCGGGTTGTACGGGGCGGTGGGGGTACATGTCGACCTGGCCGTCGAAACTGTACCCGTTGTAATGGCTGTCCATCCTTGCCCAACCCAGGAAAGCGTCGAGCAGCCAGCGTTTCCCGAACTGGTATTCATAACCCACGCAGAGGCCGATCATCATGCCGTATCCTTTGCAGTAACGATCTTCGAATTTCAGTTTCCACCCTTCGATGTAAGGTTTCGACATGTCGAAGGCCATCATGCCGATGTTTGCCCCCAGATACCAGCCCCGGTTATGCTCCTTGAAATAGCGGCGGTATTCGCCCATGAAGATGGCGAAGAGCATGTGCTTTTCGTTGATCGACTTCCATGGCGAGATGACGATGTCGGTCTGTAAGGTCGATTTGGGCGAGATGGCGAACTCCACGGCGGGATTCACCACGCCCACCAGAGCATAGGGGACATTGAGCTTGACATATCCCTGCGGGGATGCCTGCTGCGTGCAGAACAACGCGAACAGGAATGCCGGGATGCAAAGCCCGAAGCGGATGTTTTTCATAGGCGGATCGTTACAACGGACAAAGATATGAAAAAATCCGGCCAACATACTGTGCTGGCCGGATTTTAACTATGTGCTGGACGGATTTATACCGTCATGATCTCCTTCTCCTTCTTTTGGAGCGCCTCGTCGAGGGTCTTGGTGAATTTCTCCAGCAATTTCTGGGCCTGTGTTTCGCCGTCCTTCGACTCGTCCTCGGGCATACCCTCTTTCTGGGCTTTCTTGAATGCCTCGACTGCGTCGCGGCGGGCATTGCGCAGGCTGATGCGGGCGGTTTCTGCCTCGTTGCGGATTTGTTTCACCAACTCCCTGCGGCGCTCCTCGGTCAGGGGCGGGATCGACAGGCGGATCTGCTCGCCGTTGTTCGAAGGCGTCAGCCCGATGTTCGAGTCGATGATGGCCTTTTCGATCGCACGCAGCATGTTCTTGTCCCACGGCTGGATCAGGATCGTCTTGGCGTCGGGTACGGTGACGCTGGCGGCGCCCGATATGGGCACCTGCGAGCCGAAATAATCGACCATTACGCCGTTCAGGGCATTGGGCGACGCTTTTCCCGCGCGCACGTTCAAAAGTTCCTCTTCGAGGTGGTCGATGGCCTTCTGCATACGGCCGGAGGCATCGTTGAGAATCGTCTTGGTATCCATATTATTCGAGTGTTTTTTCGATGGTTTTGATCATTTCGTCGAACTCTTCGGCGTCGTAGCCCACGGTTGCCAGCATGACTTTACCATCGGCGCCGATCAGGAAATTCCGCGGGATGTAATTCGAGGCATAACGGTCGTAAATGGCCTGCGAGGGGTCGAGGCCCATCGGGAACGTATAGCCCGTCTTTTCGCGGAACGCCGCCACGTCCTCCCGCTTTTCGCCGCGCGATATGGGCAGGAATACGAAGTTGCGGCCGGCGAAACGGTCGATGATGTCCTTCTGCACGCGGGTCAGTTCCTGCCGGCAGGGCGGGCACCAAGTGGCCCAAAAGTTCAGTAACACGACTTTGCCTTTGAGTTCTGCGAGGGAGGTTTTTGTGCCGTCGAACATCTCCACGGTGAAGTCGGGGGCTTTGTCGCCCGCCTTGACCAGCGTGGTCGATTCGGTATCCGCCGCGGCTTTGCCGCCGCGGCTGCCGCACGAGGGCAGTAACAGGATTGCGGCGATGATCACTGCGATCAGCGCCAGCATGATCCATAACTGCTTGTTGCTCTTTTTTGTTGCCATAGCCTTATTTTTTTACAAGTGTCCCGATCCTCTCCCCGGCAAGCACCTTGCCGAGGTTGCCCGGCGTGTCCATGTCGAAGACGATGATCTGCAGCCCGTTCTCGCGGCAGAGCGTGAATGCCGTGAGATCCATGACTTTCAGCCGGCGGTCGAGCACCTCTTCGAAGCTTATTTCGTCGAATTTGACGGCTGCAGGGTCTTTTTCGGGGTCGGCCGTGTATACGCCGTCCACGCGGGTGCCCTTCAGCATCACGTCCGCCTCGATTTCAATGCCGCGCAGCGCCGAAGCCGAGTCGGTCGTGAAATAGGGGTTCGACGTGCCTCCGCCGATGATGACCACATACCCCGCCTCGAGGTATTCGATGGCACGCGCCTTGGAGTAGTATTCGCCGATGGGCTCCATGCGGATCGAGGTCAGGACTTTGGCTTTCACGCCGTTGTCCTCCAGGGCCGATTGCAGGGCCAGCGAGTTGATGATCGTGGCGAGCATGCCCATCTGGTCGCCTTTCACGCGGTCGAAGCCTTTCTTTGCGCCCGTGAGGCCGCGGAAAATGTTGCCGC
>ENA-ORTY01002631-ORTY01002631.1-human-gut-metagenome-genome-assembly--contig:-NODE-2631-length-16764-cov-8.799868_pt1 | contig 16764 bp, 14 predicted proteins | sample MGYA00241917_ERZ509198 | MGnify/ENA primary metagenome ERZ509198 (study PRJEB26280, sample SAMEA2338857) | human gut metagenome | biome: human gut; feature: human-associated habitat; material: faeces...
TGGTTATGAGCGGGAAAAGCGAGGAATATCTGAAAGCGGTTACACGGTAATTGAATAGAAGGAAATCCGTCCCTGTCGGGTGGTCGATGGGGACGGATTTTCTTTTTGCATCCTGTGTAATCTATACTCTGAAAAATCTTGAACGTTCGCGCCATTCGTGGTAGAGTAGGAATCAGAAAAACAAGGACAGGGAGGCGGCAATATGGAACTTATTTTGAAGCAGTATGACATTCCGCTTCTGCGTTTTTCCGCGACCAACGATTCCAGCACGCCCGAAATCGAAGTGCATTGGATCAACGAAGATCAAAGGCATCTCCTGCCGCTGGATATGGAATTGTCGCCGGAAGGGATCAGCCGCTGGATGCGCCGCCGCACCATTCCCCGCAACCGCGCCTACGTCAATCGGCTTCTGGCAAAATGCGGATTGAACGCCAACCGCCCGATGGGGATTCTCGCACTCTGCAAAGGGCTTTCCGTGGATGACAGCTATTGGGTCGTCGAAGAAGGCTTTGAAGGCACCTTTGAAAAATACAATCTCTTTGAAAACCGTTTCAGCGAAGTGCTGGCGCTCATCGCCTTCACCGGCTACGGAAGCAGCAACCGCTCGTCGCTGGCTTCCAGCCCGGAATTTACGACAAACGGTATGCTGCCCAAGTGCTGGCGCAGAATCAGCGGCAAAGTCACGCTGTACAAGGGCGGGACAGACGGCGGCTACAACACGGGCGCAGAGCCGTATTGCGAATACTACGCCGCGCAGGTCGCCGCCGCCATGGGGATTGACGCGATTCCATACGGTCTGTCGCAATGGAAAGGTCGGCTCTGCTCCACCTGCGAGCTGTTTACCGACATCGACCGCGCCTATATGCCCATCGGCAATCTGGTGCAAAGAGGCGGTTTCGATGCGGTTGCCGCCTATTATGAAAATCTGGGCGAACCGTTCCAAAAGGCTTTCCGCGATATGCTGGTCTTTGACGCGGTGATCTGCAACACAGACAGGCACTACGGCAATTTCGGCTTTATAATCGACAACAAAACCAACACCATCGCCGCGCCCGCCCCGCTCTTTGACCACGGAAATTCTCTGTTCAATCAAGCCGGACCGGAAGATTACGAAAGCCCTGAAGCATTTCAACAATACATTGACACACTCGTTCCGTGCGTATACGACGACTTTTTCGCTACTGCCAAACGCTTTATGGCTGACGAAAATCGGGAACAGCTCCGAAAGTTGCTGAATTTTCGGTTTAAGCGGCATGTGCGGTATAATCTGCCGCCCAAGAGACTCAAGCTCATGGAAGAACAGGTTCGGAAAAGAGCGATGAGGTTGCTGGAAAATAAGGATTAAGTTGCGCCTTTTTCAAATTTCAAGGCAATGCGACAAAATTCATAAAATGTTTCATACTTTCAAAATAATCATCGTATCTATATATACTATAAATGAGCAAATTTGAAAAACTTCACAAAAAATAGAGACATCCCAACGTGGCGAATGGTACAATGAAATTAGAACAAACCATCCGACCAACACCACGAAAGGAGATGTCTCATGCTTACAGTGTAAAACAGTCGGAAGCCATTTGCAAGACCCTAAACGTATTACAACTCAGAAAAATTTTATCCGATGTCTATTTGGAACATTTGAAGGTCATAATTCACTCTGTCTTCATGCTCGGATATAAGGGCAAAGTGGTTAATGCTGGACATTTCAGCGAAAAACACAGAACAACAGTAGGCTTGTAGAATAGATACTGGAGGATTGTAAGATTCTCGATGATATGTGCATCCGGCACAGAAAGAGGTAAATATATGGCAAAGGTTGCAAAGAAGAAAGAAGAAGCGGTTTCTCTGGAAACTGTATTATGGAACTGCCGTGTCGCCCTGCGTGGCGTTGGCAGTACCGATAAAAACCGTGATGCGGTTATCGGCCTGTGTTTTCTGAAATTCGCAGGCGACAAATTTGAAAAGCGCCGTGCGGAACTGACTGAGCAGTACGGTGATATTCCGGCATTTTTGGAGAAGGTATCCTTCTACAATGCAGTAAACGTGTTCTATCTGAAGGAAACTGCCCGTTGGTCTTATATCGTTAAGAATGCCGGGGCTAATGACATCGCGGTTATTCTGGACCAGGCAATGGCAGATATCGAGTCCGCTAACCCTTCGCTGAAGGGAGCCCTCTCGCTGAATTTGTATGCTACCCTCGGTGCGCCGAAGGAGAAAATAAAGCAGCTTATCGATGAGGTCAACAAAATCGATGAGTCTCGTTTCCATGAAGAAGACCTCATCGGTCGTGTATACGAATACTTCCTCCAGGTCTACGCTGCATCCGGCACCAAGGAAGATGGTGAATTTTATACCCCGGCTTGCATCGTTCAGTTGATTGCGGAATTAATTGAACCATATAGCGGAGTTGTATACGATCCCTGCTGTGGATCGGGTGGTATGTTTGTACAGTCCCACCGATTTGTGCAGAGCCATAATGGTAACCGTCAGAACATATCTATTCTTGGTCAGGAGAGCGTTCAGGAGACTTGGCGTCTGTGCAAGATGAACTTGGCTATCCGTGGCATTTCCCATAACCTGGGCGAGAAGAATGCCTCCACCTTCACCGAAGACCTGCACAAGGACAAGAAGGTCGACTTCATCATGGCAAACCCGCCCTTCAACCTCAAGGGCTGGCGCGGTGAAGACCAATTGCTTGATGACCCTCGTTGGCAGGGCTATGGTGTACCCCGCGCATCCAACGCCAACTATGCGTGGATTTTGCACATGATTTCCAAACTGGATGTAAACCACGGCATTGCCGGATTCCTGCTTGCCAATGGTGCGCTGAACGATCCCGATGAATATGCCATCCGTAAGCGCCTATTGGAGAATGACAAGGTTGAGGCGATTATCGTTCTGCCCCGTGATATGTTCTACACCACCGACATTTCCGTTACGCTGTGGATCGTGAACATGAACAAGAAGGCAGGCACAGTAAACGGCCGCCAAGTACGTGACCGCCGTGGTGAAGTTCTCTTTGTTGACCTGCGCCGTTGGGATGAGAACATCGAAGAAATCGTTATCGATAAGGGCAAGAAAAAGAAAAAGACCGTTCTGACTCCGGCTCAGATTCAGAAGGTCAAAGAACTGTATAATGCTTGGCAGAGTGCCGATACCTCCCTTTATGCTAATGTGCCGGAATATTGCCAGTCCGTAAAAATTCTGAAGAAAGATAGAGTCAACCCCGATGACATTACCATCGAGGACAAGGATTTCTCTCTTGCACCGAGCAAGTACATTAAGTTTATCGACCATGATTTGGACATTGACTACGCTACGGAAATGACACGCATCCAGGCTGAGATGCGTGAGGTTCTCCAAGCTGAGAAGGCGTCCCAATCCATGCTGGAAGAAGCGTTCAGGGGGATTGGTTATGGCATTGACTAAACTTGGAAGATTTATCTTACAATCCGATGCTCGCAATTACGAGGGCATTTATGATGAAAATGCAGTCGTTGGTTTGTCCACACAAAAGCAGGCTATTAAGACAAAGGCAGATTTGGCTGGCGTGAACCTTACTTCATACAAATTGTTCCCGCCGAAAAGTTTTGCTTATGTCCCAGATACCTCGCGCCGTGGCGATAAAGTTTCACTGGCCTACAATTTGAGCGAGGAAACATATTTGGTATCATCCATCTCAGTAGTGTTTTTTGTGTCAGATGAAGAGGTTCTTCTGCCGGAGTATCTCTATATGTACTTCAACCGCCCGGAATTTGACCGCTATGCCCGCTTCAATTCCTGGGGGTCTGCCCGTGAGACATTCTCTTGGGAGGATATGTGCGACATCGACATCGAACTGCCCGACATAACGGTGCAGCAGAAATATGTTGATATCTACAATGCCATGCTTGCCAATCAGCGCAGCTACGAGTGTGGGTTGGAGGATCTTATGCTGATTTGCACTGGCTATATTGAAAACTTGCGAAAGCAAGGGAACTTGCGCCGAATTGGTGATTTTATCCGGCCCTACAAGGAAAAGAACACGGACGGTGCTATAACACTGGAGCAAGGAATTAACATTGATAAGAAATTTATAACTCCGCAACGCTCCAACTCTAACTTGTCAGGACGTAAAATTGTTCGCAAGGGGCAGTTTGCTTATTGCACTCAGTTGAACAACGAAAATGTAGCCATTGCCTATCGTACTGGAGAAGATTGCGTTGTGTCCTCTGTGTATGATGTTTTTGAAATTACAAAACCCGATCAGCTTCTTCCTGAGTATCTGATGCTTTGGTTAATCCGTCCTGAGTTTGGAAGATTTGTTTATTGGGCTTCAGAAGGTAGTGCATACGAATTTTTGAACTACGATAATCTTGCGGATTACTTGATTCCAATACCAAGCATTGAAATTCAACACGCCGTTGGTGATTTGTATCTCTCGTATACTACAAGAAAAGACATCAACGAACGTCTCAAAGCCCAAATCAAAGACCTGTGTCCAATTTTGATTAAAGGTTCTATCGAAGAGGCATCTGCCTGAAAGGAGGGCGTATGGCATATTATACAGAGCGCCACGGTATGAGAAGACCGGTGGAAAAAACCTACGAAATATCCATAGAGAAGTATGCCTTGTTGCTCCATTGCATCGAGAAATATTATAACAATATCGCATGGAAGTACCCGGCACAGTGTCCTGATGGACAAGGGTGCTGTGGTGTCGATTACGAGCAATTTCGGTTAGATTTGCAATATGAAATCCCTACGCTCTACAGAGACGATGCCGACTGCATTGTTGCCCCGGCTATTCGACACAATGTTTTCGATGGAGATAAGCAGCCGGAGTACGACCAGTATGCACTGCTGGACCTCATTGAGTTTTTTGCAAAAAATGTCCGTGATGTGGTTGTGGGAGGGTTTCACCGCTATTGGGGGCACCACCACTTGACTTGTCTCAATAGTCGCAATGTATGCGCTCAGTTTAGGGACGAAATTAACAGCATCTTTCAAAAGACCGGTCTGTTATACGAATTAACTACCGACTTGCAGGTAGAACGCATTATTGAGAACAGCCCCCTTACTCCGGCAGTAGAATCCGCTATTGCTGCGGTGAGTGAGACCGGCACTCGTGAGTTGCTACAAGAAGCCATTCTGCTCCACAGGAGTCCTTACCCCGCAGATATCAGAGATGCGGTAGAGAAAATTTGGGATGCCTATGAACGGCTTAAAACTTATTACACAACGCTGAACAAGGCAAAATCAGCAGAGAAAATTGTTAATGATATGGCTGCAGGACAAGCACCGTATGTTACATTGTTTGATGCTGAGTTCAGAGCATTAACAAAGATCGGTAATGATTTCAGAATTCGCCACCACGAGACTGACAAGGTGGAAATCACAGATATTCGCTACTATGACTATTTCTTTAACCGCTGCCTGTCGTTGATTGCTCTTGCAATCCAATATTTATAGTGAAGGAGGGAAAAACGTGGACTACAATTTTGTAAAGGGTCAATTCACCGAAGCGCAGCTTGAAGAAGCCATTATTGCACTTTTTCAACAACAGGATTACACATATGTCCACGGTGAGAGCATCCATCGAAAGTATGAGGATATCTTGCTTCTGGATGACCTGCGCTCCTTCATGTTAGCTCGGTATAGCAAAGACGGTCTGACAGAGACCGAACTGCAAAAAATTATCAACCGTTTACAGCTTATTCCGGCATCGCCGCTTTATAGCGGCAACCGAGAGACCTTCTGGCTTGTAAATGAGGGCTTTGACCTCATGCGTGATGATTTGAGCCAAGTGGCTCTGCATATCGATTACATCGACTTTGAGAACCCCGGTAACAACATCTTTAAGGTGGTCAACCAGTATTCCGTGCAGGGAGAGCGTTTGCGCCGTCCTGACCTGCTGGTGTTCATCAACGGTATTCCTATTGCCATTTGGGAGTTCAAGTCCGCCATCAACGAAGATACTACCGTTTACGACGCTTGGGAGCAGATCACCATTCGCTACAATCGAGATATCCCCAAACTGATGAAGTACTGTTTCCTTTCCATTATCAGCGATGGTGCCAACACCAAGATGGGCAGCATCTTTACGCCATACGCTTATTACTACGCATGGAACAAGGCAAATGACACGGATAAGGTGTCCAACGGCATCAGTTCGCTGTTCACCATGGTTGCCGGTGCCTTTGCCAAAGACCGAGTCATTCAGCTTCTGCGGGATTTCATATTCTATCCCGACGACAGCAAGAAGAGTGAAGCCATCGTTTGCCGTTATCCGCAGTTCTTTGCCGCCGGAAAGATGCTTGATAATATCAAAAAGCATCTGCGTCCCGCCGGAGACGGCAAGGGCGGTACATACTTTGGTGCGACCGGATGTGGCAAGACTTACACGATGCTGTTTCTTTCCCGTATGATTGCCCTGCGTGACCCGGACACCTTTAATAACCCTACTATCGTTATCATTGTTGACCGTGAGGATTTGGACACGCAGACGGCAGAATTGTTTGCAACGGCAAAGAAATTCCTGCACGAGAGCGATGTCCGTAGCATCGAATCCCGTGCGGATATGGCAAATACTCTTGGCGATAGACCAAGTGGCGGTGTGTATGTCACGTCCATTCAGAAGTTCTGTGAAAAGATCGGATTGCTGTCCAACCGCAGCAACATCATCTGTATTTCTGACGAAGCCCACAGAACGCAAACGGGTGTCGGTGCAAAGCTGAAGAAGACCGACAAGGGCGTGTTCACAACATATGGTTTTGCAAAATATCTGCGTGACAGTTTTCCAAATGCTACATACTGCGGATTCACGGGAACGCCCGTGGACGAGACCATTGCCGTATTCGGTGATGTGGTTGACAGCTACACCATGAAGGAATCCAGTGATGACGGCATTACCGTCCGCATTGCCTATGAGCCTCGTTTGGCTCGTGTCATCCTTTCCGATGAGCAGGCAAAGCAGATTCAGAAATATTACAACAGTTGTGCCGAGCAGGGTTCTACTGAAGAGCAGATTGAGGAAAGTCAGCGGGCAATGGCGCAGATGAGAGCCATCCTTGGACACCCGGACAGACTGAAAAAACTCGCTGCGGATATGGTGGAACACTATGAGGCTCTATGTGCGGAGAAGCCGGAAATCGTGCAGAAAGCAATGATCGTCTGTGCTGACCGTGCGGTTGCCTTCTGTCTGTTGCAGGAAATCCTGGCTATTCGCCCGGAATGGGGCGAGAAGCGCCGTGCAGAGGATGAATCCATGCTGACGGAAGAACAGCTTGATAAGCTGATGCCTCTGCCGAAAATCAACCTTGTGGCTACGCAGGGCGCGAACGATGAGAAAGATTTGTTTGAGGCTTGCGGCACCAAGGAATATCGCAAGATGCTTGACCGCCAGTTCAAGAACAATGACTCCAATTTCAAGATTGCCGTTGTTGTCGATATGTGGATTACCGGCTTCGATGTTCCGTCCCTGGCTGTAATGTATATTGATAAACCCCTGCAGAAACATACCCTTATTCAGACCATTTCCCGTGTTAACCGTGTCTTTGAAGGTAAGGACAAGGGTCTTGTTGTCGACTACATCGGCATCAAGAATGACATGATGGAGGCAGTTAAGAAATACGGCAGTCCACAGGAAAGCCCCATTGACGAACTGAACATCACACTCGGTATTTTCCGAAACCATCTGGCAATGATTGATGAGCTGCTTGTGGGCTTCAATGCCACCAAATTCTATACCGGGGAGCCGTTGGACCGGTTGACTTGCCTGAATTTGGCAGCAGAATATGTGCAGAGCAACAAAGAGATGGAAACCCGCTTCATGGGCCTTTCCCGACGTCTGAAGAGTGCTTATACTATTTGTTTCCCGTCCGGTGAACTGACGGATGCCGAAACCACTAAGGCACAATTCTATCTGGCTATCCGTTCCATCATCTACAAGCAAACCAAAGGCGATGCCCCGGATGCGGAGATTATGAACCGGGTTGTCGAAGAAATGGTGCAAAACGCCATTACTTGTACCGGTATCGAAAACATCGTGGATGAGAATAAATCCGTAGACCTGTTCAGCGATGAATTCCTTGCGGAATTGGATGCTGTAAAGCTGCCTATTACCAAATTCAACGCGCTGCTCAAACTTCTGAGAAAAGCCATTACCAGTTATGGGCGCACAAACAAGGTCAAGGCGCAGGAATTTGATGAGCGCCTTCGCAGTGTTGTTGAAGCGTATAACAGCCGTGATAAACTGGTATTCACCAATGAGGTTGTTGCGGATTTCGTAAATGACCTTTCCGACCAGCTTCTGCAAATATTGAAGGACTTGCAGGATGATAAAACATCCTTTGAGAAGATGGGAATCACCTTCGAGGAAAAGGCGTTCTACGATATTTTGGTTAGGGTGCGTGATGACCACGGATTCCCGTATGCCGATGAAAAGTGCCTGGTTCTGGCAAAGAAAATAAAAGAACTCGTTGACGATAAGGCACAGTTTGCAGATTGGTCTACGAGAGACGATATTAAAAATCAGCTAAACATGGAACTGACTATTCTTCTGTACCAAAACGGATATCCGCCGGAATGGGATGAAGAAGTGTTTGAAAAGGTCATGGAACAGGCTGAAAACTTCAAAAAGTACAACGATTGATAACAATGGGCAGATTGGAGGAACTGAGGAATGAGCGAGTCTATTTCGTCTACAGTTAAACATAGTGGGCTGACTCTGGACAGCGTTTTTGTCGAAGTCCAGCATTCGGAGGGACTCGGTCTGCCCAAATCGAATCACATTAAAGTCGGCAAAGAGGATATCAACACTGTTGTAACTGAGCGAGCACACGAGGTCAGAACAGGAACAAAACGCACAGATGTTGCTGATGCACCAATGGTTCCTCCCGGGGGCTATGGTTAGACATGTGGTATTTGGTGTTGGCCAGGTTGTTGGATTGATGGCATCTTTTCCTGGCTGCCAAACCAAAACAATGGAGGTCCCGTATCTGAGAGGATTGCCAGATGAGATTTCTATGGAAGCTGACGGTAAAACACTTCACCACGAACGATTTGGTGAAGGTTCTGTTTATGCATATATCATTGTTTTCGACAAAATGATTATGCCAATGTCCTATCCGTCTGCATTCACAGATAGTTCGCTCTTTGTTAAATAACTCAAGCGTAAAATAGACCATCACCTACATATTTCTGGCATGGGATGAACTATTTACACGGAGGGCATTATGTTTATTACAAACCTTGAAATAGAACATTTTCGTGGAATACAGAAAGGTAATATTTTGTTTCCTTTAGATTCCCGAGTAATATGTATGATTGGAGCAGGAGATAGTACAAAGTCTACTGTCATTAAGGCTATAGAGTGGGTATTCTGGCCTTCTTGGAATCTGATTGCCTGTGATAACGATTTCTATGGATGCGACACATCCGTTCCGATTATAATAAGAGGCACTTTCAAAGAAATACCATCTAAGCTTATTACTGAGGACAAGTTTGGACTATATTTGCGCAAACCCCATGTGCTTTTTGAGCCTGGTGTAAACGACGAACCTGAAGACGGGGGAAATTCCTGCCTTACAATTCAGCTTACGATCGATAGTACCCTGGAGCCCAAGTGGGAAGTCGTGTGCAACAGAAAGGAAGCACGTCCAATTTCGCATTCTGATCGTAAATTATTATCAGTTGCTAATGTTGGTAATAATTGTGCCAAAGATATGGTATGGGGCAAATACTCTGTTCTTCAAAAATATGCAGATGCAAAGGGTGTGCTTCACGATGCACACACAGCGGCCTTACGTGAAATTGCCAGCCATGCAGATCTCCACACGCTTGATGATGTTGGCGAAACGCTGATTTCAGTTGGTCAGCAGTATGGAGTGGGCTTTGAATCGCAGATCAAAAACAAAATGTTTATCCAAAACGGAACATTTTCATCTTCTGTAGGATTATTTGAAGGAAATACACCGCTAAATCAAAAAGGCACTGGAAGCCAGCGACTCCTTTCGATGGGATTAAATATTCAGGCTTCTGCTGGTAATGCTCTTTTGTTAATCGATGAAGTGGAGAGTGGTTTAGAGCCTTATCGTTTGCGCAGTTTACTAAATGAATTTAGGACAACACATACAATATCGGGCCAAGTAATTATGACAACACATTCTCCAATTGCCGTTGCAGAATGCACCATAGGAGAGTTATTGGTCGTACAGTCTAAAGGTGGAAACACTCATATTGTACAGTTGAAAAGCAATGACCCGGATACAGATACTATTATGCAGGCTCAAATCCGTAAAAATGCTGAGGCTTTTTTGTGCAAGCGACTAATTGTATGTGAAGGGAAAACGGAGATAGGATTCATTCGTGCGTTAGATACATACTGGGCAAAAACAAAAAGTTATCGTATGGCGTTCAAGGGGATTGGCACAGCGGATGGCGGTGGCGATACAATTTTTACATGTGCTAACACGCTGCGTTCCTGCGGTTACGAAGTATGCTTGCTGATGGATGCAGATCTACCAAAGGATGACGAGAAAAAAGCGGCCTTAAAAGAAATTGGGGTTGCTGTGTTTGACTGGGATAAGCCAAATGCCTTAGAGGAACAAGTTTTTTATGACGTTCCTGCTGATGTTGCAACTAAAATTATAAATATTGCAGTTACCGAGCATGGTATGGAGTCTGTAAAATCACGTTTGACATCTGAAAAAATTCCGTTTGAAGTGGCAGACGATGAAATTCAACTTGCTGCAATGACACCAGATGCACAAAAGAAAATCGGCGAAATCGCTAAACGGAAGAAAGTGGAATGGTATAAAAGAATTGATCTTGGCGAACAGTTAGGTAACGCAGTGTTTGACAATTGGGAGTACATTGGAGCAGGAACCAAGATAAAAAGCGTTGTAGATGCTTTGTCAAAATGGGTGATTGGTAATGACTGAAGCAGAGTTGGATAAAATTATGCAAATGTCCAGTGTGGCCATAATTGCACCAGCAGGTCATGGTAAAACGGAGATGATCGCTGACATTGTCGAGCGTTCTACAGGTAAGCTGCTTCTGCTCACTCACACGAATGCTGGTGTAGATGCAATTGATAAACGCCTGAAAAAGCGGAAAATACCCGCAACAAAATATACTGTTACCACCATTGCTGCTTTTTGTATAAAATGGTGTGTATCCTATGACAATACTGCCTGTTTTAACAAAACTTTGTCCCCACTTAATAGAGGGGAAGCCAAGGCATATTATGCACAACTGTATCGTGGAGCAAAGAAAATATTTGAAACTGCTTGGGCAGGAAGTGTGCTGAAAGCGACATACGCAGGCGTTGTTGTTGATGAGTATCAAGATTGTATCCAGGCACAACATGAGATTATGCTTGCGATGAATAGGCATTTGCCTATTAGAGTACTTGGGGATCCGATGCAAGGCATTTTCTCTTTTGCTGGGAGTTTGGTGGATTGGAATAAATTAGAATTTCCCAAAGTAAATGTTGCTACACTGCCCTGGCGCTGGAGCAACTGCAATCCTGAGCTTGGCAGATACTTAATGACAGTTCGAGAATCACTGTTGCCTGCGCTAACTAAACAGTGCTGTAAAATACAAATAGATCCAGAGAATAAGAATGTGGAGGTTGTTTCGCCTACCAATTTTACGGGGTATTCTCATCTGAAAGAACTTTCACAGTTTTCGTCGGTCGTATACATAGTACAATGGCCGAAACAGCAGCTGGACTTCTGTGCACGAATGCCCGGGATATTCCAGTACGATGAAAAACAAGATTGTGATGAGTTGTTTAACCATGCGAAGTTGTTTGATTCAAAGAACAAATCTGAGCTGGCACTTGCAGTAATCAAGTTTGCTGCTGAATGCTCAACCGGTATTGGTAAGGAGCTTAAATCGTATATAGATAAGCTAAAGATAAACAGTTTTGATTTTTCACTCATAAAAAAGAATACAGATTTCCGTGATATTATTGAAGAAACAGCGCCTGACTTGACAAAAGAGACTGCATTAAAAATGCTTATGTGGTTTTCATCTAATCCGGCATTTAAGCAGTATCGAACAGAGTTGTTATCGGAAATGATTCGAAGTATAAAATATGCCATTGATCATGATATGTCGATTTTTGATGCGGCAAATCATATAAGAAAAGATTTAGGACTTCAAAAAAGATATACGGGTTTCAAGTTTTTATCTTCACGCACGCTCCTATCAAAAGGATTGGAGTTTGATTGCGTAATTATCGATATGACAACACCGCTGTCCGCTAAAGATTTTTATGTTGCTATGACAAGGGCAATGAAAAAGATATATATTATATCAGATTCAAATACTTTTATATTTAGGTCATGATGTAAAATGGACCATTAGTCACTAAAAATCAGCCGAGTGCGTACACCGCTGAGCGAAATCACTTCGACCGGCGAAATTGAGCAGCGGTTCCGCTTGAATTGAGCAATGGGACCGCCCGGATTGAGCAGTCCCACCGCTCAGGTTGAATATGGACAGTACAAAGCTGTCAAGGTATCATAAATATGGTCGGAATCAGATGTCCTGCAAACCCTTCCGCTTGCGCATGGATTCCTTGCCTCCAATGACCACGGTGTAAGCATCGTGGACGATTCGGTCGCAGATGGCATCAGCCAACAGCGGGTCAGACAACTTTTCCGGCCAGCCCGGAATGTCAAACTGGGAGCAGAAGATCGTGGAGTTTCGCTTGTACCGGGACTCCACGATTTCCAATAAGTCCCTGGCTTCCGTTTCTTTCAAAGGGTACAGAAGCCATTCGTCAATCATGAGCAATGCATACTTCCTGTACTGGGCCATGAACTTGCGGATGGTGCCGTTGCCCCTGGCGATCTGGAATTCTACCAGCAAGTCTGGGAGCCGGATGTACTTCACCACATAAAACCGTCTTGCGGCAGCCATGCCCAGAGCGCAGGCGAGATAGGTTTTGCCGCTGCCGGTGGCGCCCAACAGAATGATGTTGTGGTGCTCCTGGACGTAGTTGCAGGTGCCGAACCGCAGCAGCTCCTCCTGCTTCAGACCTCTGTCGGGCAGATACTCCACATTCTCCAGACAAGCTCCCGGATCAGAGAAGGTTGCCTGCCGGATCAGCTTGTTCAGACGGTTATTCTTTCGGGCATTCCATTCCGCATCCACCAGAAGACCAAGCCGGTCCTCAAAGGCCATGCTTTGGAACTGCGGATCGGCAAATTGGTCCTTCAGCGCGTTGGCCATAACGCTCAGCCGCATTTCACGCAGCTTGGATACCGTTGTTTCAGTCAGCATCACTTGTTCCCCCTTCCGTAATACGCAGCTCCACGGGTAAATCCGTACCGGGAGGAGGACGCAGTAGCCGTACTCTGCTCAGGGATGGTTTTATCCTGGCCAGATGCCAGAATCGCCTGGATATTCTTGAGAGAAGGGCGGGGCGTGTATTCCAACGCCCGTTTGCAGGCATTCTCCAGCCGTTCCGGGGTGTATTTGTCTGCCAGCTTCAGCAGACCCATGCAGGAACTTGTAGCCCTGCTGCTCTACTTTGTAGCCGCTGAGAATGGCTTGGACAGCGACCTGCGTGTTGCTGCCGACTTTACCGGCCCAGTGAATGAACCGTTCACCATTCCACTGGACATACTTCTGGTGCTCTGGCGGCATATGCTCCTGGATCGTACTGTACTGGTTAAACCGTCCGTACAGCCTGGGATGGGAACAGATTCGGCTTCCACCGTAGAAAACCTCTACCGTGGCTTTGGTGAGTCGGACATCCACCTTTTGCTGGATGTATTCAAAGGGAACAGAATCGTTCATACGCTCCACAGAAATGTGGTAATTGGGACCCGCCGTTGCCACTTTCCAGGTGGCCAATTCAAAAGGTCTGGGCGGCAGAGGGCGCAGGAAGGGACTTTCTTCCGCAAAGCTGCTGGCTCGGCTGCCCTCCCGTTTCTGGAAAGGTTTGTGGTTGAACATCTCCAGACGGTCCCAAATCGCCTCATTCAGTTCCAATAGAGACAAAAACTGGCGGTTCCGCAGAGCGGCCAGTATGAAGGTAGAGATGATACCGATGGTACCCTCAACAGCAGCTTTATCCTTGGGAGCACGGACTCTGGCAGGCAGAATTGCCGTGCCGTAATGCTCTGCCAGCTCCTGGTACGATTTGTTGAGAACGACCTCATCCTTCCCATGCTTTTGCACGCCGGTTTTCAGGTTGTCGCACTGGATGATCCGGGTGACGCCGCCGAAGTATTTGTAAGCATTCACATGGGCAGTGGTCCATGACTCCTGGTTCATGGAGAAAAAGGCTTCTACATAGCTGTAGCCGCTGTATGGCAGGGTTGCCACGAACACATAGGCCGGGATAATTTCACCGGTGTCTGTGTCAATAACAGCGGCAGTGTCGCCGGCCCAGTCCACCTGCATAACCTCACCGGGCTTGTGGCTCAGGTGCATGGTAGCGTTGACCTTTACCAGATAGTTGGCATAGTACTTGCTGAACTGGGTGGACTGGTATGGAATCTCGCCCGCCGCCTAGCACCGGTCGCAGTATTCCAGCCACAGCAGGTTCAGCGTAACACCGCTGCGCTAGAGTTCCTTGTGGACATATTCTTTCGTCGGCGAGGTGGACTTGCCCGAATAATGCCCGACATGTCCGGCACAGCTTATGGGTTCCGGATGCGAATGGAAAATTTTATCACTTCTATTGCTTTTTTATCTAACACAAGTTAATGGTTTTTCATCGAAGCACCCCTGCCAGCACAAAACGGGCATCATCAAACTCATAGCTACAGGTAGAGAGCGTTAGAATGTGATTAGAGATATTCGGTGCAATCTCGCTGGTGAAGCAGGAACGGTCAGCCGCATTCTGAAGCCAGACTTCAAATTCCGCTTCCGTAAAACCAATTTCCCACGCATCGTCCTGTGGTGCGGCAACATACCCCGCGAAGAACACTACTTTATAGTTTTTGTCCGGTGTTATCAGCAGCGCGACCGGATGCTCGTCAAAGAATTCCTGCTTTTTATATTTATCAAGGTCTGTAAACATTGTGCCGTTCTTCATATGATGTCCGTAAATAATGGAGTGCCGGTCGGCAAAGCTTGCGTCGTTTTGGAAATCCAGGAATATACAGCCGGATCCATTCCACTCGCCACTGAACAGGTGCTTCAAATAATAGCTGTTATCCCCTCCCTGTACAATCGGATAGTTGATCTTCGTTCCTTCAATGTAAATCCAGGCAACGATGTCAGGGTTGATCTCACGCAGTACAGCAAAATCCACCTCAGGCCAAATCGCGTCGTCCTCATCAGGAAGTGTTTCTGCCCCGGCTGGCTTGTTGATAACGGGTGGCTGTGGTTCGGCAGTTTTCTGTGGAAGCGAAATCATGTGACTGATATCCTCGTAAGCAGCTTCACCGGCGTGATACTCGGATCTAATCACCCATATCTTCCATGCAGAAAACGACATGACTGCGAGAAGAACGGCTGTGAGGCCGCCTAATAACAATTTATTTTTCAGTTTCATGTTTTTCCTCCTGCTGCTTCACTAATCGGTAAAATGTGCTCCTCTTTAGGCCGAGCTGGCGCATTGCAGCAACTGCCGTAATCGTACCGGCCTTCCATTCAGGATAGAATTGATTCCAGTTTGGTGGAAAGTCTATCATTGGGCGCCCCAAATGCTTCCCCGCCTCTTTTGCAATGGCGATCCCTTCAGACTGTCGCCGCTTTGTTGTGATACGCTCCTGTTCAGCAATACTCGCAAGCACTTCAATCAGAATGTTGTTTATCATCTCAAAAATCCAGTCCTGCTCATCAGGAAGATCCACCATGGTAGTCGGGATGTCAAGGATTTTGATCCGAATGTGGTGCTCCCGGAAGTGTTCCAGCTCTTTCTTGATGTCAATCTTTCTCCGACTGAGTCGATCCAGTGATTTAACAATCAGGGTATCTCCGTCGCGGAGAAAGTGATTCTTCAGCGACTGGTACCCCTCACGCTCCAAATCCTTGCCGCTTACCTTGTCCGTAATGATATCCCGCTCCTCAACGCCGGCATCCATGAGGGCCTTGAGTTGCCAATCCAGATGTTGTTCTCTCGTAGATACACGGGCATAGCCGTATGTCTTTTTCAACTTGTTTTCATCTCCTTTTCCGTTTCAAAAGCTCATGCCTTTTTCGGACATATCCCAAAATGACAAAACAACTTTTTCGGACACAAAATCATATCCCGATTGTCTGCCTGTTGGTAACGCCGAAAAGGTCTACCTTTTCAGATATCCTATTACACGGAGGAGAGAGATGAATTACAGCAAACAGTTGTTGCAGTTTCAAATAGGGGCAGATAGGAGACTCGGAAAAGAGAATTCTGAAGTATGGCAAACAGCTCACTTCCTTTGAGCTGCAACGATCGTCCTGTTTTCTCAAAAAGTCTCCCTTAAATCAATGCACAATATCACTGGACGGAGAAAATGACTTTCTCTTTTGTCATTGCAATAGACTTTTTTGATTTTGGGGATAAAAAAGACCGCTGACTGTACGCACACGGCGCGGGTCAACGGTCAGTTTTTCGGTGTTCGGTTTTTGTGTTCAGATTGACAAACTGGAAGTTGTCAATCTGTGAAAATATTTAATCTAATCGCTTTCACTCTGTAAGCACTCCTTTTCAAATTTCTGCTTAACGATTTCTTTTTCCTGTATTTTCTGTCCCTCGGATTTCCTCATGATAGAAATAATCCACGATCACCGGATGTCCCTGCGGGACTCTGCCATAAGGCATTTCATTATCCACAA
>ENA-ORTY01002632-ORTY01002632.1-human-gut-metagenome-genome-assembly--contig:-NODE-2632-length-16761-cov-3.027715_pt1 | contig 16761 bp, 11 predicted proteins | sample MGYA00241917_ERZ509198 | MGnify/ENA primary metagenome ERZ509198 (study PRJEB26280, sample SAMEA2338857) | human gut metagenome | biome: human gut; feature: human-associated habitat; material: faeces...
TGAAGATAAACGATTATATAGACCTGCTTGCAAGCGACGCGCCCGCGCCCGGCGGCGGCAGCGCAAGCGCCCTTTGCGGCGCGCAGGGGGCGGGGCTGTGCGCAATGGTTGCGGCGCTGACGCTCGGCAAAAAGAAATATGAGGAGCATCAGGAATTGTGCCGCGACGTATACGAGCAGGCGCGGACGCTGTCGGAGCGCATGTGCGCGCTGATAGACGAGGATACGGAGGCGTTCAACCGCGTTTCCGCCGCGTTCAAGCTGCCGAAGGACACGGACGGGGATAAGGCCGCGCGCAAGGCCGCCATTGCGGAAGCTACGCTCGGCGCGACAATGGTTCCGCTCGATACGCTGCACCGCGCGCACGACGGGCTGGAGCTTGCGAAGATGCTTATAGGCAAAAGCAACACGAACTGCGCAAGCGATATTGGCGTTGCGGCGCTGAACCTGGTAAGCTGCGCACGCGGCGCATGGCTGAACATACTTATTAACCTTGGCGGCATTGCGGACGCGGAAAAGGCACAGGAGATACGCGCCAAGGGCGAAGGGATACTTGCCGAATGCGAAAGCATGGGCGGCGATATATATGCGGCCATATTGAAACAGACGGAGGAATAACAAATGAGGGAGCTTCGCGGCGCGGAAGCGGCAAGCGCGATATGCACAGATGCAATGCGGAAGACAGCCGAGCTTATCGAGCGCGGCATAGCGCCGTGCCTTGGCGTTGTGCGCATAGGCTGCGATGCTGCCGACGCCGCATACGAGCGCGGGCTTATGAAGCGGTTCGCCGCCGCGGGCGCGGACGTGAAGCGGGTTTTACTTGATGGGGATTGTACTCAGGCGGAGGCGGAAAAGGCGATAAAAGCCCTTGCCGAATGCGACACGGTACACGGCATATTGCTATTTATGCCCCTGCCTAAGCACCTTGACGCGGACAGGCTGCGCCTGCTCATACCCGCAAAAAAGGATGTGGACGGCGCAAGCCCATTGAGCGCGGGGCTGCTGATGGGCGGGCGGGACTGCTTCGCCCCCTGCACGGCGGAGGCCGTGATAAGGCTTATTGAGCATTATAAAATAGCCATCGGCGGCAAAAACGTATGCATAATAGGCCGCAGCAATGTTGTTGGTAAGCCGCTTGGGCTGCTGCTGCTCGGCAAAAACGCAACGGTCACCGTTTGCCACACAGCGACGCGGAACCTTGCCGCGCATACGCTGAATGCAGACATAATTATAGCCAGCGCGGGAAAGCCGGAGATGATAACGGCGGACATGGTGACGGAGCGCAGCATACTTATAGACGTTGGCATAAACACCGTGAACGGCAGGCTTTGCGGCGACATTGCCGCCGAGGCCTGCCAAAAGGCCGCGGCATATACCCCCGTGCCGGGCGGCGTGGGCCCGATGACTGTCGCACTGCTGATGCGAAACACCGCCGAAGCAGCGGCGCATCAGAATAATATAAGATAAAACCGCTTTTGCGGATATCAGGAATAACTCATTTTGAAAGGATGGTTTTTCATGGCATCAGGAAAGAAACTTTATAAAAAGACGAGCGAAAAGAAAATCTGCGGCGTCTGCGCAGGTCTTGCCGAGTATCTCAACATCGATGTGACGGTCGTCAGAGTACTTTTTGTACTTCTTTCGCTTTTCACCACCGGATTCCCGGGACTTCTCGTTTATATCATAATGGCGCTTGTCATGCCCGATGAGGACGATCTTCAGCCCCCTTATGACAACAGCGTGGATCAGTAACAGCGTCGGCTCTCCGGTTTTTAGCCGGGGAGCTTTTTACTTGCAAAAAACTGCGGAAAACCGCAAAAAAATTTGCCTGAATGTTTGACAATCCGGTGCAGTATATGATATAATCACCTATGCCGCATATCTCGGGCAGTGCTATGCACTATGAAGCGGATTATCCCGCCCGCACATAGCGAGTCTTAAAAAAGGAAGGTAAATATTGATGTACGCAATTATCGAAACCGGCGGAAAGCAGTATAAGGTTCAGGCCGGCGATGTCGTATTCATCGAGAAGCTGGACGTTGAGCCTGAGCAGGAAATCACCTTTGACAAGGTCATGGTCGTCGGCAAGGATGACGGCGTCGTTGTCGGTACCCCCACTGTCGCAGGAGCCACTGTCTCGGCTAAGGTTCTCAAGAACGGCAAGGCTAAGAAAGTCACCGTCTTCACCTACAAGCCCAAGAAAAACGAGAAGCGCAAGCTCGGTCACAGACAGCCCTACACCAAGGTGGAAATTTCCGCTATCAACGCTTAACCAATGATAAGAGCGGTATTTTTTGAAGGCGAAAACGGCAGGGGATTCGAGATAAGCGGTCATGCGGGCGGCAGCGCGGGCACGGATATAGTCTGTGCGGCTGTTTCTTCCGCAGTGTATATGGCGGCGAACACCGTCACCGAGATTATCAAGGTTCACGCCGATATCTCCGAGCAGGACGGACACCTGAAGTTTTCCGTCGGCGAGGAAAATGATTCGGCTGCAGCAGTCCTCGACGGACTGAAACTGCATCTGACTGAGCTTTCAAAGCAGTACCCGAAAAAGATCAAAGTCATTACGGAGGTGTAACACAATGCTCAAGATAAATATTCAGCTTTTCGCACATAAGAAGGGCGGCGGATCGACCAAGAACGGCCGTGATTCTGAGTCCAAGAGACTCGGCGTCAAGAGAGGCGACGGTCAGTTCGTTCTCGCAGGCAATGTCCTTGTCAGACAGCGCGGAACCCACATCCATCCCGGCAACAATGTCGGCAAGGGTTCTGATGACACCCTCTTCGCTCTCGTCGACGGCAACGTCAAGTTCGAGAGAATGGGCAAGGATCGCAAGAAAGTCAGCGTTTACGCTGTCGAGCAGTAATCTGCCTGAATTTTTAAAATTACGGCTTCGCTTCGGCGGAGCTGTTTTTTATATTTAACGCTTAAAATCACTTATATATTGCTTCAATATATGTAATAATGCGTGCTTAACAAAGTGTTTTGTATACCTTTTATATATAGGGCATTTTCGGGCAAAAAATCCGTCGAAAAATGCAAGTAAAAAGCTCCACCGATGTGACGGAACGGCGGCGGGTGATTATTAAAAAGTGTAAAGCGTTTTACTTTACACTTTTTCAGCCTTTTTTGCAGGTGAAATTATGTAAAGCGAAGAGGTTTACAAGCCCTGTTTATTTTTCTTTGCCGATATAGTTTGGTGCGCAACGAAACAGGTTGGCGAAACTTGAAAATGATTCTTCTAAAACATCAAAGAGCCGAATTTGTTACGGATTTTCATTGATTTGTAACCATTTGTAACTTTTTGGACTTTTCACAAAAGTTTAGCCATTTTTTCCCATTTTAACGGGCGGTTTCAAGGGTCAGTGCCACACTTTGAGCGTTATCGTATTTGATTTGCAAGTACGCTCTTGTGCAAACTGCACAAAATGAGAGCCTCAAAAAATTTGACAAATGCCGATTGTGTCAATATAATAGCAGGAGTCGTTTCAAAAACGGCTCAGCACACCCACGGAACCCAAAGCAAAGAACAAAGGAGTTTTACCTGATGTTAGAGCATATCAAGGCTTTCTTTGCAAAACTGCCCGTGAGAAATATGTCAAAACGCAAAGTTCTGGCAACGGTTTCAGCCCTTGTGGTTATCGTCTCTGTTGTGACGATAACGGCATTCGCGGCTGCGGCGACTTATAAAGTCACCGTAAACGAGGCAGGCAAAAAGGCCTACACAGTTTCGACCCGCGCAGACTCAGTTGAAAAATTTGTTGAGGATAACGCGGACGCCCTGTCACTCGGCAAGTATGATTATCTCGACACCTCTTCTTTCGAAGTCGGCGAGAACTGCACAGTGACCGTCCTTCGCGCGCAGGTCATCAAAGTCATCGACAACGGCGAGGAGCACTTCCTCAACGGAGCCGGTCCTGCGGCTCAGATGCTCGAGAAGCACAATATGGCTCTCGGCAAGTTCGACGAGATAAACCTCGCCGACAATGAGTTCGTCAGCAGCGACAAGACACTTGAAATCAAGCGTTCATTCGGCGTCACTGTTATAGCGGACGGAAAATCAAACGATGTCCAGATAGCCTCCGGTACTGTCAAAGATGCAGTCGCCCGCGCAGGCATCACACTCGGCGAGAATGACGAGACCGATCCCGCGCTCGATACGGAGCTCACCAACGGCATGGAGATAAACGTCCTGCGTGTTGAGTACAAGGAGCGCACCGAGACCGTCAAGATCCCGTTCGACACAGTCACAAAGAGAACCCCCGACCTCTATGTTGACCAGACAAAGGTCTCCGTCGAGGGCGTGGACGGCGAGAAGATAGTCACCTATAAAGACAAATATGTCAACGGCGACCTCGACTCTTCCGAGACCGTCAATGAAAAGATAACCAAGCAGATGGTGACCGAGGTCATCCTCAAGGGCAGAGTCAAGCGCGTCAAGAATATCAGACTCAAGACTCATACGCCGATATCCGAGCTCAAAGTTCCAGCGCGCGTTCAGCTTGATGCAAACGGCGTGCCCAAGAACTACAAGAGAATAGTTGACGGCACCGCAACCGCATATTACGGCGGCACGGGAACGGCATCCGGACGCAAACCGATGCCCGGACACATCGCGGTCAACCCCAAGCAGTTCCCTTACGGAACCGAGCTCTATATCGTCTCTCTTGACGGCAAGTTCGTCTACGGCTACTGCATAGCGGCCGATACCGGAGGATTTGCAAAGAGAAATTCCTGCACTGTAGACCTCTATATGAACACATATGAGGAGTGCTGTGCATGGGGCTACAGAGGCGTGCGCATCTACGTTCTCTGATGAATAAAAAATCAGGACTGTCTGAACGGACGGTCCTTTTTTCATGCCTATTCCACCACGCCCAACAAAAAATCCTATCCAATAGAGGATAGGATTTTTGTCTTATAATCATTGCTGAGTTTTTATGCTCTGTTGCTCGGTCGGTCTTCGATTATCCTGCCGTCCGATATTCTGACAACGCGCGTTCCCTCTTCGGCGATCTCGTTGTCGTGGGTGATGAGGATTATCGTGCGCCCCTCGTCGTTGAGTTCATGGAGTATCTTCATGACCTCCTTGCCGGAGTGCGAGTCAAGGTTGCCGGTCGGTTCGTCCGCGAGGATTATCGGCGGGCGCGCGGCGACTGCACGGGCTATTGCGACTCTCTGCTGCTGACCACCGGACATCTGCGAGGGCAGGTGGTTCATGCGCTTTTCGAGCCCGACTCGGCGCAGTGCGTCGACCGAGAGCTTCTCGCGCTCCTCTTTCTTTACGCCTCTGTATATCAGCGGCAGCTCAACGTTTCCCTTTGCCGTGAGGCTTGGAATCAGATTGAAGCCCTGGAATATAAAGCCGATTTCTTTGTTGCGTATCTCCGAAAGCTCGTCGTCCGACAGGTTAGAAACATCTTTGCCGTCGATGAGATATTCGCCGCTCGTGCAGATGTCGAGCAGACCGAGCATGTTCATCAGTGTCGATTTGCCCGAGCCGGAGTGACCGACGATCATCAGAAATTCTCCGCGGTCAACGGTCAGCGAAACTCCGTCGAGCGCGTGAACTTCGTTCTCGCCGGGATTGTATATTTTATATGCGTCCTTGACTTCGATAAGATGCGCCATTGCAAAGCTCCTCAAGTGTTTTTTATAATTTTATCGCGATGTTGTTCATCAAGTCAAGTCAACATTTGTAAATTATTTTCGCGGCGGTATATTTCTTTCGCGCGTGCAGAAAATAGACGCAAGGGAGATGAAAGTATGTCGCTGTCCGGAAAAGAATATGAAAAAATGACGAAGCGTGCCTCACCGCCTAGTCCGAAGCTGATGAACCTGCTGAAAGCTTTTTTGATAGGCGGACTCATCTGCGCGATAGGCGAGGGCTTTTCAATGCTCTATGAGTCGCTCGGCGCTGACGAAAAGACGGTGTCGAGCCTTGTACCATGTACCCTTGTCGTTATTGCCGCTGTGCTGACCGCTCTCGGCGTGTTCGATAAAATCGCCCGTCATGCGGGCGCCGGTACACTCGTGCCGATAACCGGCTTTGCAAATGCAGTTGTTTCGCCCGCAATGGAGTTCCAGAGCGAGGGCAGGATTCTCGGCACGGGCGCGAATATGTTCAAGGTTGCGGGGCCTGTTATAGTCTATGGCAGCGCCGCGGCGGTCGTCTACGGCGTGATTTATTATATCGCGCTTAGGATAATGGGGTGAACCGATGGCAGAGAGAATTGGAAAATACACGCTGAAATTCGGCAGTCGTCCGGGGATAATCGCATCCGCCGCGATAGTCGGCAGCAAGGAGGGGGACGGACCTCTCGGCGGGAGCTTCGATGAAATTATAACCGACGGCACATTCGGCGAAAAGACATGGGAGAAGGCGGAGAGCGCGTTTCAGCACCGCGCCGTGGTGAAGGCTATTGAAAAATCCGGCATGACCGCCGCCGATATAGATATGCTAATGGCGGGTGATTTGCTCAGCCAGTGCAGCGGCTCGGCGTTCGGCGCACGCGATCTCGGCATACCGTTTGTCGGGCTTTACGGCGCGTGCTCAACAATGGCTTTGTCGCTGGCATTGGCGGCGCTGAGTGTCGATTCGGGTGCGGCGCGTATAGCCGCCGCGGCAACTTCGTCGCATTTCTGCTCGGCGGAGAAGCAGTTCCGCACACCGCTCGAATACGGCGGTCAGCGTCCTCCGACTGCCCAGTGGACGGCGACGGCAGCAGGGTGCGCCGTGATAGGAAAGTCCGCGTCGCCGCATATAGAAGCCGCCACATTCGGCAGGATAACCGACTACGGAGTCAAAGACGCAAACAACATGGGTGCGGCTATGGCGCCCGCCGCGTGCTCGACAATAACTGCCTTTTTGCAGGACACAAAAACACAGCCGGAGGATCTCGACCTTATCCTGACTGGCGACCTCGGCTATGTCGGTTCAACGCTCCTGCGCGAGCTGATGAGAAAGCAGGAGCATATCGATATCACGACCCGCCACAACGACTGCGGACTGATGCTCTATCGGCTCAACGAGCAGGATGTGAACTCCGGCGGCTCGGGCTGCGGGTGCAGCGCGGCGGTTGTCTGCTCGCATATAGTCAGTGAGATGCGCTCGGGCAGGCTCAACAAAGTGCTCTTCGTCGGAACGGGCGCGCTGCTCTCGGCAGTCTCACCGCTCCAAGGCGAGACAGTGCCGTCGATAGCCCACGCGGTCCTGCTGACAAACTGAAAGGGGATAGCAATGGATACTGTGCAGAGTGTTTCAAAGAGCCTGAAGCTCGTCAGCTGCGCACTGACCTCGATGCGCTGGCTCGATATAATCAAAAAGCTTATCGCCGCCGCGGCGATAGCGACAGCCGCCTGTTCGACGCTGAGCATAATAGCCGCGTGCAGGGAGAAAAAGTGAAAAAACCGCGAAAGCCGGCTGTAAAGTATAATCGCTTTACGGCTGGTTTTTGTGTTATTAATAGGCTTGTCAGGCTTTCGTGCAGGGAAACCTGATTGACGAAGCCAAGACTGAGAGCTTATTTCACGAAATTCGCACTAAATTTATTACCCTGCACCTTGTAGGGTGCGGCGACCCGACGCACCGCTGCCGCCGACGGCGGCACGAAGTTTTCGCAAGATTTGTTCTACTGACCGTAGCGGCGAACTTCGTTCGCCTGCTTTTGAAGTCTGTATAGGGGTGACGGAGCCGGTTTTTCTGCTTATCTGTGTTGCTTTTTACCCCGATAAATCACTGCCGCGATGCCATGTTACTATACATTATATATATAAGCCTTTTTATATAGCGGTTATGTAAAACAAATATAGCCTTAAAAGCCGTGTTTTTATTAATTATCAGCAAATAAAAGCCCTACTTATTTCCATAACAAATATTAATATGATAAATAGACGTTATTATTCTCAGAACTCATGATTTTTTGTGCAATTTTTACCCGCAAAAAATTAAAATTAATTCTCCAAAATCATAAAAGCGTTAATTTTAATGGAAATATAGAACAAAGATGACATTTTTCAACATATTTGTTAAATCTGTATTGTTAGCATACAATAAAAAATTGAACTTTCATTGTACAAAACGCACAAAAATGATTAAAAAATTTTAAACTTATTGACAAAGTGCCGAACGAGGGGTTATTCTTTACATGGGGGATAATCATACCCTCTTGCTTTGTATTGCCCGAACAGAGCAAAATGACTTTGTCGCCAATGTGTTCCGTCAATTTGCGGGAGACGGAATGCTCTGATATATGGTGAAATTTTTAAAATGGAGGTGTAAATTTGAAGAAAATGAAACGCTTGTTAGCAATCATCCTTGCTTCACTGCTCATACTCTCATCGGCTACCGCCGGCGCGAGTGCGTACCAGGCTTATAAGGATGACGCGCTGACAAAGTACGACTTTACTGACACTGCGGTTCTGACCACAGAGCAGTATGCGTCTGCGCTTCTTGACTACGCTGACAAGGCGCTTGCCAAAGAGAACATCACGATGGATCTTTCGATTCTCGGTAAGCTTGATGCGACGTCTATAGACAATGCTCTTTCGAGCGTCTATAAGCTGATCAACGGCAACAAGATCATCCTTTGGATGGCCGGCGATCTGAACAGCGTCAATGTCGATGCAATCAAGAACCCGCGCAGAAGCAATACCACTGATGTCGCAGTCATCAAGGCGCTCCTTCAGTTCCTTGCGGACAACAAGGGAATCGTCAAGAAGGTTGTCGTCGGCGGTGTCGGTAAGTACAAGCGAGACGGCGGTGTCTCTCTCGGCGTTGCCAACTCGTTCGTAAAGGTCGATCTGAATGTCGAAGTTATGCTCAGAGAGATGATTTGGGGTCTTGCATATCCGAATACGGAATACAACAGCTCCAATAACATCGACAGCATGCTTCAGGTCATCATTCAGAACGCTCTTGCAGGCGTTAAAGAGATTCCTGACAGCGTCAAAAATCTCGTTGACCTCAACTCGACAAAGTCTACATATGACTTCATCGAGGATCTTCTTCAGACAGCTTATAACGATATAGCTGTTCCGATGCTCAATGACCAGACAATGAAGTGGCTCGGTCAGGAGATCGACAAGGATACCACAGGTACTCTTGCGGGTCTGTTCAACAGGGACTTCAGGGTTTCGGCCTATACCGTCCCCGCGGGCAGCACTCTTGTTGCTGAGCTCAATAACATTGCCGGCGGCATTGTTAACGGACTTCTGAAGAACTACAACGGTTGGGTCTCGGGTGACAATTCAAAGCTCACCGATAATGTTGTCGCAGTTGCGAGATACATTCTCAAAGAGACCGGCGATTACTTCTTCCCGGATTGGCAGAAGCACATCGCAACAGCCGAAGAGATCGACGCAATGAGCAAGGAAGAGCTTATCGCTTATCTTGCGCGCTCGATCATCAACGCATCAGTCGGCTATATGTACATCCCCGAGGATGTCACGACTGTTATAGGCGTTGCATGGGAGGCTGTTAAGCAGCTCATGGCTCAGTTCCTTCCCGAAAGAGATTACAGCGGTTATCCCAAGACTGTTCAGGGTATCCTTGACATGCTTGCGGATTTCGTCGCCTACAACGTCAATCCCGGTATCGACCTCAACGCAGGTGATCTGAAGAAGGCGCTCAACTACGGCGACGGTATGGATAAGATGCTGACTACTGCCGTTCAGTGGCTTGCCGCTGACCCGCAGTATTACACAGGTCTTCTTCCCAGCACCACGATTGATACCTCTGACGGATGGAAAGCTCTTGATGATATCTTCTTCAAGCTGTTAGACAAATCTGTTCTTCCCGCAAAGTTTGCCAACAGCGGAAGCGAGACTATCCTCAAGGATATTGTTTATTCTATCCTCAACGGACTGCTCGTTGATCAGGATCTGACCTGCATCTCTGACCTGTTTGTTAAGAATGAGTCCGGCGCATTCGCCACTCAGACTCTCAAGCAGAGCATCGTGAGACTCGTCACCGATATCCTCAACGCAGTTCTTCCGGGAACGATAACCAAGACTTACGGCTCGCTCAATGAGATCGTTTCGAACTCTGAGCTCGGCTCGATAGTCGAGAACCTTCTCGGATCTTTGAATTCCAACAAGGACAAGCTTGTTCCGCCTATCGTCAACATCGTGGCTCAGGTCATGAAGCTGACTGATAAGGCAAAGTTCAAGGAAATGGAGATCGCCGGTTCAAAGAGAATCAAGAACAGCAGCGAACTTGATCTCACGGTTTATAACGGAAGCCAGGGCATTAACAGAGGTTATACTGATAAGAACAATAACTTCACTCAGGACAAGCTTCCCCGTTATACAATCGATAGTTGGAGCGCTGTTGCTTATAACTATGACGGCAGCAAACAAAAGGATCTTTCGGTATCCGGTCTTACTGCCAATGAGGAACTCAATGGCGGCGATAATAGGTCGGTGAAGATAAGCGGAATCGACAGTAATAATACGCTTGTTGTCTTTACTGTATATTATTTTGCCCTCGATGAGGCGGGAAATAAGCTGACAAACGATGCTTCGGTTTGCAGATTCTATTCTTACAGGCTTGATGGTGCTGATGTTGATAACAATACCAGCGGAATTAATACGGGCTCAAACAAGACAAGTGCGTCTGTTAATGATTGCCCGCCCAAACTTCTGCTGTTTAATCAGAACAACACCAACCCGCTGAAGACGATATGTGCGCAGAGTGTTACTTTCAAGGTGCCGAAGGGCAAGGGCGCACATACAGGATCTAATGCATCGGCTAATCTCGGTGGCCTTAGTTCCAACCTTAAGAGTGCGACCTCCTCGGCGTCAATGGATGGCGGAAATGCTATTTCAGGTTCAAATGCCTATGACAGCATTGATCTTTGGGAGGAGACAGCTTCTATTGCAAAGTTTGAAGTTGGCTTTGACACTACGATCAATTGGGCTGCTACGGCAAAGAAGGGTAACAAAACCGACCATTACAATGGTGCTACCCGCATTATCTGTTATAACGATTACGGACTTCCTGAGCTCTACAATATAGAAGCTGGCAAGAATCGCGCAAGAACAGATTATGACAGCAGCGCGGATGCAGCTTGGGACGCATATATAACCGCCCTTAACAATGCGGCTATATATACGCTTCTTCCCGGTACGATTGCGCTCTACACCAATAGCGAATTCCTTGCAGGATTTGAAGCTAGACAGAAGGCACTTGCCTCTGCAGTTGAAACTTTGGAGACGCATTTGGTTTCCGCTTCTGTTGACTCGCTCAAGACCGCCGTTGAGGCAGTCCAGGGCAAGGACAACGCAGAGGGCGCCGTTTATTGGGATGACGGTTATAACTATTTCGGTTATGACGATTTCAATTCAGTCACCTGGAACGGCTGGAAGGAAGCCAGAAACCGCGCTCTCAACCTCTACAACTCGACCATAGCTCCCAAGGAGCCCGTTGCTCCCGAGAAGCCCGGCGATGACGCTACTCTGATCGAGAAGCAGAAGTATGAGAAGGCATATGCACAGTGGGAGACCGACCACGCAGCGTGGGAGACCGCGATTGTCGCTTGGCAGACGCCCACAATATCCGCTATCGATGTTGCTTATGCTGAGCAGCAGGTCGAGCTTTGGGGTCCCAGACTTATAAAGCTTGCCGCTGTCAAGACGCACCTCGATGCGGCTATCAAGATGTGCACCATCGACTCCGCAGACGCTTCCAAGTATGACGCGGAGAGATGGGAAGCATATTCAAAGTCATTTGCTTATGCTCAGAAGGTTTCGACCTCGTTCAACGCCTCTACGACCATGCGCACGCAGGTCAGAGAAGCTATGAACAACCTTATCTACAACTGGAAGCGCCTTATTGCTAACCCCGTTGTCACCGTCACATTCACCTTCACCGTGAATGGCGAGACTCACGCGGTTCTTACCGGCAACCAGGGCGATCCCGTTGATCTTAGCTCCATCGAAGCTCCTGCCGCACCTGTCGGCATGCACTTCGTCGGTTGGGGCAACGTACCCGCAACGTTTGACGCTGACGCTACATTCGAAGCTCAGTTCGCAAACAACACGGATACAAAGTACACCGTGAATGTTTATAATATGGACACCACCGGCAACTATCCGGCAACTCCCGACAGCACCTATCAGGGCGCAGGCGAGACCAATTCTACAGCCGATATCACTGCCGATGCAGTCGCCGCTGAAGGCTTCTCGCTCGATTCGGCAAAGAGCACCCTTACCGGCACCATCGCCGCTGACGGTTCTCTTGTCCTCAGCATTTACTATTCACGTAACCAGTACACCATAACTTATGCTAACACGGATCTCGAACCCGATACATATTATTATGGCGCTACTGTTTCCGCCCGTACTCCCGAGAAGGCTGGCTATGCTTTCCAGGGTTGGGAGGAAGAGGTTCCCTCCACCATGCCCGCACAGAACATCACTCTTACGGCTAAGTGGAACGAGAATCCCGCAGACTACACCGATTATGACATAGCTGTTGCAGCTGCCAACGCTAAGAAGGCAGAGGCCAACTACGACAAGACCTACACCGAGGCTTCCAGAAAAGCTCTTGACGCCGCTCTTGCAGTTGACGTCTCTGGCAAGAAGCTCAGCGAGCAGGGTGTTGTCGACGCTCAGACCGCAGCTATCAACGCTGCTGTTAAGGGTCTTGAGAAGATGACCTACAACGCAACATTCTATGTTGACGGCGAAGAGTACAGAGTCGTTCCCACCAAGGTCGGCGAGCAGATCGTCGCCCCCGAGGCTCCCTCCAAGCAGGGTTACACCTTCACCGGATGGACTCCCGAAGTCGGAACGATGGGCATTGAGGATGTTTCCTTCAACGCAGTATTCTCCGCAGGCACTGTTGCTTACACTGTCGAGACATACGTAATGGATGTCACCGGCAACTATGGCGACGCTGCTATCGAGAACAAGTCCGCTACTACCGGCGAGACCGTCTCCGTTACTCCCGAGGCTCGTGAGGGCTTCACGGTCGCCGCTGACAGCGTCCTCTCCGGCACAGTCGCAGCTGACGGCAGCCTTGTTCTCAAGGTTTACTACAGCCGCAACCAGTACAAGCTTACTGTTGACGGCAATGTGACCAATGTTTATTACGGCGCAGCCATCAGTGTTTCCGAGCCGGCAGCTCGTGAGGGCTACACCTTCGCCGGTTGGGACAGAGATGTTCCCGAAACCATGCCCGCTTCCGATGTAACTCTTGTTTCCCAGTGGAACGAGAACGACGCTGACTACACCGCTTACAACGCGGCTAAGACAGCGGCTGAGGCTAAGCAGGCAGAAGCAAACTTCGACAAGACCTACACCGCAGAGTCCAGACAGGCTCTCGCCGATGCCCTTGCGAAGGATGTTTCCGGCAGGAAGTACACCCAGCAGGGTGAAGTTGATGCAGCCGCTAAGGCAATCAACGATGCGGTCACAGCTCTTGAGCTCATGACCTACAAAGCCACCTTCTATGTTGACGGCGCTGAATACAAGGTTGTTACTGCGAAGGTCGGCGAAGCTATCGCCAAGCCCGACGATCCCTCCAAGACAGGTTATGTCTTCACCGGTTGGGATCCCGAGGTCGGAACCATGGGCACTGAGGATATCTCCTTCAATGCTAAGTTCTCCGCAGGCGAAGTTTCTTACACTGTTGAGACCTATGTCATGGGTCTTGACGGTCAGTACGGCGCAGCCGATTCCAAGAACGTTGCAGCAACCACCGGCGCAGAGATAACTCTTACCCCCGATGCCCGCGAGGGCTTCACGGTTGCAGGCGAGAGCGTTCTCACCGGTACAGTCGCAGCTGACAGCAGCCTTGTTCTCAAGGTTTACTACAGCCGTAACCAGTACAAGCTTACTGTTGACGGCACAACGACCGAAGTCTACTACGGCGCAGCTCTCGAGATCGCAGATCCCGAGGCAAGAACCGGTTACACCTTCGCCGGCTGGAAACCCGCGGCTCCCGCGACCATGCCCGCTAACGATGTAACTCTTGAGTCCCAGTGGACCGAGAACGGTGCTGATTACACTGCTTATGACGCGGCAGTCAAGGCTGCTCAGGCTAAGCAGGCCGAGTCCGACTACGCAGCAAGATACACCGAGGAGAGCAGAAATGCTCTTGCAGCGGCTCTTGCAGCAGATGTCTCCGGCAAGAAGTACACCCAGCAGGGTGAAGTCGATGCGGCAACAACCGCTATCAACAACGCAGTCGCAGGTCTCGACAAGATGACCTACAACGCAATATTCACAGTCGACGGCGAAGAGTACGCCAAGGTTCCCACGAAGGTTGACGATCAGATCGTCGCTCCCAAGGATCCGTCCAAGGAAGGCTACACCTTCGCAGGTTGGAAACCCTCAGTCGGCATTATGGGTACCGCAGACGCTACCTTCGAGGCAGTGTTCGCAGCAGCAGGTGACACCGCTTACACCGTCAACACCTATGTAATGGGCACCGACGGCACTTACGGCGATCCCACTTCTGAGAAGCTTACCGGTACCACCGGCTCGACCGCTACCTACGCACCTGAGGCTCGCGAGGGCTTCACCGTTGCGGACGAGAGCGTTCTTTCCGGCACTATCGCAGCTGACGGCAGCCTTGTTCTCAAGGTCTACTACAGCCGCAACAAGTACACCCTGACCGTTGACGGTGTCGCTTCCGAAGTCTACTACGGCGCAGCTGTTTCCGTGGCAGAGCCTTCTAAGGAGCACTACACCTTCGCAGGTTGGGAGCCCGAGCTTCCCGACACCATGCCCGCGAACGACGTAACAGTCGTTTCCAAGTGGACAGAGGACGGCGCTGACTACACCGCATATGATGCAGCAGTCGCAGCGGCTCAGGCGAAGAAGGCCGAGACTGACTATGATAAGACCTACACCGCAGAGTCCAGAGCGGCTCTCGATGCAGCTCTTGCCATAGACGTTGCCAATAAGAAGTATTCCGAGCAGGCTGATGTCGATGCAGCAACTGCTGCTATCAACGACGCAGTCAAAGCTCTCGAGCTCATGACCTACACCGCTAACTTCTATGTCAACGGCCAGCTCTATAAGGCTGTTACCGCGAAGGTCGGCGAGCAGATCATAGCTCCTAAGGATCCGTCTGTCGACGGTTACAACTTCAACGGTTGGGATCCCGCAGTCGGAACCATGGGCACCGAGGATGTCAGATTTGACGCTATCCTTGTTGCCAACAACTCCTCCATCATCTCCGTCACTCCGGAGACCCCGAACTACGGCGGCATGCATCAGTATGCAGTCAAGGTCAAGGGCGAGCCTCTGAAGATCAAGATAGTTGACGCAAACGGCAATACCCGCACGTTTGACAGAAACACCTCCATGACAAGCGATGCCAATGCGCTCGGTATCTTGAAGATAGAGAAGACTGAGGACGGCGAAATCTGGCTCATCAATGCTAACCTCGCAGAAGGCAAGTTCACTGCTTATGCGAAGATGGCGAAGGAATACTGGGAGAACGATGGCTATGGCTTCACAGTCTCGTTCGATCAGAAGCCCGAGCCTAAGATCGGCGATGTTACCGAAGTTACCTACGACACCCCGAACTACGGCGGCAAGCAGGACTATCGCGTTAAGGTCACCGATAAGGCTGGTAAGATCCAGTTCGTCTATGCAAACGGCGGAACCACCACCCTTACAAGACTTGATCCGAGAGTCTCCATCAAGTCTTATGACGCACAGGGCAATGAGGTCTATGCAAACAGCACCAACCTCGCTTATGAGATCTGGACTGTTAACTTCAACCTTCCCGCAGGCAACTATGTTGTCAGAGCGAAGTATGGAAGAAATACATGGAGCGAAGGCCTTGCAGTCAACGTAGTTATCAGCGCTAAGCCGGCAACGGCTGTCAGCGTTACCGAGGTCAATACCTCTGCTGATTCTGTCGCAGTCACCGTCAACGGCACTGCCAAGAAGGTCAAGATAACCTACGCTTCGGGTGCTACCAGAACCTTCAACAGAGATGACGCCAATGTCTCCATCGCTTCTAACGGCGACGGCGAGATCTGGACCATCAATGTTAAGCTCACCGAAGGCGATTACACCGCAACCGCGAAGTACATCGACAACGGCAAGCAGGTCTGGGATACCACCGACTTTGCTTTCACGGTCTAAGGCTGTGAACAAAAACTGAAATCCTGCTCAAAAGGCAGGTGAGAAGGGGAGTCGCCCTCGGGCGGCTCCCCCGATTTTTTTGCCCCGAAGTTTACTTGAACTATCTGAAAAAATATGATACAATAGTTGCAGTACAAGTATAATTTTCAGGTTGGTGAAATTTTTATGACTCCGAATATCTCGAAACACACTCTTCAGAGACTGCCGATGTACCTGAGCTATATCCAGGGGCTTCCGGAGGATGCACCGAAAAATATATCCGCTACAACTATCGCCGAAGCGCTTCAGCTCAATGATGTTCAGGTGCGCAAGGATCTCGCGAGCGTCAGCTCGTCCGGCAAACCGAAGGTCGGCTACAATGTCAAGGATCTTATCGCGGAGCTTGAAGCCTTCCTTGGCTATAATGATATAGATAATGCCGTGATAGTCGGCGCGGGCAGCCTCGGCAAGGCGCTGCTCAACTACAGCGGTTTCAAGGCTTACGGGCTCAACATAATCGCCGCGTTCGACCTGTGCGAAGAGCCGACCGAATTCCAGGGCAAGACGGTCTTCCCGATAGCCCAGCTCGGCAGCTTCTGCCGCAAGGTGAATGTGCATATAGGCATCATCACTGTCCCTGCATCGAGCGCGCAGGAGATATGCGACCTGCTT
>ENA-ORTY01002637-ORTY01002637.1-human-gut-metagenome-genome-assembly--contig:-NODE-2637-length-16737-cov-78.632538_pt1 | contig 16737 bp, 19 predicted proteins | sample MGYA00241917_ERZ509198 | MGnify/ENA primary metagenome ERZ509198 (study PRJEB26280, sample SAMEA2338857) | human gut metagenome | biome: human gut; feature: human-associated habitat; material: faeces...
GCAAAGGTACGAAACTTTATCTAGGCGCACAATACGGCTTTCACCGAATACTTACAGAATACTGACAAGCATTGCACCTATAGAAACATGGCAAGTCTTTGTCATTTCATCAAGGCAATCATATAGCAACTCAGAATACTGTCCCGAATTTTCCACCGCTTTGAGTTTTACAAACTCCTCTTCAGAATATTTGAAGAAAAGCCTAACAAAAGAAGCATAATAATTAAGATTTCTATCTGTTTTATGATAAGCAAGAATGATGAGTTTAATATATCTTCTCAACAAGTCTTCGTTAGTAATCCAATCCAAACCTCTATAGCGAAGATATTCTTCAACCGTACTCCAATTAGTCTTTTTACTCATTAGCTTGTCAAAATAAGCTAAAGCACTATCATCATCTGTTTCTTCAAAGATTGGTGCTATATTCTTATAATAGATTTTATAGCTATACCTATCATAAAAATAAAGGTCAAAAGATTCCGCTCTTCTCAAACGTTTATAACCATTCTCTTCGCTTCGACTTCCGTCTTGGATAGGGAACAATTCTTTAACGACAGTAATGACATTTTCATTTGCACCTAATTCTTTGAGCACTTTCTCATAGCCTTGAACAAGATACATGGTGGTCTCACTTCCACTAATGAAACCGCCTCTTCGCACAAATTGACAATTTACAATAGCATTATAGATTGTGATGTTTGAATATCTGATTAAAGTCAGCAAGAGGAAATCGCCCACATTAACGTCATCCATAACATGAACATATCGAGACATGAACAGATTAATAAACCTTTTTACATGTCTGATAGTTCCCAATGTCATTACTACCATACTTCCAACTTTTTCCCATTCTCCAGCAAGTTCTTTGCTATAAGCCATATCATTCGAAATGGATAGGGTATGTTCCCGAAGATATTTGGCTATATAGCTTTTGATGACCCAAGTTTTTTGAACAGGTAACGGAAGTTCATAACAAAAATATTTGTCTGTAAAATCACCATCAATCTGATGACCTAAAGTTTGTTTCAACACACCATTGACATATTGTTTGTCATAAGCGGACATATAGATAACATTGCAGAAAGCACCATTTCGATCTATCAATTTCAACACTTCAAGCAATTCTATTCCAGACAAACGATCGAGGTCTTCTATAATGACATATATTGTTCTGCCAATTTTAGAAATAGCCTCACAGATTCGGTTTCTTTCATCTTCTACATTAAAAGACTCGAAAGCATCTGTAAGCCTATTAAATAGTCCTTCACCTTCTACTAACTTTAAAGCTCGAATATATCTCGTTATTGTGCCAGATATGCTTGTATGGTATTTTCTTATGGCTTCTGAAAATACATCGAAGAAATCATCTTGTATATTATCAGGCTTAGTGGAGCTACGCGGATAAAAGCGCACTACGATACTATTAGAATCATCTATTGACTTCTCAAATATATTAAGAAAAGAACTCTTTCCTGTTCCCCATTCTCCCGTAATTCCAACGCTAAAAGCATGTTCTGTCACATTGACAGATTCTAAATCTCCTTTTAGATACTTTACTATATCCTTGTAGTCAAACAAATCGAATTCTATGTCACTTATAGGTTCATCGCTCAGTATGTTACCGCCAGAAGTTCGTTCTGTTTTCTTAACTGAATTAAGAATTTTCAAAATAACAAGATTCAAAAATACAGGAACAAGCAAATCCAAATATGCTATATTCATGCCTAAGACATTGATACCCCAAAAAAGAAAATGAGAGGATAATAGTCTATAATACAGGTAATATGCTAGTCCTATACTCCACCAACACAGATACCGATGTGATACATAAAGTCCTCTCCTTACATATTTCCATATGGATACTCCAATATACAAACTTACAGAGAAGAAGACAATCCATCCAAATGCCGTTTTATTCAAATCACAAACACACCAAGCATTCAATGTACCCAGGGCACTTGTTATATATGATTCCGCAAGCCACAAGAATATCACACAAGCTATTAAACTATAATAATATGGCAGTATGTTTTCTGCTTGTGTAAGAAACTTAAAAAATCTTTTCTTACAAACATTATAAGATTTCTTTATGGCAGATAGATTCAAAAACTTCATTTCTACGTGTTGATTATTAAAGATATTCGTACAACTAACTCCCATCCCCTAAAACAAACTTATTATAGGGTAGAAGAGCATTTCCCAAAAATCATCACTCTTTCAGATTCACCAGACACCAGTCGAAGAGTTTCTAGGTATTGCTGCATACTCTACAATCATCCTATAACATACCACCTGTATGAGAAAAACAATCATTTGTGTAGGGTGTTGTTGAACTCCATATTGCTCAAAGTATTATTATCAATAAACCATCGCTAATCTTTCTATCCCTAATTCTTTTATAGGGCTAATAACCGTTCCCAACTCATTGATGATATTTCCATATTCGACAACCAACTTTATAGCATCAGATAAATGTAAATTCTCAGAAATATCAAGTTGTTTGCAAACATCGTTATCACGATGAGCAGCAACATTGTTTCTCACAAGTTTTAATTCGCCTGCATTGTCTTCCCTAAATTTTGTAAGACATTTCTTCACCTCTTTCAAGGCTGAGTAATCATAGCTTGGAAAATTGGAGTTGATAAACTTCATTATCTTTCCTGTATTTTTTATCAACTTCTCTGATGTCTCATAAATAGCAATATATACTGTCTTTATGGCATCTTGTAGCTCCCACGAATCATTATCTACAGATAGCCGTTTAGTACATTGCTTCATCTCGATGCTTGCCATTTGTATATGTCCTAACGTATTCCAAATAGTCAAGTTATCCGTGAATGCTTCTTTTTTGGCTGTCCATATAGGTATTACGGAAAGACTCGCTTTATCTAATGCCTTATTACACTGCGTAATATTTGTTTTGCAATGTTCGATACCTTTAACAATTTCTTCAAGACACGCTTGCTCCACTTGCAAGCTTGAATCCAAGCTGTGTTTTAGCTTTTCTCTATTCTCTTCTATGCGTTCATGAAGAAAAATATCTAATTGACTCTTTTTATTCTTCATATCTCTAACTATTTATCGTGTCTTTTCTGGGGATAGAGTTTAACTAACTCTATCCATTTTTTGCTACTCTCATTATCACAGAACAAAACTATGTTGGCTTTTTTGTCTTGCAACTTTGATAGATAAGTCCATCTATATTTTTCCCACTCTTATCTTTAAACATCCATCTTAGATATTCCGTGAATATTTGCGATGGTACATATTCGATTTCTTCTTTTCCATCTGTATGAAGTGGTTGGGTTATGTCTTTATGGAATGCTTTCAGAAAAGAATAGCCTTGCCAGTTGTCCATCCAAATAGACATATTATGAGGCAACTTCATTAAATCCACGACATTCAATTCCTTTATCGTAGAAAACTCACCGACAACCAAACATATCTCATCCTTACTCTTGATGCTTTCTTCTATGGCGGTTTCTTTATCGAAAGCGCCATAGAACATAGATACACCAGCAGGACTCATTCTGCATTGTCCGGCAGACGCAGCAGGCGCAGAAGTAATGTCCTTAAACCCCAACTTGTCATCCAATTTATAATTTAGACTCCTTGTACGGTAAATCAAAGTTCCAACAGGCAAAGATACGAATATCTCCTTGCTATTACAAATGCAGTCATTCAAGTCTGTCAAGATATCTTCTTTATTGCCTGCATCATCATATAAGGCAGTCCAAAAGGTATATCGACGTAAGTGCTTTACATTTTCAGAAAACTCATTCCATTGCCTTTCTTTTTCCTCATTCCACCATAGTTCAAAAGGATCTTTCTTTACCCACATGTTGTCTTCAAAAAGATGATCCATATCTTCATTCAATTCCTCGCACTCTGTATGAAGTCCCAAGTCTTCCATCATTTCCGATGTATCTTCATAAACTTCTGTTTTTTCAGGGACAGCAAAGCATCCAACTCGCTTAATACCTGGTATTTCCTCTTTGTCGTCATCGTAATATGAACTAGCCAATGGTAGACCTTCAGAATCAACATCATTGAAAAATATAGATATTGTCATTCCTATATGATCAGCTAATGCGCTCATATCTATGACACGTTCTTTTCTATGACAATAAGAGCATATACCATCCTCACTATTCTCTTGAATATATTGATTCAAGTATTTGTCATCAAAATGATGGGTGCATACATATTTTTCACCTTTAGAGAAACCTGTGTAATAATGTTCCTCCATATCCATCATTAATTGCTTTACTCTTCCCATAAATTCAGTTTTTATCAACTTTTTATTGTTCTATCGAACAAAATTATTATTCACACAAATTAATGTCGTCCAATCTTTTGCTTTTCAGCCATTTTGCTATAGTTTTTCGTAATTTAAGATTTGTCATTATTAAACTTTGCACATTTTTAAATGCTGGTGCATCTTTTCTATAGTAGACATATTGGTTATACCCAAAATGTTCTTTTGCTGAAATAAAATCTGTACGTAACGCATACAAATCATCACCCATACCTATATAAATCTGATGTTTATCTATATCAAAGTTGCAAGATTCATATTCTCCATCATATTCTTTCAATACATTGGCAATAGGAGTGGGTATTAGGGGATTGTAACGAAATCTATTGAACGAAAAATACCAATCTTTATTACGAAAAACAATAGGATAATTGGTACCTTGATATTTTACAGTATCGGAGAATTCAAACAAATTTCGGTTTTCATATTTCGTAACGTAACCAGAGCGAGTCTTTGCACATAATACATAGTTTATAGGTTTATGGGCAATAGAGTCCACCAATTCCATAACAGCATCTATCTGTTGTTGCTCTACATACCTTTTAGAATATGTGTATTCAATATGTAATGACAAAACCAAAGATATCACTGCTATTGCAAGTGATATATATGATTTAAAACTTTCTATATTTCTCATTTATTAACCTTTAATCATTTGCCATTATACGTTTGAAAAAACTTATCTCTCATTTTCCATGATGAATTTGTCGTTGTTTATTCGTTTTCCCATAGTAGATCAACATTAGTCTTATAGTAAAGGGCTACACTCTCATCCCCTAAAACAAACTTATTATAAGGAAGAGTAGCAGTTTCCCAAAAATCATCACTCTTTCAGCCCCTCTCGACATCAGTCGAAGAGCATCTCGGCATTGCAGCATACCCTCCAATCACCTCATAACATACCAGCGGTATAAGAAAGGCAATCGCCATACTGCCAGTTGTATCCGCAATATACCCCATGATTACTGGAGCAATCGCACCACCCACTATCGTCATGATAAGCAATGAAGAAGCAAGCTTGGTCTTTGTACCCGCATTTCTCAATGCCAGCGAGAATATCGTCGGAAACATGATGCTCTCTCCCAGATACAGGGCGAAGAACGCAATGAGAGACAAGGTTCCGCTACATACCACCACGATCAATGTGGCAACAAAGGTGAGGATGGCACAGGTCAGCATACCAAAACCGAATGCTATCACTCGCATCGGCTTCTTCTCCACCATCTCGTTCGTATCCGCCTCATGCGCTCTCCTTGGGTCTGGCAACTTGATCCTTGATAGGACCAGCGCCACAGAAAGCACGAAGATACCCACTAGAGCAGCCTGCGTCAGGGCCGACATCGCCTTGCTGATATGGAACGACTCCTGGAAATGCGGATTCAGCACCTCCAGGATGCCATGGGCAAAGCCCCACATGAAGAAGAGACTGCTGATGATGAAGAAAAGGGCACCAGATAGTTATGCCCTTCGTATCTGAAGATGGATGGCTTCATCATGATTCTCTGCAAATTTAAGACTATCCTTTACTACCAGTGCCAGATAACCACCGCCGCCGGCTCCCGGCATTTTCCAGCGCCTTCACCTTATCAAGATCGTAAACAGCAATCTATGAATAAACTCTCACTGCAATAATGATATGCATCCTGAAGGCACTCAATCCACGTCTTTCCACTTTTCGTGAAAGCAGACCAAAGATAAAGACAACATGCAACGATGCCCACACCGCCCTAAACTATGTACATTCCTACCATAGTCATTTCTTTTTTAAACAACAAAGAATCTACAGATAGAGTTCTCACTTACATTAGGATTTATTATCTTATATATCCCAACAAATCAAGATACATCATTCTTGACTCTAAGCACTCATCTTCAGGAATATGATTCGCCTTTTTCTCCAAACTCTCAGTAGAGTACAAGAATTTGAAACCATTCTTTTCATAAAAATGAAGCACATTTTCCTTATTGTAAGCATCAACAACAATGAAACGGCAACCAGTCTTATTGTTAGGATGAACAAACCACGACGCTATGTATTCAATCACTTGTGAACCAACTGATAAAACTGTTCCTTGGAACTCCTTTGCCACACCAAGTCTTCCAATCAATACTGCTGGATAACTCCTTGTTCTCTTTGAATTCGGAATCTTCCTCTGTATTCGATTTCTTGAAGTATTGGGTATTAATGCAGCCTTGATACTATCATTTGCTAACGTAAAAGCACAAACAATCTTCTTGTCATCTCCTGTTGTGGAAAAATAATAAGTTTTTCCCAACAGCTGCTCTGCATAAAGGAATGCATCTTGATGAAAGAAATCATCCAAGTCCTTATCTCCGCAACTAAAACTTTCCAACTCACCCTGTGTTGTAACAGGATATGGAAAGCCTCCACAACTATTTTGCAAAAGGTCCTTTTCCTCCATGTTCTTTCATATATTTACGTGAACGTTCCATAATGCGATCAATATCCTCAAAAGAAAAGACTAATTTTCTCCTCTGTGGATTACGCTCATTCTCCTCAGCCTCACGAACAAATCGTTCGGCAGTCTCACCTGTCAAAACCGGAATACTTCTTATTTCTAATGCCATAATCTTCTCCTTTTAAACGTTTAACTTTTGCAGCCAAAATTACGCTTTTTCCTCGAAACCACCAAGAAAATCACAAAAAATCTGCAAGTTATCAATAAATTACCACAAAATCAGCACTTTGCTATCCTATTATAGCAAAAGGGATTACAAACCGGACCCTCATGGATATAGATACCCGTATCCGTTTCACCGGCGATGGAAGCCCCCCCGCCCTTCACGATATAGTGCTCGAAACCGCTACGCTTTATGGTTGGCGGACCATCAAAGGTCTACGCCAGATTGTGCGGGATGGGACCGCATGGGTATAGTTTGCTATTATCTTGCTAAACTGCGTAATTATCTACTCCTTCTAAGTCTTGGATAGCTGTTTTATGTCACCAAACATTTACAAACTTTGGCTCTTCTCCTGTACGAGCTAAATAATCCTGACGGAGCATCTGCTCTAACTCTGCCATACGCTTTCTTTTTCTTTCCTTTGATGCCATGAATCTTTTCATCGCAGCATCACGCTTCTCCCAAAATTCCTTATTCAATGTTTCCATAAATCCTCCTATTTTTTTATATTCAGTGAAAATTTAAGTTTTTTTAATTACTCCGACAGATACTTAACTATCCAAGGTTTCAACTCAGGAATGTCAACTTCTATCGTGTCCCAAAGGCTTTCGGGATCTATTGTATAATAGCCATGAACAAGGACATGTCGCATCCGTTCTATCTGACGCCAATTTACATCAGAATGAGAATCACGAAATTCTGCTGAAAGCATATAGACAGCCTCGCCTATTACTTCCACCAATTTGGTAAAGCCATAAAAGATGAGCTTATTCTTCTTGATATCTTCAAAAGCATATTGAGCATGAAACTCCTCTATACTTTCTATCGCTTCAAGAATATGCTCTAACCTTCCCCTATCTCTAACTTTTTCTCTCATAAATCAAGAATTTATCTTGGTTGGCTGTTTCTTGAGCAAAAGGGAGGAGACGATTAGCCTCTACTATATCCACCTTGCGATGAAGCAAGTCTTCCAAATTCAACATAATACCTGCTATTTTCATCAGAGAAATTCGATTCTGCCGACGATCATACTCTACAAGAATGTCTATGTCACTATCAGCAGTTTCTTCTCCTCGTGAGCATGAACCAAAGAGCCAAGCCTTTGTTATTGGCTGGCTACCAAAGAAATCTTGTATCTTTGGAATCATATTTTGTACATTCTTACTAATCATAACAGCGTAATTATATTGTTTTTAATGGAGCTTATACTCCATTTCTCTGTTCATTGTGCAAATATAAGTTTTTTCTTTGAAACTACCAAATTTTTGGGGGAGTTTTTGCTTCTTGCTCTAATCTCCCCCAGATTAACACAGATTTCTTAGACCTATTCGGTCTCAGGTGGTAAATCCCACTCTGCTCCTATGGATTCTATCACGAATCTTTCGAAGCTTGCCTTGTAGCCACCTTCCATCAGGCAGGGATCGTTGGGATAGATCTTGTGGTACTCCTCTTCTATGTTGTCCAGATAGTCCATTATCTGCATCACCTGGTCTCTGGTGCAGTGAAACTTCTTCAGCGAAGAACGAAGCAGACTGTAGGACTGGGTGTTACGGGCATAACCCTCTTAAACATGCTTGACTGAATCCTCATTCATGTGGCCAGCCACCTTGAGGGTGCGTACCACATTAGTACTGTCGCCGAGGATGGTATCCGTCAAAGCGCCCAGTGCCTTTTGTGTTTTTGTAAATCGTTTTATTTCTTAATATATTTAAAAATTCTAATCTTTTCTGTTAAGCTATCGTAAATTACCGCATTTTTGTACCTATATATGTAGGTACAATGGGTTACGGGGTGTTTTTAACACATTATTAACGCTAAAGGTTGGCATCGGGGTTCACCCTTCACCGACTTCATCGCCTAGTGTTCACCCACACTCTTAGTTAGAGAACGTTGCAAACAAGAAAATAGTATAAACAACAGACAATTTTAATCAAATGGAAAAAGAATCAAACACCAACTGTATGAATGAGACAGCCACGATGCCATCGTACTTCCCTTGCATCAAATCTTCGGAGAGCCATCGACTCGTCGACTGGTTGTATCTCAAGAGCGTGATTACCTCTAGCCCTGAGCTTAGAATGATGACCGAGACTTACCGCAAGCGCCTTGCCATCAGCAAGCAGTTTGCCGACCCCCGACCTGCCCTTCTAGGGGTGGGTAGGGTAAGTAAGGGGAGGGTACTTTCTAAGACTTTCCTTATGTAAAGGTTCGTTTACTATAGGAAAGATACAGTATATATATAGACTCCTGGAAAAAGCGATTTCCTACTCACCCTAGTTACCCCCTAGCGTAAACAAGATAGTTACGATAGCTAAGTATCATGGTTACGACCGCTAAGTATAATACTTATGGATGATATTTAAGTCGCACACGGATCTCACGGATCTCACGGATTTATTTTTTCGTTGCAAGCAACGGGTATTCTCATCCGGTCTCAATGGAAAAACTCCGAAGGAGTCGAAAATCCGTGAGATCCGTGAGATCCGTGTGGGAAAAATTTAACATTCAAAATTAATCATCATAAAAGTAAACTGGAAATCCGTCATCAATTTCGTCATCACTGTCCTCACCGCCGTCCTCAGCACCTTCTGCATGCAGAGCTGCAAATGATAGCGTCTGAACACGAATTACACGAATCGAACGAATCATATCTGTTCAAAGAACATATTCGTGTCATTCGAGAAATTCGTGTTCAGTTAAATATCTGTTCAAAGGACATATTCGTGTCATTCGAGAAATTCGTGTTCAGTTAAATCAAAACACTTTGCGTTCGTATTCCAATCCGTCAGAGTGGCCAAAATTATAGAGAATACCGAGTTTAAATCCTGTAGCTTTGAGATAATTATATACTTGACTTCGATGAGAATCATTGAGTTCTGAAACAGCTTTCAGTTCAATAATAATATCACCATAACAGACAAAATCAGCTCGATAAGTCTGCTTTAGTTCATTTCCTTCATAGAAGACTTTAAGTTCTTTCTCACGTTCAAAGGGGATGCCTCGCTTAGCAAATTCAATAGCCAAGGCTTCCTGATAAACGGCTTCAAGGAATCCTGAACCCAATACATTATACACATGCATTGCAGCCCCAGTGATGTTATATGATTCTTTACTACGGTATATCATAATCTCTATATATATTTTTTTTGAACACGAATTACACGAATCGAACGAATACATCCTGTTCAAGCACGGAAAATTCATGTCATTCGAGGAATTCGTGTTCAGTTAAACCCTTTAAAATCCATAGAATCCAATGAAGAATCAAAGAAAAATCGATCTGATTGTGGTACATTGCAGTGCCACACGTGTAAACCAGGACTTCCCTGTAGAAGCCTTGGAAGCCTGCCACAAGGCCCGTGGTTTCCACTCCATCGGTTACCACTATTACATTACGAAGGATGGCATGGTCTATCCCTGCCGTCCAGAAAACGAGGTGGGGGCTCACGCCCGCCACTACAACGCCCACAGCATCGGAATCTGCTACGAGGGTGGTCTCGACGAGAAAGGCAAGCCTGCCGACACTCGCACTCCAGCCCAGAAGGATTCTCTGGAAGACCTCCTCTACAGTCTCGCCCTCGACTATCCCGATGCCGAGATCCTAGGCCATCGCGACCTCCCCTGGGTTCGCAAGAGCTGTCCTTGCTTTAATGTCAAGGAATGGCTGAAGGAAATCGACTTCCATCTATAGAAAATGCTCCTCATCTGAAAACAGATGGGGAGTTTTTTCTTTGTTTATTCACATCAAAGTATATGCACCATCTTGCGTGTCTTTTTTTACTGCAATATGGTGCATAACTATTGTAAGCCCGAAGCTGTTCGATACTGATACTTACGGTTATTATAGAATTTGTTTTACTTCATCCACTGTCTTGTTCAACATCTTAGCAATATCATCAAGCGACATACCATTTTCCTGCATGCCCTTAATCATCTTACGAAGCATCTCATCCTTCTCCTTCAATTGACCATCTTTCTCCATAATAAGGGAATCTCGGGCTTCCAATTCTTTAAAGAAGTCATCCTCAGCATTCATCTGATACCTCATATCAGGATCCGCTGCTGCCGATTGAAGACGACGGACAATGTACTCCATATCATTGTCGCCCTCAAACTGCTTATCATCAACCTTAATTACCTTTTTGTTGTCCGCAACATTCGTCTGGTCAAACAAGCAAAGAACCTTCTCCAAGCGATTGTTTACCCTACCATGCAACAAAGGAATCTGTACAATGATGCTATCATGCTGCAAGCTCTCAACAAAAGGATCAGGAATACCCTCCTCTACTTTTTTGCCATCATAAGTATAAGCATGATGGTTAACATATATAACAGGTTCCTCTATCTTACCGATACAATGCCCCAGAAGATAGATAGCTACCATAGGAATAGCATACTTCTCATGATCTTCCTTCAACATATTCTCCTCGTTGTTATACTGCAGAGCAAGATAACGGCGGAAACGCAAAGTCTCAGTTGGCAGCCAGGTCTTTTGAAGTTCAATCAACATCAAGTGCGGCTTGTTGTCTCCATCCAAAACAGTAGCAGCAAAATCGATGCGAAACATGGAGATAGACTCACGACGAGTCAGATTCGCATATTCATTTCTGCGAATCTTCACATCGATAACTTTCTTCTTCAATAATGCTGCAAGAATGGTCTTCGCTATGCGGTCATCCTCCATCAAGTATTTGAACACAGCATCATAAAGTGGGTTTGCTACATATACAACCATAACCAATCCTCCAAATTAATCAGTTCAACTTTGCCGCAAAATTACACATATTCCTCGAAACCACCAAGAAAATCACAAGAAATCTGCAACTCATCAGCAAATTACCACAAAACCAGCACTTCAATAATCCTATCCACCTTTCCCCAGGCGGTCCCATCCCGCACAACATGGCGCAGACCTTTGATGGTCCGACAACCTTATAGCGTAGCGGTTCTGAGCACCGGAGGGCGGTTACATCCCTTGCCCTTTTGGAAAGGGCGAGAGCTTGGGAGTGGGTTAAGGACCCTCCCGCTGGGGAGGGACAGGTGGGGCAAATACAGCACTGTAGGGCGGTTACATCCTCTCGTCCCTGAGGTTTCTGTCCCCCAGAACTGGGGGAACTGAAGGGGGCGTAAAGACTATTGAAGGTAGGTTTTCGAAAAAACCTCCTTTTATCTAAAGAGGAACGTGGCGTTTCGATAACGCATACGTTCCAATCACCCCATAACATACCAGCGGTATAAGAAAAGCAATCGCCATACTGCCCGTAGTATCTGCTATATACCCCATGATTACTGGAGCAACCGCACCACCCACTATCGTCATGATAAGCAACGAAGAGGCTAATTTGGTCTTTGTACCCGCATCTCTCAATGCCAGCGAGAATATCGTCGGAAACATGATGCTCTCTCCCAGATACAGGGCGAAGAACGCAATGAGAGACAAGGTTCCGCTACATACCACCACGATCAATGTGGCAACAAAGGTGAGGATGGCACAGGCCAACAGCACCAGCCTTGGCTGGATATAATTCATGATGACACCACCAGCCAACCTGCCGATAAAGAACAGACCCATTCCGCCAAAGGCGAGATACAGACTGGCAGTCTGCTTCTCAATATGAATACTCTCCTCAGCATAGTTGATAAAGAAACTGTTCACACCCGTCTGGGCAGCCACATAAAGAAACAAGGTCAGCATACCCAAACCGAATGCCATCACTCGCATCGGCTTCTCCTCCACCATCTCGTTCGTATCCGCCTCATGCGCTCTCCTTGGGTCTGGCAACTTGATCCTTGACAGAACCAGTGCCACAGCAAGCACGAAGATACCCACCAGGGCATAAGGAATGGCGATGTTGACACCCGAGAACAGAAGCTGTCCGCCAACCAGCGGTCCTACAATCCATCCGATACCATTGAGCGACTGCGACAGGTTGATTCTGCTCTCTGCCTTGTCAAGATGTCCCAGTACCGTAGTATAAGGATTCGCACTCGTTTCCAGACAGGTCAGTCCGCTTCCTATCACAAACAGCGACAGAACGAAGAAGTAGAAACTGTTGATCCTGCTTCCCGGTATGAACATCAGAGCACCGATGCCGAAGAGAACCAGTCCGGTTATCACTCCCCTCCTGTAGCCCCACTTCCGGATAATCCATCCGGCAGGCAGCGCCATCAGAAAGTAGGCACCATAGACAGCAGCCTGCGTCAAGGCCGACATCGTCTTGCTGATATGGAACGACTCCTGGAAATGTGGATTCAGCACCTCCAGGATGCCATGGGCAAAGCCCCACATGAAGAAGAGGCTGCTGATGATGAGGAAGGGCACCAGATAGTTATGCCCTTCGTATCTGAAGATGGATGGCTTCGTCATGATTCTCTGCAAATTTAAGACTGTCCTTTACTACCAGAGCCAGATAACCGCCGCCACCGGCTCCCGGCATCTTCCATGCCAGAACCTCCATACGGCCCGGGAACACAGATACCGATAGAATCCTGGGCACCCGAGATGATACCGGCATGACGCTCCGGATTGTTCTCAAAGCAGAATACCAGTCGGGCAAGCATCTCCGGATCCATCTTCGGCAACTTGACCGGCCAAATCTTCTGAATCATCTTACGGGTAGAGGTGGACAGACCACATCAGACCACCTTCACGTTCACCACAAATACATCCGGTTTCACCTTATCAAGAGTTGGCAGGAAGTCGATGACTCCGCTTCCCTCATTGATATACGCATCCTTCACCGCCTTGATATTCTTGACCATAAATAGCCTTTCCTCCTGCGGGAACATAGGCTTGCGATGCTTATACTCCAGATAAGTAGCATCCGATCCGATACCCACATACAGGTCACCATACCGTGATGCCTGCTGGAAAAACTCCACATGACCGGAATGCAGCAGGTCATAACACCCGCTCACAAAAACTTTTTTCTTCATTTGTTGTTTATCACTAATTATAGAGTCTCCGAAATCAGAATAGGGGAGACGTGAATGAGGAGTTTCCTCTAAGTTGTCTATTCTTTCTTCTTTTTTTCATTGGTAATAGTTTATGTCGTAAATATGTGATTTGTTTATCTTATCACCGCCCTTGCAAACTTCCACAATCCAAGATGCTTCAATTCTCTCTGCAATGCATCCTTAATCACCAATAACTCATCATTATTCACTACATAATAGTAATCAATGATTTGCATCATTCTAATCTCTTCATCGAAGAAATGATAAAGAGAAAGTAGCACTCTTATTTTATTCATTGGCAATAAAATAAATGCGCCTAACAGTTTTACAATAAATATCTATATTACATTTTGTAGCCAACCATAAATGAAAGAAGCGATAACAGAGCCAATAATGCCCATAATAAAGCCACTCCAAAATGGAACTGTCTGATAAAACTTACGCTTATCATGATAATTAATATTCGGTTTAACTATATCACCCTTTTCGGTAATATTAGAAGCTATAACTTTTCCTATTCTCATTTTCTTAATCATTAATAAACATTACCATTTCCCGTTATTGAACTGTTTTCTACTCTATGAATCACCATCTTAGGTCTTTCTAAGTATTGCAATATATCACAAGATTCAAACAACTCAATTTCTACACCATTATAACTAATTGACATCTCGGAAAGTTGATTAAAATCAACAAAATTTTGTCTTGTTCCAACAAGCAAAATTTGCTCCCCAAAAGTTTTACTGCATATTTCCAAAAACAAGTTTTTTTCAGCAATATTAGGATTTATCTTAACTGAAGAAAACTTATTCATATTAGAGATTAAATCCAGCCAGCTGCTTAACATATGCAGTTTTTTTGTTTCTATTAAACTATTATACTTGTCTAAAGCCAGACCTTTATTATCCAAAGCTAACTTCATCCCATTTTCGGTTACAAAAGAGTAAAACACCCTCAAAGTTTCCGGTTGATTTGCACAATCAAACAAGCAGGGAGACACTGTAAACGTACTCATATATTATTTATTGTTTGGGCCTTAAGAAAGTCTATTGTATCTTTGAGAAGTTCTCCACCATAAAATTCTTCTGGCCATTCAAAAGATCCAAACTGGTTTATTTTAATCTTTTGCAATTCGGAACATTTCTGCTCTTTATTTTCTCTTACTATATATATAGCTACATCAGAAGGTTTAATTTCTTTCATGGCCATACGTCGTCTTATTCTTTTTAGTAAATATTCACTATGGGTCTCGATTAATAAATATTTTTCACACACTCTAACTTTATCTTTATATGGTAAAGCTATATCAATAAACAAATCCCCCAAATCAGCTTGCATTCTTGGGTGCAGGTGTACTTCAGGTTGCTCTATAAGAGTTAAACTTCCACTTTTAGCAAAGAAACCCTGAACAATTACAGGTAGAACCTGAGATACACCAAACCCAACATCAGTTATATCCAAGCTTAATCCATTTTGAATAATTTTCAATTTATGAATAATTTCTTCGATTGATTCTACATCTATTGACATATTAAAATGCAATAACCATTTATTAATATCATTACGTAGACTAACCTTTTCTTTTAGAAGTTCTGCTATCGAATCACCATTCAAAGTATCCAATGAAGAAGTAATATGGGTTCTATCTAAAAAGTAGTATCTTTTTGGATATGCACGTAATGGACTAACATAATTCACATTAATTCCACCGAAAGTCTTTTCTAAATATTGTATGGCAATCTGGACAATACGGATAAACTGTAATAGAAAGACGGACCTTTTTACTTTTTTTCTTTCAAAAAAGAAGCCATCAAGTCCAACTGTTCCTTCGCTAAAAATATGGAAAAGTTTACTTCCAGAATTCAAGAACATAGAAGTTATATAATCCATATAAGAACGATCAAAATTATAACTTTCCTCTTCTATAAAATCACTTTTAAACTGCCCCGTTTTCCCATCTTTATCATTATTAATATTAATCGATACTACATTTTTGTGTTCGCATGAAATTGAGACCTCATGTATTTCAAACGAATTAGAGACGATATGATTTCCCTCTACATACTCAAAAAGAAATGATAATGTACAAACATTACCTTTTTGCAACACAGAAATAAGTTTCTTCAGAAAATCATAGGTTCTAACAACTTCTTCTGGCTGTTCCAAAAAAGAAAAAAAACCATCATAGAGATATGTGACTTCTATCGTTTCTATTTTTTTTCGTGCAGCCGTCAAATAATCTATGAAAACATCACGGTTAGTTCTCCACGCATATTTTTCATTTTCAGACTTTTTCTTGAACTCAGGGATTAAAGCAAAAAAGACTTTATCAATAAAACGATAAAATTGTAAAGGAAGGCTCTGAGCTAACTGTCTAGTATAACCTTTCTCCAGGTCAAAAGATAGACCTAGCTTATTTTGTTTATCTTTATTTCTCAATAAATTGATATTCTCACCGAGACTAACATACTCTCCATTTAATTTAAATGCAGACTTATCATATCCGTTTTTTGCCTCTCTAGCCGTTTGTTGTAACATCAATAAAAGTTGAATTAAACTACTTTTACCTACACTATTAGCACCCAACAAAATGGTAAGAGGCTTTATTTCCAATTCACCTTGAATAAAAGCCTTATAATTTGAAAAACCAATTTTTGAAATCATAATTCTAGAACATAATTAATCATATTCACTAGGCGGTCCCAGCCCGCAAAACATGGCGCAGGGCTTTGATGCCCCGCCAACCTTAGAGCGAAGCGGTTCTGAGCACCGGAGGGCGGTTACATCCCTAATCCCTATGGTAGGGATTTAGGGCTTGG
>ENA-ORTY01002675-ORTY01002675.1-human-gut-metagenome-genome-assembly--contig:-NODE-2675-length-16577-cov-3.914841_pt1 | contig 16577 bp, 19 predicted proteins | sample MGYA00241917_ERZ509198 | MGnify/ENA primary metagenome ERZ509198 (study PRJEB26280, sample SAMEA2338857) | human gut metagenome | biome: human gut; feature: human-associated habitat; material: faeces...
GATCGCAAAAAAGCCCGCGCGCTGGGCGTGGATGACCGGCGCTGGTTCGGGGCTGTGGAAAACGTGAACGCCGGGCGCAGCAAAGCCGCTTTCCGGGAAAACCGCAACTATCCCCGTCTGATCCTGGAAGAACGGCAATACGCCTATATCAAGGCGGGCTGGGGGCCGGGCGTGGAAGATGAGGCGCGGTTATGATGCTCCGGCTGATCGGGATAGGAACTGTATTCGCGCTGGTGGCTGTTTCCTACTCTCTGTTGCTTACCAAGGGCGCGCTTGACAAGGAAAGGCTGCATCATGCCGCCACAGCCTTGGAACGCGACCAGTGGAAAACAGCGGCGGAAGCGTACCGGAAGGACGCGGAAGCGCAGGCGGAAAATGCCCGCCTGTGCCTGGACCGGGAGACAAAAGCCGCGCGAGACGCGGCGGAACGAACATCTATTGTAAAGCAGGCCAGGCCGCGTGCCCGCACCGTAGAAGAAAAGGCCAAGGTGGTGGACGATGAAACGCGCCGTCGCGCTGTTGAGCGCCTTAATCGTCCTTTGTAGCGGATGCGGTAAGCAGGCCGCACCGCTTGTTATCAACCTGCCCGACTGCCCGTCCCCGTCTGTTCCGCTTTTGCCGGACCTGGACGCGACGGAGCCGCTGGACAGCCCGGAGAATATTTCCTGCTTATTGGAAAGGGACGATAAAATCCGGGCTTACATAGACGGCCTGAACGCGGCGCTGCGCTGTGAGCAGGCACGGGGAAAATTATGAGTGATATGTCTGCTGCCGTAAGTGCTGCGCTGCCTTTGCTGGAAGCACTGTTTTCTCTGGGCGTGCCCGGCATCCTTCTTGTGCTGGCCTCTATTCCCGCTCTCGTCATTGCCGTGATTTTTGTCCTGGACTACAAGCACGGCAAGCGAGTGTCCAAGGTACTGGAAGCCTATCGGGAAGATACCCAGGAAAGTCTGCGGGTGATGACAGAAAAATTTGAGACCAGCTTGCGGGAAATGAACAAAAAACATGACGAAGTCGCGGAGTATTACCGCAAAAATGTGACCTTGGTAAAAAATTACGAAAGGATGACCGATGCGTTGCAGACTTTGGTCGTGAATAACACGCGCGCTGTGGAACACCTTTCCACCATCGTGGAAACAAGGAGTAAAATGTGAGCAGGCTGGAGGAAATCGGGCAGCGGGAAGAGCTGCGGAGGCGACGGAAGATTATTGAGGCTGAGATACAGTCCCACCGGGACAGCTTGCTGTCAGCCCTTTCCATAATTCATCCTTTGGAAGAATTGCAGGGAGAATATATTGCAGCGTTGGGCGTCAAACTGAACGAACGGCTGATGGAGCTTGACGGCGTGAACAGGCGTATAGCCATTCTGAGCCGTGAACTCGGAGACTGACATGGGCTGGGAACATGAACCGGGCACCGTGTGGCGGGCTCAGGAACTGTACTGCATGGATCGCCTGTCCTTCGAGCGAGTTTCCGAACTGACGGGCGTGGCCACTTCCACGTTGAAACGCTGGGCGGACAAATACCGCTGGCGTGAACGTCGTGAGGAACTGGCGCAGGTGGAAAGTGAGATACGTTTCAACACCGTCATGGGGCGAAAGGCCATCTTGCAACGTCTGCTTGAGGCTGAGGACGGCAAGGAAGCCTCGCAGGTGGCCTTTGCCGTAGCCAGCCTGGAATCCTTGGCATTGAAGCAGGCGGAACTTGCGGCAGCGGGCAAGATACCTTCCTTCTCCGAGCCGGAAGCACGGCCTCATATTGCCACGCAGGCGGACGCTGTGGCCGCGTTGCGTGAAGCCGTGCGCAACAAGGTGGGCATGGCTTTGTCCGATCCGGGAAAAATCAATGCCGCCACGGTACAGGACGTGAAACGCTGCCTGGAACTTCTGGGAGAACTGGAAGCGCGGTTGCCGAAAGAAAAGGAAGAAAGCCGCGACAAGGCGCTGTCGCCGGAAAACGCGCAGGCCATCCGGGAAATCCTCGGCACAAGTTAGGGGGCGCGTATGGAACTGGGCGACGTGTTGCTGCCGTATCAAAAGGCATGGCTGGGGGACAAATCGCCGGTCAAAGTGGTGGAAAAATCCCGCCGTATCGGCCTGACCTGGGCACAGGCGCGGGACGACGTGCTGAAAGCCTCGACCTCCGGTCGGGACGGCATGGACGTGCTGTATATTTCGTTCAATCAGGACATGACGCGGGAGTATATCGACACCTGTGCGGAATGGGCGAAAAAGTTGCAAATCGTGGCCGGGAAGGTGAACGAAGATATTTTCCGCGACGGGGACGAGCGGGAAATCAAGGCTTTCCGCATCGACTTTGCCAGCGGGCACAAGATACTTGCGCTGTCGAACCGACCTTCCAATCTGCGAGGCAAACAGGGGCGCGTCATCATCGACGAAGCGGCCTTTGTGGAAGACCTGCCGGAACTTTTGAAGGCGGCGCTGGCGCTGCTCATGTGGGGCGGGCAGGTCATCATCATTTCCACGCATAACGGGGCGGAAAACCCTTTCAATGAGCTGATCCAGGACGTGCGCGCCGGAAACCTGCCCTACAGTCTGCACCGCATTACACTGGATGATGCGCTTTCCGCCGGACTGTACCGGCGTATCTGCCGGGTGACGAAGCAGGACTGGACGCCGGAGGCGGAAGAAGCCTGGCGTGCCGACCTTATCAAGACGTATGGCGACGGCGCGGACGAAGAGCTTTTCTGCATTCCCCGGCAGTCTTCCGGGGCCTATCTGACCACCGGCATGATTGAAGCCTGTATGGAGACGGCTCCCGTGCTGACATGGACGCCGCCAGCCGGCGACTTTGTGGACTGGCCGCTGACGGTGGCGGAACGCTACACAAAAGGCTGGATAGCGGAACAGCTTGAACCTCTTCTCTCCGGCCTGCCGAAAGACCGGGCGCATTTCTGCGGCGTGGACTTTGGCCGCAGCGGCGACCTCTCCGTATTCTGGCCCGCGACGGAAGAAAAGGATTTACGCCTTGTGCCGCCCTTTGTGCTGGAGCTGCGCAACTGCCCGCACAGAACGCAACAGCAGATTCTTTTCGCCGTGCTGGACGCCTTGCCGCGTTTTTCCGGCGTATCGCTGGACGCACGGGGGAACGGTTCGGCCCTTGCGGAAGCGGCCCGGCAGCAGTACGGGCCTGGCCGGGTTCGGGAAGTCATGATTTCCGAAGGCTGGTATCGGGAGACCATGCCGCTGCTCAAAGCGGGGATAGAGGACAAAACGCTGATTTTACCGAAGGACGCGGGCATACTTTCGGATTTTCGCAGTCTTCGAGTGATGAAAGGCGTAGCCCGTGTGCCTGAGCAGCGGACAAAGGACAAAACAGGCGGCAGGCACGGCGACAGCGCCGTGGCCTGTGCCATGATGCTGGACGCACGCAGGGAGCTGGGCAGCTCGGAGCCGTGGGAATATGTGGGGATCCCCATGAGCGGCTTCAATTTCAACGGCTGGTAAAATCCTTCGCATGGTTCGCGCCCTTTCCGGGCATGGCCTCCGTTTTTTTGCCACAATGGCGGGAAAACGGAGGTCTTTTTCATGCTTCATGCCGTTATCACACTATTTTTCGCTGTCGCCGGTTGGCTTTGCCATATTCCGGCGCTGGCCTGGCTGTGCGCCGCGTTTTATACAGGGCGCGAACATGCGCAGGCGGAATATCGCTGGATTGACGCTTACGGGAACGGACACCGGGACAATATGCCCTGGTGGGGCGGGTTCGATCCGCGCGTCTGGAACCGCAAATCGCTGCTGGACTGGCTGTTGCCGGTCTGTGTGGCGCTGCTGGCGGAGGCGGTATGAGTACCGGCGGACTGTACAACGCAGACGGAACCTTTGTGCCGTTCAGTGCGGCGGATTTGAGCACGGAACTGGCGACGCGGCAAAACGCGGGGATGTTTTTCGGGGAACTGGACGGCTGGCTGAACACCCTGCCTGACCCGGACCCGGTGCTGCGCAAGCGCGGGGACGAGGCGGACGTGCTGAGGGAACTTTCGGCGGATGACCAGGTGACTACGGCCATGCTCTCCCGCAAAAACAGGGTGTTGAACTGTCCGCACCTGTCGTTTCGTGCCGGAGCGCCGGAGGGCGAAACGCCCACACCGGAAGCGGAGGAACTGCACCGGCGTTTCATGCGGGACCTTGAGCGCTCCAACCTGCGCACAGTCATTACCGGGATGCTGGATGCCCCCTTTTACGGTTTTACGCCTATGGAACTTGTCTGGCGCTTCGACGGGGACTGGTGGCATATCGTGGACATTGTGCCGAAGCCTTATCACTGGTTCCGGTTCGACAGCCGCAACAATCCCGTGTTCGTGGGGGAATACGGTCTGTACTGCGCGGACCCGCGTCCCCTGCCTCCGGGCAAGTTCGTGTTCGTCACGCATCATGCTACCTACGACAATCCCTATGGCCTGCGCCTGCTCTCTCGCTGCCTGTGGCCGGTGAGCTTCAAGCGCGGCGGCCTCACGTTTTACGCCCGCTTTGTGGAACGGCACGGGATGCCCTGGGTGGTAGGCGAGGCCCCGGCGCAGGCAAAAGAGCCGGAAAAGCGGGACATGGCGCGCGGGCTTTCACGCATGGTGCAGGATGCCGTGGCCGTCATCCCGCACGGGGCGAATGTCAAACTGGAGAGTGCCGGGCAGACGCAGGGTGCGATTCATGAGGACTTTCTGGCCAGGCAGGACAGGGCTATCAGCAAGGTTCTCATGGGGCAGACGCTGACCATTGAAACCGACGGCAAGAACAGTCTGGCGGCCACGGAAGCGCACAAGAGTGTGGCCGATGACCTGGCGGACGCGGACAAGGCCATGGTCACGGACGCCTGGAACGAGATCGCTTGGCTGTATGCTCAGGTCAACGCAGGGCCTGGCGTTTTTGCGCCGCTGGCAGAGTATGACGAACCCGAAGATTTGAACGTGCAGGCTGACCTTGGCAAGAAAATCCGGGAAATGGGCGCGAAGTTCACGCGGGAATACTTCACCGGTCGTTTTGGCCTCAAGCCGGAGGAGTTCACGCTTGAGGAGGAAGCCATGCCGCCGATGGAGGGAAACGCGGATTTTTCAGCTCCGGCGGACAGGGAAACACTGGCCGACAAGGCTCAGAAAGAGCTTGACGCGGCCATAGGGAAGTTGTTGCCCTCCACGCTCCGTGCCAGCACGGATTTTGTCACGGAAGTTGAGAATGCGGTCAGGGAGGCAAAGAGTTTCGACGAGCTGGAAGAAGCTCTGGCGGAACTGCTGGCCCCCTCCATGAAGCCGGACGAGCTGGAAAGGTTCCTGGCCCGCGCCATGACGGCGGCTGCCGGACACGGTGCGGGAGCCGTGCGTGGAGAAGAGGAAGAGGATGACGCATGAAGCTGCCGGGCTGGGAAATCATTGACGAAGGCGTCACGCCGGAAGCCGCCATAGCCTGGTGGAAGCAACGAGCCAAACTGACGGATGCGGAAGCCAGGGCATTGACGGAAGGCGCGAGACAACGCGCGTTCTATGTCACAGGACTGGCACGGCGTGACCTGGTGCAACTGGTGAGCGACGGCATCCAGGCCGCGCTTGAAAACGGGGAAACCCTGGACTCTTTCCGGGAACGCATCACGGATGCCATACGCGCGGAAGGTTGGCACGACCGGCGCGTAGGACTCATATTCCGAACCAATATGCAGTCGGCATACGCCGCCGGACGCTGGAAAAAGATTCAGGCGGTCAAGGCGTCCCGCCCCTATCTGCAATATGTGGCGCGCATGGTCCGTACCCGGCCAAGCCATGCCATTCTGCACCGGCTTGTCTATCCCGTGGATCACGAGTTCTGGAAAACGAACTACCCGCCCAACGGCTTCCGTTGTCATTGTCATGTGGTGACGCTTTCTTCCAGGCAAGTGGAAAAGCGCGGTCTGACGGTACAGAAGGAGATGCCGAAATCCGGCGTCTGGAAGGACCCGAAGACCGGCTATGAGTATTTCGTGCATTTTCCCGGTGCGGACAAGGGCTTCCGTGGCAATCCGGGCATGGACTGGCTGGACGGCCTGGACCTCAAAAAGTACCCGGACCTGAACAAAAAGAGCTATGCGGAACAGCGCGGCCCGGCTTCGACAACTTCCGATACCGTGGAAAAAGCCCTCGGAATCAGGAAAGGTCCGCCTATGGACTACAGGGAAGCGGCGGAAAAGGCGAACCCCAATTTTCATGTGGATACGGCATATCAAATCAACTGTCAGCGCTGTGTTCCGGTCTATGAATTACGACGGCGGGGATATCCTGTAACGGCCATGCCAAAACGAAACCAGTATGACGGGAAGGCAAATGCCTGCCTTTATGGCTATGAGTGCTTCGATTCTCCGCAGGTCAAAGGGGTCTGGGGAAGGCATCCGGTTTTGAATAAAACGGACTTGCTCAAGGCTCTGAAAGACTTGCCAGATGGCGCAAGGGTAGGCATAATATGGGCGTGGCCGGGAAAAAGTCGCAGCGGACACACGACGGTTTGCGAAAAGATAAACGGCAAGCTGGTTTTCATGGATCCGCAAACGGGTAAAATCGGTGATGAGACACTCGGCAAGGCACACAGGAGTTTTGGTTATTCCTGGTACAGGATGGATGACCTGGAGCTGAATCAAGATATGGACTGGGCACAAGTAGCCAGCAAGGAATAAGCCATGACTGAAACAGAAGCAAAAGACCTTGTTCGACAGCGATTGTCGCAAGATATAGATGCGGACTATCCCAAGCTCTGGGTCGGCAATACTTTTGCGGAAACACCGGATACTTTCATTATTGAAGGGGCCGTCTATTCCGATAAAGAAAATCGAGATGATGGCTATGTGCTTTGCGCCGTACACAAAGCATCAGGCAAGTGCGGGCTTGTCCTGCCGCCGCCTGGTCCAGCCCTGGAAAGAGAGTCTTTTGAAAGTTTTTCCTGGGATGGTAGCTGGGTAATAGTCTAGTGCGTTGGAGAGCCGCCGAAAGGCGGCTTTTTTGTTGTCCATCAAATTCTTTCTAGTATTCTCATTTATCGTGCGGAAAAGACGACGCGGAAGGCGTCTGAAAATAGTTCGCATGGAACGCGCCCTTTCCGGGCGGAGCCCCTGCTTTCCTGTCATAGTGACGGAAACAGGGGCTTTTTTTTCATGGACAACAAATGGATCGAGATAGCCCGCACGGGGACATTTACGGATAGCTCCGGGCGCGAACAGACGTTTACGGCGGGAGACCTGGACGCCATAGCGCGGAGTTACGATCCGCAAAAACGGGACGCGCCGCTCTGTTTCGGGCATCCGCAAAGCGACAGGGCTCCGGCCTTCGGCTGGGTGGACCGGCTGAAAAGCGAAGGCGGCAGGCTGTACGCCAGCTTCTCCCAGGTGCCGGACGAAGTTAGGGACCTGGTGGCCAGGGGGCGCTACCGGCATGTGAGTATGAGTCTGATGCCGGACCGGGTGAGCCTACGGCATGTGGCGCTTCTGGGAGCGGCGCAACCGGCCATAGACGGGCTGGCCGCTGTGGAATTTGCAGACGGCGGCGACGCCATAACCGTGGAATTTGCCGCCCCGCGCGGCGAAGGAGACAGCATGAGTATTGAGGAACTGCAACGGCAGGTGGGTCAGCTCACGGCGCAGCTTGAGACGCTGAAAGCGGAAAACGCGAGCCTGAAAAAGCAGGCTGAAAGCAGCAAACAGGACAAGGAAAAGGCCGAAAGCGCCAAAGCCGACGCGGAAAAGAAGGCGGACCAGGCGCACGCGGACTTTGCCGCCTACCGAGAAAAGGTGGAAGGCGAGCGTCGGGAGGCGCGCGTTTCCGAGCTGGTGAAAGCCGGGAAGGTGAAGCCCGCCGAAAAAGCCTCCGTTCTGGACTTTGCGGCCAAGCTGGCGACGCAGACGGGAACCGTGGACTTTGCGGCCCCGGACGGAAAAACGGAAAGCCTGAGCATGGAAGAACGCTATTTCCGCGAACTGGAAGCACGCCCCGTGGATGAACGGGCTTTCGACTTTTCCGCGCCTCCGTCCCATACGGGCGGCGAACCCGGCTTTGATTACGCCAAGATGGCGGCCAAACTGTAGGAGGATACGCCATGAATGAAGGGCATCTTGGAACATTCAGTTTCGGCGGCGAACGGGCCGCCACGGACAACCATCCCGCGATCATCCATCATCTGCCGCTTTCGGAAGACGTGACGGCCTCCCTTGCCGTGGGCACGCTGCTGAAAGCCGTGGACGTGTACGGTGCGAGCGCCGCCATAGGGGAAGAAAGCAGCGGCGTGACGGGAGCCAGCGTCGATGCCGCGACTTTTGCGGCCAAGGTAGGGAGCAAGGTCGGCACCTATGTTTTTTCCTACGACTCGGAATGGAAACTTTCGGGGCAGTCGGCCACGCTTTCGGAGTACGGCGTGACGCCGGAAGGTTCGCCCTCTTCCGGGGATACGCTTACCGTTACGCTGGTTCTGTCCGACGTGCTGTACACGCCTTTCAAGTATGCGGACACGGCGGAGCCGTGCGCCGTGGTGGACCTGCCCTGCGACCCCACCGGGAAAAACGGAGAGAAATCCGCCGCGTGCGTGGTACACGGCACGGTCAAGGCGCGTGTTCTGAAGACCGGGGACGGCCAGCTTCCTACCAATGGCCAGCTTGCCTCCCTTGCGCGGCGCGGCGTGTTCGCCGTGTAGTCTAAAACAGTCTAACAGAAAGGAATCATTATGCTTGCGCATCTGAAAGGACTTTTTACGCCGGATGCCATTGCGGCATCGCTGGAGTCGCTGCCGCCGCTGGAAACCACGGTCATGGACAATCTTTTCAAAGACAGACCCACGCATCCGCTGCCGCTTATCGGTATTTCCGAGCTGAAAGCCGTGGTGCAGTCGGTTCCGGTGGTGCGGCGTGACGGTACGCCCGTTTCGTTGAAGGGCGAAAGCGTGGACATGGAGTTCGTGGCCCCGCTGCCCATCAAGGTGCAGATTCCGGTATCAGCCAGCGAGCTGAACGACTTGCGCGTGCTTTTCGGGAACAAGGCGGCGCTGACGGCCTGGCGCACGCGCAAGGTGGATCAGATCCGCCAGACCGTGCGCAATACCGTTGAGGGTATGTGTTCCGTGGTGGCATCCACGGGCAAACTGACCTGGCCCGTGGACATGGAAGGCGGACGCCGTGAAGTCTATGAAATCGACTACGGCCCGCTTCTTTCCTTTGAACCTGCCGCGAAGCTGACGACCTCTTCCAAAGTTTCGGACGTGTACCGACTGCTGCGAGGCATGGAGCAGGAAGTGAAACACGCCGGGCTTGGCGGAAGCGTAGAGTTCTGGGCCGGGCCTGACGTGGCAGCCGTGCTGCTGGACATTGTGGAGAAGTACACGTCCACGGCGGAAAGCAAGCCGTACCGCCTGGAGCTGAAAGACGGGCGCGCGGAAGTGGGCGGTTACACCATCCGCTTCATGGATGAAACGTATCCGAACCCGGAAGACGACGGGGAATGGCTGCCCAAGCTGGAGCCCAAGACCCTGCTGGCAGTGGCGAAGAATCAGCCCGGCAAGGTATGGTACTGCGCCATTGACTCCATTTCGGCCAACAACGCGGCCACGCCGCTGCATATTGTGCCTGTGCCCCGCCAGGACGACAGCGGCATCATGCTCATCGGACAGGCGAAGCCTCTTCCGGCGCGTCCTTCGCGGGCGAGCTGCAAGGCGATAGTGGTCGATTAGCGAGAAAACGCCCTGAGCGCCCCGGAGAGGCGTTTTTCTTTCCGGGGCGGGCGTGGGGAAGGAGAAAGTTTTTAGACTATTCTAAAAATATTCCAAAACGCGAGGAAAGGGTATGTCCGCTTTCCGCTTCCCCTCCATGAGGAGATCCGATGCTGTTATGCCGTAGAGAACATATCATCGACCTGCTGCACGCAAAATATGTGGCGGCCTGCGAGGAGCAAAACCCCGGCCTTGTGGAGCGCACCATCGAAGCCGTATCCGGGGAGGTAAGCGACGCGCTTTCCTATCGCTATCCGCAACCCTGGCCGTATGTGCCGGAACTGGTGCGTTACATCACCGCCGTCATCAGCGCGTACCGCGTAGTGGAAGGTATCACGTCCTTGGTGGATACGGAGGCGAGCAGCGACAACGAATGGCTCCCCCTGCAAAAACAGTGGAAGTATTGCACGGACCTTCTGGAAGACATTGTTTCCGGCAAACAGAAGCTGCCGCTTTCGGAAGCGAACCCGGACCGGGAAGACCCCACCTTTGCCGTGGTGAGTCGCCCGTCGCTGTTTGATTTGCGGGGGCTGTGATGGCGGCGCGCAACGGCGTTTCCCTGAACTGGGGCGGCCTTGACCGGGCATTGGAAACGGCGGGCCGTGGACTGGAATCACGGCGGCTGGCGCTTATGGAAGTGGTGGGCGACACGCTTTTGTCCGGCACGCATGAACGCTTTGACGCGGAAGAAGACCCGGAAGGCAAAAAATGGGAGCCCTCGGCACGGGCACGCGAGGAAGGCGGCAAGACGCTGGATGACAGCAGCGCGCTTCGTGACTCCCTGGATTACCTTGCACTGCCGGACAGAGTCATGGTGGGCAGCAATCTTCCTTACGCACGCATTCATCAGAAAGGTGGCAAAACATCCCCGCACGTTATCAGGCCCAAACGCAAGAAGGCGCTGGCTTTCGGAGGAATCGTGCGGAAGAAGGTCAATCATCCGGGATCGGACATTCCGGCCCGTCCGTACCTTGGCGTTTCTGAAAAAGATATGGACGAGGTTCGCGCGGTCATGGCCGATTTCATGAAAAACGCCTTCTCCCGGTAGGAGGAACACGAATGCAGGCATTTGCAACGGAAGTCATTACGCGGGCGGCGCTGGCGGCGGGCTTGCCGGAAGGCCGCGTCATGGCGGCGGTGAAAAAGGACAATTTGACCATAGACCGTCCTCGCGTGGAAATGCAGTTCCTGCCGGAAAAGTACACACGCACAGGGCGCAAGCTGGGGGTGAGCCGGGAGACGGTGAAAGGCGAGGACGACACGGAAAAGCTGATGCTGGTGCGCAAGCGGGAGCTGTATGTGGTGGAACTGCCGGTAAACGTCAACGTGCTGAGTGAAGACCGGGAATGGCTGGAGCGTTTTTCCTATGCGTTTGTTGAGGCGCTTCCGCGCGGCGGCAACGACAGCCGGGGCAACTGGGTAAAAATCCAAGTGCGGAAGGCGACGTTTTCCCGCCCGCCGGACAAGCGCGTGGGGGATGCGGTCATAGAAGTTTTCACCAGGGCGAGCCGCCTTTTTGTACTGACATTCACCGGACGCATCACCACGGAGGAAAGGGAGGACCTGATCCCATCCTTTACTATCAATCCTCATATCAGAAAAGCATAAGGAGGCCGGAATGGCTACGAAAAAGAAGATGAACGAGGAAGTCCAGGCTCCCGAAGTCGGGATGACCACGGAGCAGACAATGGAACAGACTGTTCCCGAAAGGGAGGAAGAGCATGTCGAAGAAGCGCGGGAGCAGACGCCGGAAACAATGGAAGCGACGGAAGCGCCCGCTGATACGGAAAAAGATGTGGCGTCTGCCAAGAAAAACGTCGGACCGGCGCTGGAAAGTCTTTCCGTTCTGGCGGACCGGCACCGTGTGCCTTCGTGGCAGCAGGCGGCGCTTCTGCGTTTCATGGACTGGACGGACGACAGGCTGGTAAGCGATGCGGCATACCGCGCGGCACTGGAAGAGCTGAAATACCGCCGTATCGGCGGCGGACGGAGGTAACTATGGGCGACGTACTGACCTATCTTATCGACGGCACGTCCGGGCTTGCGCCGGGCGGCGTGGACGGCAAGGCCATGGTGGCGGGCGTCTGCTCCAAAGGGACCGTGGGCAAGGCGTATCTCATCGGCAAGCGCACGAACCTGGAAGATATGCTGGGCACGGGGCCGCTGGTGGAGCATGTACGGGATATGCTTGTCACGGGCGGGCAGGAACCTGTCATCGTGGCCGTGCCCGTACAGGGACAGCAGGCGGGCTACATCAGCGATGCCGTGGTCACAGGGAGCGATGTAACGCCCCAGGTCTCCGGTGTGGCGGCGAAAAATGCGGACATCGTGGTCCGTGTGGCCACCCCCGGAGCCATCGGCACGGCCACGCTGGAGATCAGCACGGACGGCGGGGAGACCTTCGGGGAAGCAAGCCCCTCTTCCGAGCAGGTAGTCATCGGCACCAGTGACGACGCGACCGGGGCCACGCTGGTATTCCCGGAAGACGCGGAGCTGGAAGCCGATGCGGAATACGCCGTGACGGTACGCTGCGCCGTGGGGCCGGTCAGCCGCGTGGGCGATGAAGCAAGCCCGCTGGTGACGGTTGCGGCGGAAAAAGGCGGCGTACTGGCCGGGGCGGAACTGGTGATCCAGATCGTCAAGGGCGGCGGTCTGAACACGGGCACCTATCAGCTTTCCACGGACGGCGGAGACAATTTCGAGCGTGTGCGCACCATCCCTGTGGATGGGAAGCTGACGCTTTCGGATTTCGGCGTGAGCGTGACGTTCCCGGACGGAAGCTATACGGCGGGCACCACCTACGAATGCCGCCTGCTGGCCCCCACGCCGTCCATCATGGACGTGATGGATGCCCTGGAAAGTCCGCTTGCCCTGTATGACGTGGAGTTTGTCCACATTGCGGGGGAAACGGATTCCGTGGACTGGACGGCGGCGCAGACCAAGGCGGAAGAGCTGTGGAACCTGCAACGCCCGACGTACTTCAAGATGGAGACGCGCCTTCCGCGCGACGGTGAAGACCTGAACGACTTTGCCGCATATCTGCTGGCGGAGAAACAGGGCTTTGCCGGTCGGTTCGTTACCGTCTGCTGCCAGTATGGAGAAGTCACGGACAGAACGGGAGCCAGCCGACTGCGCAACGCGGGCGGTTTGCAGGCCGGGCGCGTGATGTCCATTCCCGTGCAGCGTGCCACGGGTCGCGTGAAGGACGGCGCGGTATCGCAGCTTTCCCTGCCGGAAGGCTGGGAAGCCGTGCAAAGCACGCTGGAAGACGCCGGATATCTGACGGCGAAGAAGTACGCGGGGCTTGACGGCGTGTACTGGGGCGACTCCCGCACCATGGCGGACGCCACCAGCGATTACCGCTACGAGGAAGTGCTGCGCACGGTGTTCAAGGCCGTGCGGCTCATGCGCGTGGCGGCGCTCAAGAGCATGTACGACGAAGCCGGGGACCCGCTGCGCCCGGATTCCGCCACGGGACTGGCGTATTTGCAGGCCAGCCTTGAAAACGCCCTGGATACCATGGTCAAGGCCAATCCCAGGGAGCTTGCGGCGTATGTGGTGGACATTGCCTCCGGTCAGGACATAGCCAACAACGGCGTAGCCGTGGACATTACCCTGATAGGCATCGGCATCATCCGCCAGATCAAGCTCTACCCGCGCTATGTGTACGCGGGTTCCACCTTCGACCCGCGCATGGCCGCATAAGGGGGCATCATGGCAATCAACGGACGCAACTACGACTGGGAAGACATGCACGTCGTGCTGCCCAGCGGGGAAGCCGTGGGCATTACGGAAATCAAGTATTCCGACGGTCAAAGTATTGAGGCGCGTTACGGACGCGGGGCCGTGCCGCGCGGCTGGGGCCGTGGCAACTATGAGGCTTCCGGCTCCATGGTGCTGGACCGTGACGAATGGGAAATCTTCAAGAAAAGCCTGCTGGGCAACGGCGGGCTGTATGACCACACGCCGTTCACCATCATTGTGGCCTATGCCAACAACGACATGGGTACGGTGGTGGACACCTTGAAAAGCTGCAAGATCACGAAGTTCGACGGCGGCGGGGCCTCCCAGGGCGACGACAACGCCAGCCCCATTTCCTGCGAGTTCACTATCCTGGAGCCTATCTTGTGGAACGGCACGGCGGCCAAGAAGGAAACGTCGTCCCTGGCCTGATTTTCCGATCAAAAACTGTTCGCATGGAGCGCGTCCTTTCCGGGCGCGCTCCTTTGTTTTGTGCCATGCTGGAAGAAACACGGGCAATCCCGCCCGCAGCAACATCAAGGAGTTTTCCATGTCTCAGCTTGAAAACCGCAAGTATGTTTCCTTCTCGCACACCTTTTCCGACCCGTGGTCCGGGGACAGTGCGGAAGAGGCGCAGGACGTGACCCTTTCCTTCCGCTTTGCCAAGCCCACCAAGCTGCAAATCCAGCGTTTGCAGGACAAGGCGGCGAAAAACGCCGGGCAGGCGTCCCGCAATCTGGTGCTGGACTGCGTGCATCCCGACGACAGGCAGGCTCTCACGGACGCCATGGAGGAATATCCCGGCATCGCCACCAGCTTTGCCACGGCCATCATCAAGGGCGTGGGCATTTCCGCCGAACTGGGAAACTAGCGCCGCCCCCGGATGCCTTCGGGCAGGGGGACGCGCTGATTCTTCACTGGCTGCACTGTGCCCCGTCTGAGGACATTACCGAATGGCGGGCACAGGTAGGTCAGGCTGCGTGGATGGAGGAACGCTATTTCACCACGCTGGCCCGCATGATTCACGGCAACAGGCGCGGAAGTTCCGCGCGGAAGAAGTAATATGGAAGTTTTCAGCGTATTTGCCACGTTGTCCCTGGTGGACATGATTTCCGGCCCTCTGGACCGGGTACGACGTGCCATGCGAAGCGTGGAAGGCGGCGTGGCGACGCTGGGACAGCGCATGGGCAATCTTGCCCTGGCCATGGCTCCGGTGGCGCTGGCCGCCGGAGTCATGCTGGGGGCGTTCGGCATGGCGGCGAGCAAGGCCATGGCCTTTGAATCGGCCATGGCCGACGTGGCGAAGGTGGTCAACTTCGAGACGCAGGCCGAATTTCAGGCCATGAACAAGACGGTCATGGATATGGCCGGACGCATTCCCATGGCGGCGGACGGCATAGCGGCCATTATTGCCGCAGCCGGGCAGTCTGGGGTGGCCAAACAGGACCTTGCTGAGTTCGCGGAACAGGCCGCGAAAATGGGCGTGGCCTTCGACCTTACGGGCGATCAGTCGGGCAAGATGATGTCCGACTGGCGCGCGGGTATGAATCTGACATTGCCGCAGGTCTATTCCCTGGCCGACGCGGTGAACCACCTTTCCAACAACATGAACGCGTCGGCTCCGGCGCTGGGCGAAGTCATCCAGCGCGTGGGTGCGGTGGCCATGGTCTGCGGCCTGTCGGAAACGAAGGTGGCGGCGCTCGGTGCGGCCTTCCTTTCCGCCGGGGCCAGCCCGGAAGTGGCGGCAACGGCGCTCAAGAGCTTCACCACCACGCTGGTCAAGGGCACGGCCATGAGCAAGGACCAGGCCGCCGCCTTTGCCTCCATCGGCCTGTCCGCTACGCAACTGGCAAAGGACATGCAGACCGATGCGCAGGGAACGATTTTCAAGGTCCTTGAAGCCATAGCGGCCAAGCCCAAAGAACTGCAAATGTCGCTGCTCACAACCATGTTCGGGCAGGAGGCGCTGGGCAGTATCGCGCCGCTTCTGCAGAACATGGGCAATCTCTCTCAGGCGTTCGAGCTTGTGGGGGACAAGGCCAACTACGCCGGTTCCATGCAGGCGGAGTTCGACACACGCAGCAAGACCGTTGCCAACACGCTGCAACTTCTGTCCAACAAGCTGACTAATCTTGCCATATCTGTGGGCAACGCCTTTCTGCCGTCCATCGGCTGGGCGGCGGAGAAGCTGGGCGTATTTGTGGACATGCTGCGGGCCGCAGCCGAGACCAGGGCAGGACAATGGTTGCTGCAACTGGCCGGAGCCATGGGCACGGCGCTGGTGGTGCTGACGGCGCTTTCCGCGTCCATGTGGTTCTTTTCGGCTTTGCCCGCCATGCTGGGCAAGGCCCTGCTGCCGCTGAAAACTGCGCTGCTTGGCCTTGGCGCGCCGATATATGCCGCCATTGTCGTGCTGGGGCTGCTTTATGCCGCATACCGTACCAACTTCGGCGGTATGGCGGATTACCTGCACGAATGCTGGAACAAGATCACGTTGACGGTCAAGGGCGTGCTTTCCGTGTTCCAGACGCTCAAGGACGGCAGCGGAGAAATCCGGGGCGAACTGGCCACGCAAATCAAGGCCGCCGGACTGGTGGGGCTTGTGACCACGGTTTCCCGCGTGGTGTACCGTATCCAAGCGGTGTTCAAGGGATTCAGCAAGGCGCTTTCCAATGCCTTTGCGCGCATCGACACGGTGTTTGTGCCGGTGCGCCTGGCAGTGGCCGAACTCATGCAGGCGCTTTCCGGTCTGTTCGGCCTGTTCACGGGCAACGAAGTGACCAGCGCCGCCTCGTCCTGGGAAGCCTTCGGCGCGGCCCTGGGAGAGATCGCGGGCGGCGTGCTGGAAGGACTGGCCACGGGCTTTGCCTGGCTAGTGGACGGAGTGAGGCTGTTTGTTTCCGTCATCGGGCACCTGATAGACGGCGTTTCGGCGCTGTGCGGCTGGCTGCTGGACCTTGGCGGGGCCACGAATGAGGCCAACGCGGCGGCGGACCCCTTCGCCTGGTCGAATCTCGGCAAGGTACTCGGCTATGTGCTGGGGCTTTTCGTGGCCCATCCGTCCATGAACCTGCCCATGTACACCGGCTTCCATAATGAAAAGCTGGGAGACAT
>ENA-ORTY01002689-ORTY01002689.1-human-gut-metagenome-genome-assembly--contig:-NODE-2689-length-16527-cov-3.674660_pt1 | contig 16527 bp, 14 predicted proteins | sample MGYA00241917_ERZ509198 | MGnify/ENA primary metagenome ERZ509198 (study PRJEB26280, sample SAMEA2338857) | human gut metagenome | biome: human gut; feature: human-associated habitat; material: faeces...
CAGTAATCCATATAAAAATAACAAGTCCGGCTGAATTTCAGCCGGACTTGTTATTGATAGGGTTGAAAGGATTTTAGAATAAAGTCATTTGACTGGTGTCCGGCAGATCACCCAACGCCCCCATATTTTTCAGCGTCTGTAAGTGGGTCTGTGATACTTTCGGACAGGCCGCAGACAATTCCTCAATGGACACAAAGGTTTGTCATTTTTTCGCTGCTGCCGCCAAATCGTATGCCGCAGCCTCTCCCAAGCCGCCAATAGAGACAAAGGGTGCGCGCAGCTGCTTGTCCCCAACAAGAAGGAACTTCGTAGCATCGCTTTCCGACACGCTCATAGGTGCAAATGAGAACCCACGCAAATAGAACTCATAGACGCACTCTAAGGTGGTCATGATATCGTCCTCAGTGGCCGTCGTTTGCTTATTCCGCAGTTCATTGATTTTTGCCCGCACCTTATCAATGCCCTCCGTCATCAATTCTGCGTCAAAACTGTTTTTCTGGCTGCGGCGATAAAAATAAGCAGCGTAAAAAGCCAGCGGCTTATGAACCTTAAACCATGCAATGCGGAATGCCATCATCACATACGCCACAGCGTGTGCCTTGGGGAACAGATAGGCAATTTTCCGGCAGGACTCAATATACCACTCCGGCACACCTTTTTCCCGCATGATCGCCTCTGCATCCCCAGGGAAAGATCCGCTCTTTTTGACTTTTCCCTTTCGGACAGCCTCCATGACCTTAAAGGCCAAGCTGGGTTCCATTCCTTTCTGGATCAGGTACAGCATAATATCGTCACGGCAGCCCACACATTCATTAACTGTCGCTATTCCATTGACAACGATATCGTGGATGTTATCGTTCCAAACATCGGTGCCGTGGGAGAACCCAGACAGACGAATCAATGTGTCAAACTGCTCCGGTTGGGTATCGACCAACATTCCCCGGGTAAATGGCGTGCCGAATTCAGGAATTCCCAATGTACCCGTCTTCCCTACTATGGGGTCATCCGCAGTCAATCCGAGAGGCGCGGGAGATTTGAAGATGCCCATAGTTTCCGGATCGTCCAACTGGATTTCCTGGGCATTGACACCGGTCATGTCCTCCAGCATACGAATCATGGTGGGGTCATCATGGCCCAACTCGTCCAATTTCAGCAGGTTGTTTTCCATGCAGTGATATTCAAAGTGAGTCGTCATAATGCCGCAATCCGGGTCTTCGGCTGCCCACTGAATGGGGCAAAAATCCGTTACTTCCATATCCTGCGGGATAATGACCAGACCGCCGGGATGCTGCCCGGTGGTGCGCTTAACCCCAACACAGCCTTTCGCCAGACGATTTTCCTCCGCCTTGGTCACATGCAGATCATGCTCTTCCAGATACTTTTTCGCCATACCGTAGGCAGTTTTATCTGCCAGCGTACCAATAGTACCTGCCTTAAACACGTGGTCGGCACCAAAAAGTTCTCTGGTGTAATTATGTGCATTCGCCTGGTATTCACCGGAGAAGTTCAAGTCGATATCCGGTGTTTTTTCGTTTCCGGGAAATCCCAGGAAAGTCTCAAAAGGAATGTCAAATCCGTCTTTCCTGTATTTCGTCCCACACACCGGGCAGGTCTTATCGGGCATATCCGCACCACAGCCGTAAGAACCGTCAGTGATAAATTCCGCATTTTTGCAGTTGGGACAAATATAGTGGGGCGGCAGAGAGTTCACTTCTGTGATTCCAGACATATAGGCCACAATGGACGAACCAACACTGCCTCGGCTACCAACCAGATACCCATGCTCCAGAGAATTCTGCACCAGTTTCTGTGCGCTCATGTAAATCACATCATACTCGTGATCCAAAATCGTACGCAACTCTGTATTGACTCGTTCTGTGACGATCGGATCGGGGTTATCTCCATAGATTCGATGCATCTTTCCGAGAACCAGTCTCTCCAGTTCTTCCTTGGAATTTTCAATCTTAGGCGCAAACAAGTCCTTTGGCAGCAGGTCGAACTCTTCCACTTGATCAGCGATCATTTTGGGGTTCGTGATTACCACTTCCCGACAGATCTCTTCACCCAGATAAGCAAATTCCTTCAGCACTTCATCTGTCGTGCGGAAATAGATGGGTAAGTCCTTGTCTGCATCGGCAAACTTTTTGGACGAAAGCAGAATTTTGCGGTAGATTTCATCTTCCGGGTCCAGAAAGTGTACATCACACGTGGCAACTACCGGTTTTCCCATTTTTTTACCCAACGCCACTATTTTTCGATTGATTTCCCGCAGATCCTCATCGCTTTTGACCGTTCCATTCTCAATTAAGAATCGATTATTCAGCAAAGGCATGATCTCCAGATAATCATAGAATGAGGCAATTTCTTCAATCTCGGCCTCTGTTTTGCCGCGAAGAACTGCATCATAAAGTTCTCCGGCCTCGCAGGCAGAGCCCACAAAAATATTTTCCCGGTACTGCTCAATCAGACTTCTGGGCATGGTGGGGTGTTTCCGACTTTTGTTATAATGCTCTATCTGAGAAGCGGAAATAATCTTATATAAATTTTTCAAACCGGCTTTATTCTTAGCCAGCAGACAAATATGCCTATTTCTGCCCAGATCCAATCTGTGCAGTCCAGAAACCGCCTCGTTAATATCACTCACCTTTTGGGCTCCGCGCTCCGCCAGCATAGGAATGAACTTGCCCATGATCCGCGCCACCACGGCAGCATCGTCGTAGGCTCTATGGTGATTAAATTCCGGCAGTTTCAATTTTCTGGACACAATGTCTAACTTGAACCGTTTCAAATCGGTCATCAGGCACTGTGCCAATACGAGAGTATCAATTACAACGGGATGGAAAGGAATCCCCGAGCGTTTGCAGGCCTCCCGCATGAAACTGGTATCGAAATCCGCATTATGTGCAATGATAGGGCGACCGTCTACAAATTCCAGAAACCGGCGCATGGCTTCATCTTCATCCGGAGCATCTTTCACATCCTCGTCAGAAATACCGGTCAGACGCTTGATGTCCGGCGGAATGGGCATATGGGGATTGACAAAACACTGGAAGTTTTGTTTGATCTCTCCGCCCTGAAACAGAATAGCGCCGATTTCTGTCATGCGGTCATTTTGTGGGCTGAGTCCTGTCGTTTCGATATCAAAGGCAATAAATTCGGATGTCAGCGGCAGATCGCTGTGTCCTTTCACAGGCTGTTTGATATGCATATCATCCACATAGTAGCCTTCCACGCCGTAGATAATTTTCACGCCGTAGTCTTTTCCGGCATGCCACATATCCGGAAACGCCTGGACAACGCCATGGTCCGTAACAGCAATGGCGGGCATCCCCCACTGGGCTGCCCGTTTGACAACTTCTTTTGGCTCTGTCAGCGCATCCGTATTGGAAAACCTGGTATGTAAGTGCAGCTCAATATGTTTCTCCTCGCAGGTATCCTGCCGGATCTCATGCTTGATCTTCCATACATTTTTCGGCTCCAGCACCATGTCCTCTTCGTACTTACTGTAACCCATATATCCAGTAACGGTAACATAGTCGCCTTCCCGGATTTTATCCACTGCCACCTTCTCCTCGTCGGACTTCAGGAATTTGGTACAGCGCACAGAACCGGTACAGTCTGTAATATCAAAGGTCATAATGGTGGCATTCCGCTTTGCAATATCCCGGGATTCTGCGAAAAATACCCGACCGGATACAGCCACGTTGCCGGAGTCCGGTGTCAAGTCTCCAATTTGCATCAGATTTTTGATGTTGAGCTTGCGCCCCATGACCACTTCCCCGCCGCCATTTTTGCTTTCGGTCTCCTTGGGATAGTTCGCCTGAACAGAAACCCGATTCAGACCGTAATCATCTGCGATGCGGGATTCCACAGCAGTCAGTTCTGCCGGTGCAGGAGCGCGGGTGAAATCGGCCACGATTTCCATCAACTGGCTCTCTTTTGTGATAAGAACCTGGCTGACCGTTGCTCGACTCATTCCGCCGCACAGGTCTTCCATCCCGCCGCATCCGGGAAAAATATCTAAAAATGGTACTTTTGCCATGGAATTTATTCGCCCTTCTCAATCATCTCCAGGAGCGCATCGCACAGTCGGTCTTCCGGGACCTTTGCAATGATCTCTCCTTTTTTGAACAGCATGCCGCAATCCTTCCCACCTGCGATTCCGTAATCCGCCTCCCGGGCCTCACCGGGGCCGTTGACAACGCAGCCCATCACGGCAACCGTGATATCTTGATCGATTCCGGCCAGACGCTGTTCCACCGTCTGTGCCAGAGAGATCAGGTCGATCTCCGTTCTGCCGCAGGTCGGGCAGGAAATCAGACGCACTCCGCCCTTTTTCAGGCCGGCTGCTTTCAAAATAGAAACGCCGACTCGCACTTCCTCCACCGGGTCTCCCGTCAAAGAAACGCGGATGGTGTTTCCGATTCCCTCACACAACAGGGTACCAATCCCCACTGCGGACAAAATGGTACCATTTTGTACCGTTCCCGTCTCTGTCACACCCAAGTGCAGCGGATACGGGAATTCTTCCGCTGCCAAGCGATAGGCCTCGATGGTCAGTGGGACAGAAGAAGTCTTCAACGAAAGGCAAATATCGTCAAAATCGAACCGATTGAGCAGTGCAATTTCATTTCTGGCACTGTCCACCAATGCCTCAGCTGTCAAATGGCCGTATTTCTCCAACAAGCCTTTTTCCAAACTGCCGCCATTGACTCCGATCCGGATAGGAATCTTACGCTCCCGGCAGCACTGCGCCACTGCTTTCACATGATCCGCATCACCGATATTGCCGGGATTGATGCGGATCTTATCTGCGCCTCTTGCCGCAGCCTCCAAAGCCAAGCGATAATCAAAGTGAATATCTGCCACAATCGGCAACGGCGACCGCTCCCGAATGGAGCTGATTGCTCTTGCTGCCTCCATATTTGGAACTGCCAGACGCACAATGTCACATCCGGCCGCAGCCATGGCGCTGATTTGATGTAGCGTTCCCTCTACATCCTGTGTTTTCGTATTACACATGGACTGGACCGTCACGGGATTTGCCCCGCCAACGGCCACTCCGCCCACATGGATCATTTTCGTGTCATTCCGTTTCATACTATCACCCAACGATCCTTAAAACATCATTGAACATCAAATACACCATCAATCCCATCAGCGCAATGAGGAAAATAGAATTCACATACTGCTCAAATTTGGGATTAATTTTCCGACCCAGAATTTTTTCAATGGGCCAGTATAACAGCAGGAAGAAAATCCGCCCACCATCCAGTGCAGGGATAGGCAGCAGATTCATCACAGCCAGGTTCACCGCAATGAAAGCAGACAAATTAGCCAGATTCAGAAACGCAAGGTATGTCGTCTCAGACTGCTGTCCAACATCGTTCATCATCCCGACGATCCCGACGACACCACTGAGATCTTTGATTCCGTAGTTGCCGGAAACCAACTGTACAATGCTTTCCCAAACCATCCGCACAAAGTTCACCGACTGCTCCCAGGAATATTGCAGGATCGACAGCGGGGATCGGGAAACTGCCTGGAAAAAGAATCCGTACATCGGAGCGGTCTGCCCCTCATATTTCTGCGGCGTGATTGTAAAATCTTCCAGTAAAAGAATTTCTCCATTCCGTTTTACGGCAATGTCATGCACTTCTCCGCCTCTGGACAGATATCTGGACACATCTTCCGTGGTACGAACCCGGTGCCCGTCAATTTCCCAAAACAGGTCGCCCTCCTGCAAAGCCGTTTCCCCCTGATAAGGGCATCCATCCATGAAATCTGTGATTTCAGCCCGGGGAACTCCATTACAGGCATAAATCGTAACCAAAAGGATAAAGCCCAGTAAAAAATTCATACCTGCGCCTGCCAACAGGATCAGGATCTTTTTCAATCGTCCCTGATTGCTGAAAGCACGGGGATCATCCGACTCACTGTCTTCCCCTTCCATGGCGCAAAAACCGCCAATGGGCAGCAGACGCAGCGAATACACTGTCTCCGTCCCCTGTTTTTTTAGCAGGGCAGGGCCCATTCCAATGGAAAACTCCAACACTCGCACACCGCAAAGCTTTGCAGTGATAAAATGTCCAAACTCATGAATTGCGATCAGTACACCAAAAATCAGAATCGAAATGATTACATACATTGACCAAAATGCTCCCTGACAAAAATACGCGCCGCACGATCTGCCTCCAAAATCGTTTCCAGATCGGGGTCAGAAACAATCGCAATCCGATCCAGCGCCGCTGCTACACAATCGTAGATCTGCGTATAGCCAATTTGGCGCGCAAGGAACAGAGCGACCGCAATCTCGTTGGCGGCGCTGAGAATCGTGGTGGCCGTCCCGCCAGTTTCGGCACACTGAATAGCCAGTGCCAGGCAAGGCAGTTTTTTCAGATCCGGTTCCTCGAAGGTCATTTTCCCCAGAGAAAACAGATCCAACTGCTCCGCACCGGAGGCAACCCGTTCCGGCCAGGTCAGCGCCAGCTGAATGGGCAATCCCATATCCGGCACACCCAACTGCGCGATCACACTGCCATCCACCAACTCTACCATAGAGTGTATGACGCTTTCCGGGTGAATAATCACCTGAATTTCCTGTGGTGTGCAATCGAACAGATGCATAGCCTCAATGAACTCCAGACCCTTATTCATCATGGTTGCACTGTCCACGCTGATTTTTGCCCCCATACTCCAGTTGGGGTGTTTCACCGCCTGTTCCGGCGTGATGTCCCGCAGTTCCTCCAACGGCCGTCCGCGGAAGGGACCGCCGGAACCTGTGAGCAGAATGCGTTTCAGCTCGCCTCTGTCCCGTCCGGTCAGGCATTGAAAAATCGCAGAATGTTCAGAATCCACCGGCAGAATTTCTGCTCCCTTTTCTCTGGCACGGCTCATCACAATGTTTCCTGCGCAGACAAGGGTTTCTTTGTTTGCCAGTGCAATCCGGCGGCCGGTATCAATGGCGGCCAAGGTAGGCCGCAGGCCAATGGCTCCCGAAACTGCCGTTACAACGCAGTCGGCGCCGGGAATCGTAGCAGCTGCGATTAGACCTTCCTCGCCGGAAATCACACGAATATCCGTATCAGATAGTTTTTCCCGCAGTGCTGCAGCCGCATCCTCATCATACACAGCCACCAGCTCCGGATGGAGCAGACGCGCCTGTTCTTCGGCCAATCCAATACTTTTCTGTACCGAAATAGCTTTGACAGGAATCTGCAGACGCTGTGCAACAGCCACCGTCTGGCGCCCGATAGAGCCGCTGGAACCCAAAATTGAAATTGCTTTGACCATGGTTTCACCTCACATGATTGCAGGAACCCACATCAGCAGAAGTTCCATCAAAGGAGCAATGAACAGCATACTGTCAAAACGGTCCAAAATCCCACCATGTCCGGGGATCACATGGCTGTAATCCTTCACGCCGTGGAGCCGTTTGATGGCGGAAAAGCTCAAATCTCCCAACTGTCCCACAAGGCTGCCCAGGAATCCGTAAATTCCCAGAACCAGGAAATTCACATTCAAATCGAAGGCTTTTAAGATGCCGCCATAAACCAGGCACAGCAGAATGGCTGCGGCAAATCCACCCACACTGCCTTCGATGGTTTTTTTCGGAGAAAGTGCCGGAGCCAATTTATGTTTTCCCAAATACAGTCCTGCAAAATATGCCCCGGAATCACTGGAAAACGCCACAACGAAGGGCAGCAGAACGAACACGGAACCGTGTTCCATCATCCGCAGACGAACCAGTGTGGTGAACAGCATGGGCAGGACAAAGCCTGCAAATACCACCAACATGACCTGACTGAAGTCCATTCGTTCCTCTTTGCGGAATGTGAGCATCAGTTCACAGAACATGACCACAACCAGTCCCCAAAGCGTCAGCCGTTCCACCAGCGCATAATGCCCCATACTGGTGAACAGCGGCAGCACAAACGCCGCCACGGCGGCGTACACGACCATTCGAATTGGCAAATCCGGCTGCACACAGCGCAGCAATTCCCACGCACCAATGGCGGCTACTGCCCCCAATAATCCGCCAAGCACCCAAAGGGGGGCAAAGAAAATAACAAGAACGATCAGTGGGATCGCAACCGCGCCCACAATTACTCGTGTTTTCAAGCTTTTACGCCTCCAAATCTGCGGTCTCTATGCTGATACTCCGCAATGGCCTGATTGATCTCCTGTTCGGTGAAGTCCGGCCAGAGAGTGTCTGTAAAATACAACTCGGAATACGCAGACTGCCACATCAGAAAATTAGACAGGCGGAACTCTCCCCCCGGGCGAATAAGCAAATCCGGGTCCGGCACACCAGAAGAATACAGATAGTTTCCAAATGTCTCTTCCGTCAATTCCGGTGCAGTCCCGTTCTTGTATTCCTCCGCGTATTTTTGGATACCACGCAGAATCTCGTCCCGGCCACCGTAGTTCAGGCAAATATTGACCTGACAGCCTTCATAGTGCCTGGAGATTTCCCGCGTCCTTTGGATCAGATCCTGCAATTTGGGAGACAGCACCGAAGTATCTCCGAAAAACTGCATTTTGACACGGTCCCGCTCCATCTGATCAATCGCCTCATAAAGGTATTTTTCCAGAAGAGACATAATGGTGTCCACTTCATTTTTCGGCCGTTTCCAGTTTTCCGTAGAAAAGGCATATACCGTCAGGTATTCCAAGCCAATGCTTTTACAGTATGTTGCAATTCGCCGGAAGGTTTCCGCACCGGCGGCATGACCGGCCGTTCTGGGCAGACCGCGATTTTGCGCCCAACGGCCGTTTCCGTCCAAAATAATGGCAATATGGCGGGGGAGATTTTTAAAATCAGGTGCCCCCGCCTCTGCCGGTTTTTTCTTTCCGAATAAGAATCCCATTTTCAGAAACCTTCTCAGATCTCAAAGAGTTCTTTTTCTTTTTTCTCGGTCAGCGCATCCACTTTTTTGATGTAGTCATCGGTCATCTTCTGGATGTCTTTCTCGATGGTCTTATAATCATCTTCCGTAATTTCAGACGCTTTCTGCTGTTTCTTGAATTTCTCCATTGCATCCCGGCGAATATTCCGAACAGCAACCTTTGCCTCCTCGCCGTATTTCTTCACCTGTTTAGCCAGATCTTTACGCCGATCCTCGGTCAGCTGCGGGAAAACCAGACGAATGACCTTACCATCGTTCTGCGGGTTGATGCCCAGTTCAGAAGCCTGGATTGCCTTTTCGATCTCCCGCAGGACGCTGCTGTCCCAGGGCTGGATCATCAATGTTCTGGCATCCGGCGTAGATACAGATGCCACCTGCTGAATGGGAGTGGGAGAACCGTAATAGGAAACCTGGATCTGATCCAGAACGCCGGCATTGGCCCGGCCTGCCCGTACGGTTGCAAACTGCTGGCTCAAAAAGTCCAGAGATTTTTTCATTTTACCTTCAAATTCCTGATAGTCAGCCATGTTGTGTTCCTCCTGTTATTTGTATGATGAGTCTCCTGTTTGAATCGTCACTTCGTGACAGATGTTCCGATCTTTTCTCCGCAGACCACGCGGACAATGTTCTTCGGGTCCTTCAGTGCAAACACCTCTACCGGCAGAGAATTCTCCATTGCCATAGAAGTTGCTGCAGTGTCCATTACTGCCAAATGCTTTGCCAGCATTTCATCGAAGGAAATGGTGTCGTACCGCACAGCATTGGGGTCCCGGTTGGGGTCAGCGGAATAGACCCCGTCTATGTTTTTGGCAAGTAAAATCGCATCTGCATCAATTTCCAGCGCTTTGAGTACGCCAGCAGTATCCGTGGTGAAATAGGGGTTTCCGGTGCCGCATCCAAAAATCACCGCACGGCCTGCCTGTAAATGCCGCACAGCATCTTCCTTCTGGAAAGGTTCGCCAAAGCCGGTCATGGGTACAGCCGTCATCACTCTGGCATCCACACCGTTTTGCTCAAACACATCACTGAGCGCCAATGCATTCATCACAGTTGCAAGCATCCCCATGTGATCTGCGCGGGAACGGTCCATATACCCTTCCCCGTTCTTCACACCACGCCAGAAGTTGCCGCCACCCACGACGATTCCTACCTGAACGCCCATATCCATGCACTCTTTAACCGCCAAACAGACGTCTTTCATCACTGCAAAATCCAGCCCTGTCCCTTTTTCGCCGGAGAGGGCCTCTCCGGATAATTTCAACAGGACTCGATGATACACGGGTTTTTCCCGGGTCATTGTGATCCCTCCTTCATTTTGTTGGCCGTTCCTGACCATCCGATTTACGGCAGATATCAGCCAGGATACAGTCAGCCATTATCTAATCTATTCTACCACAGAATCGGTCTGTTGCAAACGACAATTTTTTTATCTGAAGAAGTTTATAATCCCCGGTATGGAAACGATTTACATAGACACGCTCTTTTTGATCAATTTGATCATTGACTATTTCATTCTTTTGTGCACAGCAAAAGCGGCCAGTGCCCGGATTCGGCGCATCTGGATCTTTTTGGGGGCACTAATCGGCGCGCTTTATGCCTGTCTTTGCGTACTGCCCGGTCTTCCATTTTTTAACCACCCCATCATGAAACTGGCATTTGGTGTTCTGATTTGTCTTGCTGCCTTTCACCGGGAATCCCAGTTCCTGCGCTGCTGCCTGTTTTTCTTTGTGCTGTCTGCCGGTTTTGGCGGAATTCTGTGGGCAGTCAGTCTGTTCGGCGGGTATGGACCTGTGGGGTCTCCGCTGTACTTACCGCTCAACGGGAAAGTGCTGATTCTCTCCTTTGCTTTTGCCTATCTCCTTTTATCTTCCCTCTTTCGGCGATTCGATGAAACTGCCAGAGAAACATTACTGGAAGTAGAAGTAGAATTTCAAAACAAGAAGACCGCCTTTCTTGCACTCCGGGACACAGGCAACACCCTTTACGAGCCCATGACCAACTGTCGGGTTCTGGTTTGCGAACAACGCTGCGTCGCTGCTTTATTTGGCACAGACGCTCCGCTCTTAGATGCGGAACAGCCGGCTGAGAGTTTTCAGAAACTATCTGCTCTTCCTGCACTGAAAGGAACTTTGCGGCTCGTTCCCTTCCAAAGTGTAGGTGGTACCGGCCTACTGCTGGCGTTTCATCCCCAGAAATTGACGATCGACGGTACATTGGAACAGGATACGCTCATTGCCATCACAAACACAGTTTTAAGTGCCTATGACCGATATCAGGCAATATATTAGGAGGTTCAAAATGCTCGACTCATGGAAAATGCAATGGCACATATGGAAATGGAAACTGCTCGCAGGAATCAAAGCGCTGCCACCGGTTTTTTATATCGGTGGCAGTGATGTCCTCCCCCCGCCCTTGGGAAAAGAGGAAGAAGAAACTGCCATCCGTGGCTTGTCACAGGGAGATTCTGTCTGCAAACAGCTGCTCATCGAGCATAATCTCCGACTTGTGGTGTATATTGCAAAGCGTTTCGAAAACACCGGGGTCGGCCTGGAAGATCTGATTTCACTGGGGTCCATCGGCCTGATCAAAGCCATCAACACCTTCAACGCCGACAAAAACATCAAGTTGGCCACCTATGCCTCCCGCTGTATTGAAAATGAGATCCTCATGTACCTGCGCAAAAACAATAATCAGAGAACAGAAGTCAGTTTCGATGAACCACTGAATACCGACTGGGATGGTAATGAATTGCTGCTGTCCGATGTGCTCGGGACTGATGATGACGAAGTCTGCCGTCCGCTGGAGGAAGATGCCGACCGGCAAATGCTCCGGGAATCCATTGCAACCCTCGCCCCTCGAGAGCGTACCATCATTGAGCTGCGATTCGGTCTCAATGGCCACAAAGAGTTTACGCAAAAAGAGGTAGCCAATATCATGGGAATCTCCCAAAGTTATATCAGCCGTCTGGAAAAACGAACCATCGGCCGCCTGCGGCGGGAAATGGTGAAGAGAATGCAGTAAATTAGCGTTGTCAAACGCGCCCTGTTATGGTAGTATCAAGTTAGTGTAAATATGAACCGTGAAACTGGAAAACTTGAACTTACAGGGGGAAAACATATGGATTACAAAGAAATCTGCGACCATGCAAGAGAAATTTTTGAAGGACATTGCGCTGTCTGCCCGGTCTGCAATGGTAAGGCTTGCGGCAACCAGATGCCTGGTCCCGGCTGCAAAGCACCCGGCCTGACTGCCGTTCGCAATTACGAAAAGTGGCAGGAGATTCTGCTGAACATGGATACCATCTGCCCCAACAAAACGCCGGACACCTCCTTTGAGCTGTTCGGAAAACAGTTCAAATATCCTTTCTTTGCCGCTCCCATCGGCGCCATGAAAATGCACTATGGCGGCGAGCATACTGACATCACTTATAACGCCCAACTCATCCCCGGCTGCATGGAGGCAGGCATTGCTGCCTTTACCGGTGACGGTGTTGACCCTGAGGTGATGAAGTCCGCAGTGAAGGTTACTTCCATTGTAGGCGGCATCGGTGTACCTACCATCAAACCCTGGAACATTGAGGCCGTCCGGGAAAAACTGGATATTTTGAACCACACCGATATTTTTGCCGTAGCAATGGATATTGACGGAGCAGGTCTGCCCTTCCTCAAAGCAATGAATCCGAACGCCGGCAGCAAACCCGTAGAGGAACTGCGGGAGGTCATTTCCTATTCCAAGAAACCTTTCATTGTAAAAGGTATTATGACGGTCAAAGGTGCTGAGAAAGCTGTAGAGGCCGGTGCAAAAGCCATTGTCGTCTCCAACCATGGCGGACGGGTATTGGGTGGCTGCCCCTCCACTGCTGAAGTACTTCCTGAGATCGTAGATGCTGTGGGAAATCAGACCACCGTTCTTGTAGACGGCGGAATCCGCAGCGGTACGGATATTTTCCGTGCTTTGGCCCTGGGTGCCGATGCTGTTCTGATTGGCCGGCCTTTCGTCCCCGCGGTTTACGGCGGCGGAAAAGAGGGCATTCGCGTACTGGTCGAAAAGTTTGGTGCGGAACTCCGGGATACCATGACCATGTGCGGCGCACACAAACTGAAAGATATCAGTCGAGACATGATCCGGTGGTCTAAATAATTCTTATCATTAAAACGCTCCGTAAGGGGCGTTTTTTATTATGTCAAAAATCGGAAAGAAAAATCTCAATATCTATATGGCCTCTCACCGTTGACTTTATAGCAAAAATCCGTTACAATAGAAAAGATTGAGGGCGAAAGCCCTTGTTTTTTATACCACTACTACAAATGAAATCCGGAGGCTCTACTGTATGAATCGTTCCCGCAAGGACATTTTTGTAATAGGATTCGCCTTGTTCTCAATGTTTTTTGGTGCAGGCAATGTGATTTTCCCGCCATACTTGGGTTTAAGCTGCGGCCGTGAATGGTTTTTAGGATTCGCCTGCTATTATATGGCAGATATCGGGCTTGCGTTGGTGGCCTTGTTTGCCGTGCTCCACAGCGGAAGTCCGGAGCATATGACCCGCCGCATCGGCAAAGTACCTTCCACTTTACTGCTCAGCGCCATTATTTTGTGTATCGGCCCCATGCTGGCCATCCCCAGAACCGCTGCAACGACCTACGAAATGTCTATCGGTCCCCTGGTCAGTGGCGTAAGTCCCGTTCTGTTTGCATTTCTCTTTTTCGCTGTGATCATGCTGCTGTGCCTGCGGGAATCTGCCGTTGTGGACATTGTCGGCAAGGTGCTGACACCGCTGCTGCTGATTGGCCTGTTGGTTCTGATCGTCAAAGGCGTGATCGATCCCATTGGCCCTGTGCCAGATCGTGTGCTGGTGGACAATGTCCCCGTCACTGGTATTGAGGCAGGCTATCAGACCATGGATGTTCTGGCTGCGGTGATTTTTGGAATCATTATTTTGAAAAGCGCCCAAGACAAAGGCTATACCGAGCAGAAAGACCAGGTCAAGGTGGTAGCCGGTGCCGGTCTGGTGGCCGGTGCTGCACTGCTGATCGTCTATTTGGGTCTGACATATCTGGGTGTCACCACCTCCCGGTTCTTCGACCTGTCCGTGCTGCGGACATTCCTGGTCACTGCGATTGTCCGGAACCTGATGGGTGATTTTGGAATCGTGCTGTTTGCCATTGTCGTAGCTTTGGCCTGCGTAACGACCGCCGTAGCTCTGGTCAGCTGCGCCGCTTCCTATTTCTCCAAACTATCCGGCGGCAAGCTGCGCTATACTTGGTTGGTAGTCGCAATTTGTCTGTTTAGCGCCGTGGCTGCCAATCTGGGACTGGATACTATCGTTTCCATTGCAGCCCCCATCCTGAACATCATTTATCCGCCTACATTGGTTCTGGTGTTCCTGTCATTCTTCGACCGCCGCATTGCCAGCGACTGGGTGTTCCGGTTTGCCGCCTTGGGCGCACTGCTCTACAGTATTTTGGAAACTGCGGTTTCCACATTCGGTCTCTCCGTTCCCTTCCTTGCGTCCATGCCTTTCGCATCTTTGAGTATGGGATGGATCGTTCCGGCAGCCATTTGCGGACTGATCGGCGCACTATGCGGCCAACATCTCCCCCAAGTATCTGAGCAATGCTTAGACCTGGAATAAGCTTTTAACTCCAGAGTATTGAAAAAGACCATGCGTTCAAAAACGCATGGTCTTTTTTCACGCCCGTGGACTTTGCAATATTGCATCAATCATCGCCAAGCTGTTCGACCGGATGGTTCGGAAACAGACCGGTCGGCAACAAGTCGATGATTGGGACTCAGATGCGTCTATGACACCCGATATATCAAGAGTGTACTAAATGTGCTCGAGAATCTAATCCTGTGATTCAGTCAAAGACAGTTGTTAACCGAGTTAAAGTGTTTGGAGAAACAATGGATGAAGTTGGAGTTGTTGCCGTAAAATAAAATGGGATGTATCGTTATCAGGTTTCTTTCACTTTCAGTGTAAAAAATTTGGTAAAAAATCTTTGACAGTTCGTTCTTATGATGCTGAGCTACTAATCCGACATGCCTCTGACGGGAAAAAATACCTCTATGACATTGTAAAAATAAAAGAAAACACTGACGATGTGATTGATCTCCAGAAAACGGAGACCAGGTTGGCGGCGATGAACGCCGCGTCACAAAGCAGTGTTTCTGATGACAGGATACAGCAAAACAGCACAGATGTCAATGGGGAAAGCAAAAAATCCATCCGCGGCGGTTCGGAAGAGCTGGACAGAGACAACTTTTTGTGGGAGAACCGGGAACTTATGGAGCGATTTCATCTTCTACTGCAGCTATTCTCCATTCTGCCCTGCCCAATTTTCCACTTTGCCCTTGCAAATTCCTCCTGATGTTCTATAATAGCCTCAAGGAACAATAGCTTTTGTCCGGAATTTTCTGGCACCGGCAGTGAGTCGCTGCCGGGAACTGCAGCGCCATCGTATTCGCTTGCGCTCAGCCAAGCTGCTTGCGGTAATCAGGGCACACTGTGTGTGCTAAAATACCGCCGCGCAGGTTGCCATACAGCAATGTATTGTTCCAATCTTAGAGAGGGAGGATTTTCATATGATTGTATACAGAGAACTTTCCTCCCTCGAACAAGACCTTGGTATCCCCGCAAAGACACTTTATGCTGTCAGCAACCAGCTTGGTCGCCACTATCAGGAAGTTTTGATTCCCAAAAGAGACGGCGGTACCAGAAAGCTTTTTGTCCCGGACAATCTCCTAAAACATATTCAGCGGCGCATTTGTGACACACTTTTGGTTCCTATTCCCATTTCCCGGTATGCTACGGCTTACCATTACGGAAGTTCCGTTTTGAAAAATGCGCAGCCCCATGTGGGCGCTCCGGTCGTTTTGAAATTGGATATTCTCCATTTCTTTGACAGTATCCGGTACTGCCATGTAAAAAACAGTGCATTTCCGCCTGAAATTTACGCAGAGCCGCTCCGGATTCTTCTCGCCATGCTTTGTTACTACAAAGATAGCCTGCCGCAAGGCGCTCCCACCTCCCCTGCAATCACGAATATACTTATGGCGGAGTTCGATGAAACCGTGGGCGCATGGTGTTCCTCAAGAAAAATTCGATACACGCGATACTGTGATGATATGACTTTTTCAGGCAATTTCAATCCTGAGGATGTCCGCAAATTCGTAGAAGATGCGCTCAAATCCATGGGATTTCTGCTCAACGAGCGGAAAGTAAAAGTCCAACGCCACGGCCAGCGGCAAACCGTTACGGGGATCGTAGTCAACGAGAAACCAAATATTCCCACTGCATATCGCAAAGATTTGCGGCAGGAGCTGTATTATTGCCAAAAATTCGGCGTCCAGTCACATTTGCAGCATACTGGTATGGAAACAAACCCGTCTGTTTATCTGATGCACCTTTTAGGGAAAGTCAACTATGTTCTGCAGGTGCGCCCGCAGGACCAGGAAATGCTTTGCGCTAAACAGTGGCTGCCGGAACAGCTTATGAGCAGTTCTCATCGTTAAATAAGCAAAAAACACGGGACGAAAGTCCCGTGTTTTTTGCTTATGTGTTTCTTACTTCGCCATGTCGTTATACAGGAAAGTCACGATCTGGCCGCGGGTGCAGTCA
>ENA-ORTY01002702-ORTY01002702.1-human-gut-metagenome-genome-assembly--contig:-NODE-2702-length-16450-cov-2.492894_pt1 | contig 16450 bp, 14 predicted proteins | sample MGYA00241917_ERZ509198 | MGnify/ENA primary metagenome ERZ509198 (study PRJEB26280, sample SAMEA2338857) | human gut metagenome | biome: human gut; feature: human-associated habitat; material: faeces...
CATGATCCTGCGTATCCAAACGGCACTCGGGTTGACTAAATAAAAACAACGAAAGGAATGAATATGAGAAGAATTGAATGTATCCTCTTGTGTCTGTTCATCGGGATTCTGTCCATGGCGGCACAGACCCGCACCGTCACCGGATCTGTCTTCGACAAGGCAGACAACCAACCGGTTATCGGTGCCACCATAGCGGTCATGAGCGCACAAGGTACCGTGGCGCATGGCACGACAACCGACTTGGACGGTAAGTTCAAACTGGAAGTACCCTCAGGAACCCAAAACCTGACTTGCCGTTTTATGGGTTATACAACGACCACGATTCATCTTCAAACTGGAAAAGACAACTATACAGTCTATATGGAAAATGATTCCAAACAGTTGAATGAACTGGTCGTCACGGGTTATCAGGCAATCGACCGCCGCAAGTTAACCTCAGCCGTCACAACGATAAAGATGTCCGATGAGATTATCGGTGGAGTCAACAACATAGACCAGGCTCTGGCCGGACAGATTGCCGGATTGTCCAGCGTGACATCTTCCGGTTCACCCGGTGCGCCGGTCAAGTTACGCATCCGCGGAACGGCCTCCCTCAGCGGAACGCAAGACCCGCTCTGGGTGCTCGACGGCATTCCATTGGAGGGTACAGACATCCCGTCTATGGAAGATTTACAAGACATAGATAACATCTATCAGACTTCAATCGCAGGTATTAATCCGCAGGACATTGAAAGCATCACGGTACTGAAGGACGCAGCAGCCACGGCCATTTATGGTGCCCGGGCTGCAAACGGTGTAATCGTTATCACCACCAAAAAAGGAAAAGCAGGCAAGCCGCAAATCAACTTCTCCATGAAGTTGACGTACAACCCCAAGACAGACATCGACCGCCTCAACCTTTTGAACTCTGATGAAAAGGTTGACCTTGAACTTGGTCTATTGCAGTCCGATTATACCTACCGCGAAAATAAAGGTGATGTAGCCCGCATCATTGCAGGCTACGGGCTGACCGATGCCTACAAGGCAGGAGGTTGGAACGCCCTCTCGCCCGAGGCACAGGCTGACATCAATGCCCTGCGGGCTGTCAATACGGATTGGAACGACATCCTCTTTCGGGGCGTGTTCAACCAAGAATACAATGTAAGCCTTTCCGGAGGTTCTGAAAAAGCTACCTACTACTCCGCCTTAGGCTACTATGTGGAACAAGGCAATGTGGAAAGCGTAAAAAACGACCGCTTCAACCTGACGCTGAAAACCGACTACCGTATCAATAGCAAACTGAAAGTGGGAGCCTCCGTATTCGCTAACCGTCGCAAACAAAGGTCTTATCTGACCTACAACGAAGGCTTCACAAACCCTGTTTACTACTCACGGATAGCCAATCCCTACATGCGCCCGTTCGATGACGAGGGGAACTATATCTACGACACCAATGTACAACACCGCCAAGGCGATGACATCGTACCGGATTTCAACATCTTTGAAGAACGTGCCAATACATCTAATGAGAATACCTTTACTTCTTTGATGTCCATCTTCGATGCCGAATTCAAATGGAACGAACATTTTAAAGTGACTTCACAATTCGGTCTGCAATGGGATGAAAACATGATTGAAAAATATGCCGGACAAGACAGTTATGCCATGCGGCGTGAAAAAGAACAGCACCAATACAACGGAACGACTGTGCTTCCGGAAGGCGGTTCCAATAAAATCACAGAGAACCACAGTTCCCAATGGACATGGAAAGCTATGGCAGAATATCAAAACCGTTTCAAAGACATACACGAACTGGAATTGATGGCTGGAACGGAAATCCGCCACAATGAAGATAAATCGCTCTATTCTGCCGTATATGGTTACGATGCACGCACATTAACATCCAAACCCATCATCTTTCCCAACGAAGAGAAAGCCGAAAGCGTCCCACTACATACGGAAACGTATCTCGAAAATGCCTTCGTTTCGTGGTTCGCCACCGGATCTTATACCCTACTCCACCGTTACACATTAGGGGGAAGTATCCGATTCGATGGTTCGGATATTTTTGGTGTGGCCAAAAAGTATCGCTACCTACCGCTTTACTCCGTCAGCGGTTTGTGGCGCATCAGTGATGAACCGTTTATGAAAAATGTGACAGTCATCAACCATTTGGGACTTCGTGCTTCTTACGGTCTTCAAGGTAATATCGACAAGAATACTTCACCTTATTTGATAGGAATCTACGACCAAACCACTATACTTCCTGGAAACTCTGAAGACGCCATTCGTCCGAGCAGTGCCCCCAATCCCGATCTGCGTTGGGAAAAGACCCAATCCGCAAACATCGGAATGGATTTGTCGCTTTGGGACAACATCATCTCTTTGAGTGTGGATTATTATTATCGTAAAGGTACTGACCTTATCGGCTTACGTATGCTACCTTTAGAAACCGGCTATACTTCTACGACTGTCAATTGGGCACAAATGGAAAACGAAGGTGTGGAAGTAGCGCTGACCACACGCAACATACACACTAAAGACTTCACGTGGTTCACGAACCTGAACTTCGGTTACAACGATAATACCGTATTACGGGAAACTGTAGCCGAAAATGCCATCAAACCCAGTCGTGAGGGATATTCCGTAGGAGCCATCTTTGCCTATAAAACAGCCGGACTGGATGACGAGGGTTATCCCTTGTTCCTCACACAGGATGGCCGAAAAGTAACCGCCACTGAATTTTTCAAGTTGAATAATGCCGGTGCCAGTACATTAAGCGCAGAAGAACAGCGCAATTTGTATAGTTACATCGGCAGCACGGAACCGAAAGTCTCCGGCGGTTTTATGAATACGTTCAAGTACAAGCGTGTTACATTAGGCATCAACTGTATTTTCAATTTCGGCATGTACGTACAAACCACTCCTACATACGACCCGACCAATTATGACCGGGGCCTGAACAGCAACCGAGACATCCTGAACCGTTGGACTCCAGACCATACCAATACCACGTTGCCTAAATTAATGACCGAAAATGACGGGCGGACAGGAGAATACCTACGTTACAAAGAACAAAACCTGTTCCGTGAATTGGACATCTGGGTCAAGAAGCAAAACTATTTCCGCTTCGAGAGTATCCGCTTGGGATACGAGCTCCCGGAAAAATGGCTGAAACCCGTAGGCATCAAGAGTGCTTCCGTATCTTTGGAAGGACGTAATCTTTGGGTTATAGCCAGCAACTACCATAACTATCTCGACCCGGAGACAATGGGTAACCCGTACGCCGCACCCATTCCCAAAAGCTTTATCTTCGGACTTAACGTAAATTTCTAAAAGAGGAGGACTCATAATGAAAAAAAGACGTCTTAATATACTATGGATCATGGCAGCCCTTTTTGCTTTCACAGGTTGCAATGACTTCCTTGACATCCAGCCTGTAGGCAAAGTCATGCCCAAAACAGCCAAGGAATACCGTGCCCTACTCACTGATGCCTATTCCCGTATCCCTGCCGAACGAGGAAAGACTACATTCCGCAGCGATGAATTGACAATGGAGGGTGAAACCAATACGACCAATTTAGACTCTTATCTGGATATTTGGAGATGGAACGACACTAGTCCCGATGAGACCACCCTTCCTTTCGAATGGCTACAGTTTTACTATGTAAGCTATATTGCCAATTCTGTTATTGAACAACAATACAACATCACGGAAGCGACAGATGCCGAACGTAACCAGTTGGCCGGAGAGGCTTACATGCTTCGGGCATACATGCATTTCATCTTAGTAAACCTGTATGCCGAACCTTACACACATTGCGACCCGAAAAATACCAAGGGAATCCCTTTAAAATTAGATAGCGACATCAACAAGGTGTTATCACGTAATACGATAGCAGAGGTCTATACTTCCATCTTATCGGATATCAAAGAAGCTGAAAGGCTGTTGAATGTAGAGGAATGGCCCGAAGGCGAAACTTACCGATTCAACACCCTTTCCGTTCCGGCATTCCGCGCACGCGTCTACCTTTATATGGGAGATTGGCAACAAGCCTACACCAACGCAACGGATGTCGTGGGCAAACACGGTGAGTTGGAAGACCTCACGGCTTCTTCCACGTTGCCCAACCACTACCAATCCGTAGAAGCCATACTCTCCATGGAGAATATCTTTAATTCGTCTTCTCTTGGTGCCGGATACGTGGCGTCTGGTTTGTTATCTCTCTACCGTAGCGGCGACTTGCGCAAAAGCAAATTCTACAAGCAATTATCCGCCAGTGCGACAGAAGTGTTGAAAGCTGGGGTTAACACTTACCGGTGTACATTCCGCTCTGCCGAGTTCTACCTGACCGCCGCAGAAGCCGCCTTGGAACTGAACGACATGGACAATGCCCGCCATTACCTGACGGAACTGATGAAGAAACGTTACCTTTCAGCAATCTATCCCACATACGAGGCAGAAATCCTGTCTATGACGCAAGATGAATTACGGGAAGAAATCTACAATGAACGCTTTCGTGAGCTGGCTTTCGAGGGACATCGTTGGTTTGACCTGCGCCGTACGACCCGGCAGGAACTGACCAAGACGTATAAGGGGGAAACTTACGTATTGCAAAAAGACGACTCACGCTATACGTTGCGTATCCCTGCCGATGCCATTGAAGCTAATCCGGGACTGGAGGAAGAAAATCGCGAGTAAGTGAGAGCAGACCGAGTTTGCTCGAAGTCTGCCGAACGGGAGCGATTTATCCAATGACCTCCTCCCGACCCAATATGACAATACTTAATATTCATTTTTAAAATTATCCATTATGAGAAGAACATTACTTATCGCAGCTTGCAGCCTGTTCTTGGCGGGTACGCAAGCATTTGCAGCCGACCAACAGAAGTGGTCCAAGTCTGTAGAAAATACCGTGTCGAAATGGGAAGAACTCAACCTCCAAGCTCCCACGGCTGTGGACAATGCAGGCAACACTTATGCCACAGGAGCATTCACGCAACCGATTGTCATCGGAAGCGCCGTGCTTGACCCGATTGCCAACAGTGCCTATTTAGCCAAATACGATGCCGAAGGTAACGTAGCCTGGGCTGTCGGTTTACGCGGTGCAGCCACCATTACGGCCATTACCACCGATGAACAAAATAACGTCTACGTGGCCGGCACATTGGCCGATGCCGTAGAAGTGGGAAGCACGGATGGCAAAACGCAAACCATCAACGGCAAGGCCGGAGAAGTGGAAAACCAAGTGTCCAGTTTCATTGCGGCATACAGTGCCGAAGGTGCATTGAAAGCTACAAAAGTCATTTGGTCGGAAGCCAATGCAGAAATAGCTTCCAGCGGGCTTTACTTCCCCCAAGCAGGATTTCCATATATAAAAATCAACCACATAGAAGTAAGCAACGGAAAGTTGTACGCTTCAGCCATGCATACCGGCGACGTAACCATAGGCAATGTACAATGGAAGGGCATATACATGAATATATTTGATTTCATGTACGATGATCTCATCAGTGCTGGAATATTCTCATTGGATGTATCTGCATTAGACAATGCAGAGTCCGTAGCGCAAATCGGTGTTAAAACCCAATTGGGAGGTGATCAAATGGGAGTAGAAGGTATCAACTTCACTACAGAGGGTAATTCCATATATTTGTGTTTTGCCGCCAAAGGTACACTTACATTCACTTACCAGAATGGCAGTGAGGACATTACTTTGGCATTCGATAACACTAATGGAATGGTGGAGCATGCTTTCGTCACAACTGCCATCCAAGACGGAAAGGCCACAACAAAGATATTCCATGCAGACTCCCACGACAATGGAGCGTCTTATAACAGCATCGGTAAAATGCAAATAGAAGGCAATACCCTCTACATTGGCGGAACGTTCCACCAGATGATGCCTTTCGACAACAAGCTCACCCATGTAGGCGGATGCGACCTGTTTGTTACGGCATTGGACAAGAACTCATTGGAAGCACAATGGACAGCCCAAAGCGGCCTTGACGAAGGTAACGGAGACACCCAACATTTCAACGAGAACTTCACAAGTATGACAGTAAACAACGGAGAGGTTTCTCTATATGGCTATGTCCTTCAAGACGAAAACGAGAAGACCTTTACCAAATCATTGGCTTACACTTGCTCAAACGGTACGGCCACAAGCCATGATGCCCCCCTGTTGGTAACCGGAGCAGCCACGAAAGGCACAACCAAAGCACTTCTCTCTGCCAACATCACAGATTTCTCCACAACCCTTGCCGCATACACTGTTAGCGGAGGCGACGGTATCAACGGCGTGAAGGCTTTGTCCGCCCAACGTGTAGGCAATACGTTCTACTTCGCAGAACCGAACGACATCACTGTCTACGACCTGCAAGGCCGTATGTTGAAACAGGCCAACCATGCCACTTCCGTCAGCATCGACGACCTGAACCAAGGTATTTACATCCTTTCAAACGGAAAGAGTGCTTTGAAAACAATAAAATAAACCATTAAAACCACTAGTGTCCACTAATAATTAGAGGACACTAGTGATTCCAAAGATTCATAAGTTTCTATATTTAAAATAAATAGTATCATGAAAATTCCTTATTTCATTATTATCATGTTTCTTTGTCCTCTTGCTTTGGTCGGACAAGAGATTAATTTATTACCAGAGCCGTGGAAAGTAGAGAAAAAAGAAGGAGTATTTACTTTGTCTGTATCTACTAGTATCCAATATCCTTCTGAATTAAAGGAATGCGTAGAAATCTTCAACAAGCATTTATCTGAACGTTATGGCTTTTCATTAAAAAAAGGATCCAGAAGAAATGGGATTCGGTTGATAGTTGATAAAAATATGAAGCGTGAGACTTACAATCTTTTGGTTGAAACTAATGGTGTTATGATTAGAGGTAGTGAATCCGGGGTGTTTTATGGTTTACAAACCTTACAGCAGTTAATTAGTGAGACAGAGAATAAATTGCTAATTCCGGAGGTAAAGATTGAAGATAGGCCGCGTTTCAAATATCGGGGGGTATTGATAGATGTGGCACGTTACTACCAGACTCCCGAGTTTTTGAAAAAATATATAGATGTAATGGCACATTATAAATTGAATGTGTTGCATTTGCATCTTACTGAAGATGCCGGTTGGCGGATTGAAATAAAAAAGTACCCGGAACTGACCCGGAAGGGGGCTTGGCGTCCCAGTACGCAAGTGGGACAAACGCCAACAGAACAGGATAATCTTCCGCATGGGGGATTTTATACCCAAAAAGAAATACGGGATATCATACAATATGCTAACGAACGGCAAATTACCATTATTCCGGAAATTGATATGCCAGGCCACATGATGGCTGCATTGAGTGTTTTTCCTGAATTGTCATGTACAGGAGGCCCGTTTTCCATTCCTTTAGAATGGGGAGTAAAAGAGCATATATTGTGTGCTGGCAATGAAAAAGTATTTGATTTTATAAAAGATGTACTAACTGAAGTTATTGAGCTATTTCCTAGCGAATACATCCATTTAGGTGGTGATGAGGCTCCTAAAAAGCAGTGGAAAGTATGCACAAAGTGTCAAAACCGTATAAAAGAGGAACATCTAAAGGATGAACATGAGCTGCAAAGTTATTTTACACAAAGAGTTGAGAAATTTTTGAACAGTAAAGGTAAACGGATTATTGGTTGGGATGAGATTTTGGAAGGAGGATTAGCTCCTGATGCTACTATTATGAGTTGGCGGGGTGAGAAAGGCGGAATTGCTGCTGCTAATTTAGGGCATGATGTAATAATGGCGCCTACTGACTATTTCTATTTAGATTATTACCAATCAGACGATAGAGCGAACGAGCCTTCTTCTGCCCATTGGGGAGCGACGGTTGATTTGGAAAAGACGTATAGTTTCAATCCATTGCCTAGCAAGATTTCAGCAGATAAGCAAAAGCATGTCATTGGGGTACAGGCATGCGTTTGGGGTGAAAAAGTCCAATTGGAGCGTGATGTTGAATATATGTCATTCCCTCGTGCATTGGCTTTGGCAGAAATAGCTTGGACTCCGCAAGAAAAAAGGAACTATGCGGATTTTTGTCAACGTGTAGCGGCTTGCTTATCTTATTTGGATTGGAAAGAAGTTACGTTCCGTATTCCAGAGGCACTCAGTGATGTGGAAATTAATGCAGGAAAGGCGATTATTTCATTGCAATCTTCGGTAAAAGGGGCTGATATTTATTATACTACAGATGGTACTTCTCCGTGGACTTATGGAAAGCTGTTTACATCCCCTTTGACGTTTAATGGCATTGATTTCCGTTATACGATAGTTTTGCCATCAGGCCGAAGTAGCGCAGTTTATAAGTTACAAAGAAAATAATAATTTATTAAAGTATATAGGAATACTAATTTTTTAATTATTGGTGTCCGCTAAACGTGATTAATCTTCTATTTTGACGGGTTTTATGCTTTGACAATTCCCTATTTCAATGAATATATGGGCTGTCCGAGAAAAGAAAAGGTTAAATTAGGACATTCAAGTTTTAGCGGACACCAATAATTTTTAATTGTGATTATCCCAAATCGGTCATTAGGATTTCTCAGTGTCATATGTCAGTGAGAAATTCTTTATCTCCTCCCAAATAGAAAGGAAAGACTGCCTTGTTTTTAACGACCTGACTATATCAAGAATATGCTTGTTTTTGTCTTGCCCCAATAAGCCGGTTCGAAATCAACTCGTAACGGATAGTTTTGAGAAACTGCTTTTTATCGGAGTTGACAAGCACATAGCGGAATAGCGACATGAAGTTATATGCCATGACTATAAAGTTTCCACATGCTTCGGTCGCCCAGAAATTGTCCGTGACAAAGTCATTAATGGAGAAGTCATACTTCAGTTCCTTGATTATGTTCTCGGAATCCACTCTTCCGTGAAACGAGTCGTACACAATCTTGGTCGGCAGTCTGAGGTTGGTGACGTAACAGTTGTAACGATATTTGCCAAAGTTGTTCTCATTCTCGAATAGTTCCATTTGCCTTACTGGTTTGCCGACAGCTTGCGGACGTTTCTCTATTTCCTGCCTGACCATCACTATGCGTCTTGGTTTGTCCCGGCCATTCGCCTGATACATCGTTTCGGATATTTCCAGGCCGTTTAACACCTCTACCCATACATGCTCATGGGTGAGGCTATACTTGATACGGTTGTTGAACCGGCAGGCTACGATATAGTATAACTCTTTATCTTCCAAATAGTCAAGTATCTCCTTCGTAAAAAACCGATGTCCATACGAACCATTCCACCGTCTTATTCTGAAGTCTGGACAGGGTGTCTTCAAGAAAAGCAAGATAATTGGTACTCGCAGCGATGTTTCCCAGACGCAACCAGTAGTTTGCTATCATTTTCACATCCGGGACGAAAGCGAGAAGAAGATGGTGTGAAGGACTACCCGGACGCTTGGGATTGTACCTTTGGCGGCACCCTCCTGATTTCCCTCACGGACTATTACCGTAGAATCAAAGTCCAAAGTGTAATTGTCAAACAACAGTTCCGAAAAGAACCAACTGAACAGTTCACCGAACACACGTTGGTTGATGGCTTGCTATAATTTGTCGAAATAACGTTGGTAGACCCGATAGTCCGCTCCACGTCTCCAACCAAACAAATTACAGAGCACCGTGTCATAACGCATCACGTCAAGATGCCTGAAACAGCTTGCGCCACACCATACCCCCGCAAACAATCCCAATATAAACTGAAGCGGTTTTATAGCCCCTGTTAGCGCCTCGAACAGGAATGCAACTTTGTTCAAGACGCTCGGCAAAATGGCACTTTTCGAGCATCTTGAAGAATAGGGAAAGCCCACCAAAAGGAGTTATTTCCTTTTTTACGAACTTTATATCACAATCTCGCATCAATCTTATAGATTTTAAGCCATGGTAAAGTTAGTAAATAGCTACAAATTAGATACATACAAGTCTGTTTTTCTAATGGAGGTCATTAGAAACAAAGGAACTCTATCTCCAATGACCGATTTGGGATTATAGCAATGATTGAAATATTCTTTAGTCCTTGTTATGAAAAAGAGGATCAAAATTTTTATATTGATTCCCGAAATGGAAATGATAGGACGGATGGACAAAGTCCTAAAACGTCTTGAAGAAGCCTGAAAAGAATCAAAAAAGCGAATTTCAGTATAGAGGATTCCTTGTTATTGCACAAAGGCTCTGTTTTTACTGGTATTCTGAAATTATCAGTTAAAGGTAAAGCAGAAAATCCTTTTGTTGTAGATGCTTATGGTAGTGATTGAAAACCTCGTATTCAAGCTCCCAACGTTTCTTTTTATACGGTGTTGGTATGTAACTCTGATTACCTTAGGAATATTCAGTAAATGTCCCTATCTAATTGCATAATGGTAGCCAATATGACACCTCCGAATATCAACTTGGACAAGTCCAGACAATAATCCCCGAACTTCTCACACAGCATACTTTTCTTGACTCTGTTTTTCCATTTTCATAAAGGCAAAGATATACGTTTTCCCTGAACCCATCAACAAAACAAAGGAATTTGTTTCCCAGAGTATTCCCAACCGTTTTTTAGGTCGCATTCCGACAAACTGTCAAAACGACAGTTTCACCCTCACGAGAATGCTTTATTCCGAACTGGAACGAGGCTTCGATAAAAAGAAACGATTCTCGCGCATCGAACGAAAGTCCTTCTGTCAGTCATTCCATGCCTCCCGCTAACTTCTTGCACACCGGAAAGGCTGGCCGTACGTAGGCCGGAGAGACATGAGAAAGCCAAAGGCTGTACTTGCCTGTTATCGTGTCATTCGGAATCTGACAACAACCGTCCCCCATCTAGAGAAAAAAGGGCGGGAAACGCTGGTTTTCCCGCCTCTTTCAGCCAACTTTTCCACCCAAATACGGACTTTTCCGTCAGAATATGAGGAGAAAAAAATGTTTTTCTGCACCGAACGAAAAATCATTCTCATGCAATTGATTCTTAAAATCCATCAACAAAACCCGTAAATAAGGGTGTAATGTGAAAATATGTGTTTGAACGCCCAGCAAAACCCATACACATCGCCTTTTTCAAAGGTCTTTTTCCATCCACAAAAACGGCTGTGACTTTACATTTTATCTCCCGAACAGGAATTTTCGCATCAAAAAGACAGGGATGACTCCCTGCTAATGAACAGACGACCGCGGAATTTAATGCGTTTCAAAACCTCCTATCCCCTGCACAAGGCGCGCCGCATTCCTAACACTATCCAAACGGATACGACGAACGGGGCCGTCAGCGTAGTCATTCCCAAACTCATCCCCCAAACCTGCAAAAGGACTGAGATCACGACGGACAATGTAGCCCACGCTGCCCCTGCCCAGGAACGGTCGCCCAAAGCAATGGCGCAAAGCACTGCATTATACCCAAACAAACCGGCATTGAAAGCCGCATAATCGGAACCGACCATCCAGACCATGCCCAAAGGCAACAAGGCTCCCCACACCGTATACAAGGCTTGGATACGGGAATTGAGCAATATACCGGCCAAAAAGAAAAGTCCGGAAAGCACCGTGCCGCCTTGGAACATGACCTGACCGATATTCAGACTGAAAGCCTGAAACAAGTCGGACGTCGTTTCTTCCGACATCACAGAAGGCAACAACAATGAGGGAAACCACCAACGGCAAAGGGCCAACAACAACCATACGGTAAGAATGAAAGGAGCCGTGAAACCGGGCAAAAGTTTCTGATAACCGAACACACGGGCTATCCATGTGGAAAGCACGGAACCCGCCACCAACAAAAGGAGGGAAGCTATCCCTGTTTCCATAAATATACCTACGGCAATGCCTACCAACGTACCGTTGAAACCATACAAACCGTCCTCTATATCTTCTTTTGAATATCCGGAAAAGAATGCCGTCAGCGTACCGGCAAAATTACCCAACAGGGCAAAAAGCGCCAATAGCCACGAGTTGCAAGCTATCCCCACTAACATCAACAAACCCGAAACCGCATTGTTCTGGAACATGACTTGCCCCACTCCTCTTCCGATTATAAATAATCCCTCACGCATACTTCTTGTCTTTATAAACGAAAAACCTTCTCCTCCTTTCGGAAGAGAAGGCCTTTCTTGTCTAACTTTTAAAGATTATGTGATCTCCCTTATATTTAGAGAGAAATTGCACCCGAAGGACATACATCGGCGCAAGTACCGCACTCAGTGCAAGCGTCAGCGTCGATTACATACTTTTCACCTTCAGAAATTGCGCCTACCGGACACTCGTCGATGCAAGTACCGCAAGCTACACAATCATCACCAATTACGTAAGCCATATCAATTAGAATTTAAATTATTAATGCCTTGTTTTATTCAAACGATACCGCAAAGTTAGTATTAAAATAGAATCCCCCCAAATATTTTCTCACTATTTTTAGTGATTTTCATCCGAAAAGCCACGGTCAAATGCAATAAGCTACGTATCTTTGCGTTGTTTTCTAATAAATATCAATGATTCATGAAAAGAATTCTGGCCGTCCTCCTTTGCCTGCTGTCCGCATACGGCATGATGGCACAGGAGCGCAAACTCCAGCATCGTCCGTACATCGACCAAAGAAGATTCCACTACGGATTCCTCTTCGGCGTGCACATGCAGGACCTGGAACTGAAAAACAACGGCTATGTAGACCCGGAAACCGGCGAGCAATGGTATGCCGATGTGGACAACTACAGTCCGGGATTCAGTGTGGGCGTATTAGGTGAAATGCGCCTGAACACCTATTTGTCCCTGCGCCTCGTCCCTACCCTGCATTTCGGACAGAAGCACGTGTCTTTCCATGAACAAAGAACGGGGCAGGACAGTACGCAAAACATCAAATCGACTTATATTTCCGTCCCGCTGGACTTGAAGTTCGCCGCCCCACGCTATAACAACTTTCGCCCCTACTTCATCGCAGGCGTAAACCCCATGGTGGACCTGACTACCAAGAAACAAAAAGCCCTGCTCATGAAACCTTTCGACTGTTATATCGAGGTGGGCATGGGCTGCGACATCTACCTGCCGTTTTTCAAGCTCATCCCCGAACTGAAGTTCTGTTTCGGTTTGGCAGACATCTTACAAAAAAACCGCAACGATTTGATAGACAATTCGCTGCGGAAATTCACCAATTCTTTGGACGGGGCATCGTCGAAAATGATCGTATTGACGCTCTATTTCGAATAAGGGTCAGTCCCCTGTCGGCGACATCTCCAACAGCAGCATGCCGACATAACGCCCGTGCTTGCCCATCTGGTTGCAATACACATCCTCCCCGTCGGCATCTTTCAACACTTCGGGATGCTCGAAATAAGTATGCGAATGGCCGCCCAGCACAATGTCGATATGGCGCGTGGCCGGCACCAGTTCCGTGTCGTCCAAACCGTCGATATCCCACCCCAGATGGGAAAGGCATACCACAAGGTCGCAATGCTCCTTGTTTTTCAATTCATCGGCCACCCGGTTGGCAGCCGTAACCGGGTCTTCATACGTCACCCCCTTGTAATTCTCTGAGGCAACCATCCCCTCCAACTGCGTGCCCAGTCCGAACACTCCGACCTTCACGCCCTTACGTTCCAATATGACATACGAGCGTACCAATCCTTCCAACACCGTACCTTCGAAATGATAATTCGCACAAACGATGGGAAAAGTCGCCTCGCGGAATATGCGCGCCATGTTGTCCAATCCAAAATCAAATTCATGATTCCCGATGGTGGCCGCATCGTAACGCATTTCGTTCATCAACTTCACTTCCACATCCCCTTTATATAAGTTGTAGTAAGCAGAACCTTGCGAAAAGTCACCGCTGTCAAAAAGCAACAAGTCCGGGTCTTCCGCACGCAAATCGCGCACCAGCGCCGCACGGCGCACAAAACCGCCTTTATCCGCCAATGCCGTATCGGATGAATTCGGATTGACCGGCATCACACAACTGTGCGTATCATTGGTGTGCACGATACGTAATTCCACTTCACCGTCTTGCGCCGCAAACACGGTGCTTGCCAGTCCGCACAAGACTGACCACATCATAATCCTTACCTTTTTCATTGTCCGGTTTCTCATTGTTTAACGATTCTACCCTCCATACGGGCCGTGATTTTATCCCCCTGCGCAGCCGTCCGGCGAATGGACTCCATGATCAAATCGCGTACGGCTATATTCGTGACTTTCTTCGACAAATTATCTTTCAGGGCATACATCTTGTCATTTCCCTCGGCCAGATAGTCCAACGTGGAAATCACATATATACCATTAGGATCAATCGGTTTTCCCCCGACCTCGGCACGCAAAAGACGCCCGTCTCCCGTAATGACCAGACGAGCCCCGCTGATGCCCTCGCCCCCCACGGCAGCTATCTGCTCCATCAGCTCCGTCTTAGTCCAGCGGTGTTCCAGCGCAGCCCGGAGATACCAGGCGCGTTCCTGGCTGCCTTCACAGCCCTCCAGAATGGCCACATTCTGCGTCCAGCCCAGCTTTAGGGCCAGCGCCTGCAGCTCCCGGCTATCTGCGTAGGCTCGGTAGAACTCCCTCATCCGGCGCAGGTTTCTGGGGGAGAAGCCCCCGCACTCGGGGTAGTTGGCCTGGAGATACTCAGCGGCCATTACCGCCGCGCCCTTCTCCGGGCGAGCACAGATGGCCCTGCCAATCTCAAGGTACAATTCCGCCTCCGGCAGTTCGGTTTGCAGCAGGGTGTCCAGGGCCTCGTCATCCCGTTTATCCCCGAACCACACGCCGCCGAAGTCTCCCAGCTGGAGCACCACATCCTCCTTGGTGAGTTCCAGGCCCTCCGGGAAGTATTCCGGGCGGAGCCGCTCAAAATTCCCGTGGGTGTCGCCTGTAGTGAAGATCTTCATGCAAGCTTCCTCCTTTTTGGCTGCGCCACATACTGCTCGATCTCCCGGCCATCCCGGAAGGTCACCCGGATCTTCTCCCGGGAGAGCACCGTCACCTTCTCCAGCAGCTGGTGGACGACCTCCTCGTCCCACTCTGTCATCGCCGCCGTCATATGCTCCATGGCGGCCGAGACCGCCCGCAGGCGGTTCTGGAGCCGACCCTGTTCCTGGCAGGCCCCCTCCAGCTGTGCCTTCCGTTCTTTGAGACGGGTGGTGGACTCGGACAGCTCCCGGAACCGCTCCGTGTAGTCCTCTGCTGGGTTGGCTGACGCCTCGGCCAGCAGGCTGTTGAACTGGCTGCTCAGTTCCTCCAGGGCCCTGTCAATGTCCGCCAGGCTCATACTCTCACCCAACATCGGAGCAAGCTCCCACTCCATGACGGCGGTGAGCTGCCGGGCCAGGGTGTCGCGATCCAGCATGACGGCGTTGACGGCGGCCAGGATCCCCAGGCCGCCCCCTTCGGACACCGCCGCGGCCAGCTTGCCGTCGGCAATCCAGGCCATGCCCCCCTGAAAGACGGGGTACTGGATCCCCAGCAGGTCACATAAGGGTGTGTGGATCATGCCTGCTTGCTCTCGATGAAGGCCACCAGGTCACCCACGGTCTCCACCTTCTGGTCCAGCTCCACCTCGATGCCCAGCTTGTCCTCCAGGTTCATCAGCAGCTCCACGGTGTCCAGGGAGTCGATGCCCAGGTCCTGGAACTTGCTGTCCATGGTGATCTCGGAGACGTCCTTCTCCACCCGCTCGGCTACCAGTTCTGCAATTGCTTCAAATACCATGATACGTTTCCTCCATATATTGATGGTGTTTCATTCTCTTTTAGGTAATCAGTGATTACTTTTGATATTATATACCCCCCGGCTTTCCCTTTGTCAAGATAAACCCAAGGAATATTCACATTTTGTTCAATTTTTCCAGGTTTTTTGCCGGTCACCCCGGGGATTCCTTCATTTTTTCTTAAGACCTATTAAGAAAGCCGCAATTGTTTTTAAGAAAAGCGCAAGGACTTCTTAAATCCCCCATCATTTTTCTTTGCTATAATTACAGGCAGATCATCAGAGATTTCCCTGCTTTTTCGGGGAAATCCGAACCTTTTTTCGTTCTTTGCGCAACACAGGAGGCAGTTATGAAAAAGAAGCCCACCCTTGCCGTCCTCTTTGGCGGCAACTCCCCGGAGTATTCCGTGTCCCTCCAGTCGGCCTACGCAGTGCTGACCAACCTAGACGGGGAGAAGTACCACATCCTCCCCCTGGGCATCACCCAGACCGGCCGCTGGTACCTCTATTCCGGGGCCTACGAGCACATCGCCACCGACACTTGGGCCGAGGCGTTGGACCACCTCACCCCTGTGGCGGTCTCCCCGGACCCGGCGGTTCACGGGCTGCTGGCCCTCTTCCCCCACGAGAACCGGGTGATTCCCCTGGACTGCGCCCTGCCCATTCTCCACGGGGCCAACGGGGAGGACGGCACCGTCCAGGGCCTCTTCCAGCTGGCGGGGATCCCCGTGGCCGGCTGCGGCACCCTGGCCTCCGCCCTGTGCATGGACA
>ENA-ORTY01002704-ORTY01002704.1-human-gut-metagenome-genome-assembly--contig:-NODE-2704-length-16447-cov-2.724439_pt1 | contig 16447 bp, 15 predicted proteins | sample MGYA00241917_ERZ509198 | MGnify/ENA primary metagenome ERZ509198 (study PRJEB26280, sample SAMEA2338857) | human gut metagenome | biome: human gut; feature: human-associated habitat; material: faeces...
AAGGCACAGGACTTTGACTCCTGCATTCGCTGGTTCGAATCCAGCTAGCCCAGCTTTTATTTTATATATGGGCTACTAGCTCAGGTGGTAGAGCACTTGACTTTTAATCAAGTTGTCCCGGGTTCGAGTCCCGGGTGGCTCATTAAAAAAAGGATCCAATGGATCCTTTTTATTTTTATTCTCTTCTCAGCTCTGCTTCTTTGTCTCCCTTGGCTTCCTGATCCGTGTCCGTCACCTATCATTCATCCAGATAACAGATCGTAAAATGTGCCTCTCCTTTATAGTCAAGTTCCATAATAATATAAGAAGGTTTTTTGCCCTCCTGTCTTGGATAAGTAAGACTTCCCGGATTAACCGCTATAATATCTTTATCAATGTCCACAATGGGTCTGTGAGAATGTCCGAACATGACGATATCCATGCCCCGTTCTCTCGCTTCCCTCTTGATATTCTCATCTCCCATAGACACATAGTAGGTATGTCCGTGGGTCAGCCATATCTTGTATTTTCCGATCTGGAATTCCTTTTCCCGTGGAAGATCAGAAAAGAAGTCGTTGTTTCCCATGACCATCTGTACAGGACATCCTGCACTGCTGGCGATCAGATATTCACTGCCCTCCACGTCCCCACAGTGGATCAGCATATCGATCGGTCCTGTTTTTTCCAGTACTTTCAAAAAATTTTCATTGTGGCGGTGAGTATCACTAACAATCAGTATCTTCATCCCAGTTTCTTCTCCAGTTCCTTTTCCAGTTCTTCTCTCATTGCCCTGAGTGCTTTTCCTCTGTGGCTGATCCTGTTCTTATCTTCATCCGACAGCTCTGCCGTATATTTTCCGATCTCCGGCACATAAAAGATAGGATCAAATCCAAATCCATTCAATCCCTTTTCCTCATAGCCGATCCTTCCCTCAATCGTTCCTCTTGTTGACAGTTCCCTGCCATCTGGCAGCACTGCCGCTATGGCACATACGAATCTTGCAGATCTCTTTTCATCCGGAACGCCCTCAAGCCTCTGTACCAGGTTGGCATTCTTAACCCGGTAGGAAGTGTCCTTGCCAAGATATCTGGCTGAATAAATGCCTGGTTCCCCATTCAGATAATCGATCACAAGCCCGGAATCATCTGCAAGCACGATTGCTTCTTTCGCAGCCCCTGCCACAGCCCTTGCCTTGATCATGGCATTTTCTTCAAAGGTTGTCCCATCCTCTATAATATCTATATCGATCCCTGCCTCTTTCATGGACAAAATCTGTACCTTTTCCCCCAAAAAGGTAAGTCCATCCAGAATCTCGCGGATCTCCTTCATCTTTCCTTCATTCCCTGTTGCAAAAATAATCTTGTACATAGCTGTCACCTGTTTTTCTCCTGCATTTCATAGACCGTCATGATACTCTGATAAATACCATCTGCGATCCTTCTAATATAATCTTCTCTTGAGAGGAGTCTGGCCTCCTGTGCATTACTCAGATAACCAACCTGGATTGTTGCTGCCGGTATTGTCAGCTGATACAATACACTATTCGGATCCGGCTCCTCCAGCAAACCCTGTGCTTTTCCGCTGACCGACACAGTCACTTCTCTTTCCAGCGTATCTGCAAGCTCTATATTTCCAAATCCCGGGATAAAATATGTACCATTATAAAGTGCCCTTATCCCATACTCCTCAGAAGCTTCCCCGCACGCCGTTTCAATGCGTATGTACATATCTGCCTTCGCGCCATTTCCAAGGATGATCCTGTCTGATTCATCCTCATAGATATTGTCCATCCTGGTATAGTATACCTTAATGTCCTCTCCATCAAGCTTCTCCTTCAGAGCTCTGGCTACAGCGAGAACGACATTCTTTTCCTTCAGTCCATTTCTGACTGCTCCTTCTTCCCTTCCTCCATACGCAGGATCTATCACCACGATCCTGTCATAAACCTCTCTGGGCGTCAGAAAACTGATATACAGATTTTCATTTTCCAAAATGGTACGACATTCACAAATCCCTGTCAACTGTAAATTAAGAACGATCCCGCCCTGTACCAGATCAAAGCTTCCCGCATTGATCATCTGATGATTTCCAGAAAGAACATTTTCCCTGTAAAAATCCTCGTTTCCACCTGGTACATAGATCCAAAGCTCCTGATCCATATAATGGTTCTCTATCGTGATGTCCGATGCTTTGCATCCTTCCGGCAACGGTATCCGGAGATAACTGCTGTCAGCTTCCCCAGGCTGGAAAGCAAGAGCATGGGATTCATTCCCGGTAGCGATTGTTTCACCTGCTACTTCGTCCTGTGCAACCCCTTCTATGGTCACTACTTTATGTACAGACAGATAAATAATGGTTCCCATGGTGATCACAAAAAAGCAGATACAGCATATGGTTGTTTTTTTCATCAGTTCCTGCCGCATGCCGTTTTCCCTCATCCTTTACGTAGAGCTGGTTTGGGTCCTGGAAACTGATAAAAATATGTCTTCATCATACCATTGTAGATCTTACGGTTCTTTGCTGCCTTCAGTCCAAGCGCTTCCTCAGCCTGCTCATAAGCTGTGATCAGATACAGTGACCAGCAATCCAACGCCTTAAAGCGCTCTCCGATCGTCCGGTAAAGAGACGGCAGCTTTTCCTTTTCCTCCAGTCTTTCTCCATAAGGAGGATTCGTAATGATAAAACCATATTTTTTATTATGGCTTAGCTGGTCAACTCCTCTTCTCTGAAAATGGATCAGATGATCCACTCCCGCAAGACGGGCGTTTTCCCTGGAGATCTCTACCATCTTATCATCTATGTCATAACCCTGGATATCTGTCTTAATATCTGTAATGATCCCATCTCCGGCCTCTTCCCTGGCATATTTCCATTCCTCTTCCGGAATCAGATGCGTCCATCCCATTGCCGTAAAATCCCGTTTCCAGCCGGGTGCAATATTAGCTGCCATCATAGCGGCCTCTATCGGAAAGGTCCCGCTTCCACAGAAAGGATCAACCAGGATACGATCCCCTTTCCAGGGCGTCAGCATGATCAGGGATGCCGCCAGATTCTCCGCAATAGGTGCTTTGGCCGTAAGCTTCCGATACCCTCTCTTATGCAGAGAATCCCCTGTCGTATCAAGTGCTACTGTAACCTGATCCTTTAGCAGGAATACCCGGAACGGAAAAGCTGCACCATTCTCTTCAAACCATTCGGTATGATAAACCTCTTTCAGCTTCTCCACCATTGCTTTCTTCATAACAGACTGTATATCAGAGGGACTGAACAGCCTGCTTTTCACACTGGCTGCCTTGGTCACCCAGAACCTGCCATCTGCAGGAATAAATTCATCCAGTGGAAGTGCTTTGGTTCCCTGGAACAGTTCTTCATAGGTTGTCGCCATGAAGCTGCCTACCTTAAGCAGGATCCTTTCCGCACTGCGAAGGAAGATATTCGCCCTGCAAATGGCTTCTGCATCCCCTGTAAAGGTCACCCTGCCATCTTCAACCAGCGTAACGTCATATCCTATATCTATGATCTCTCTTTTCAGAACAGCCTCCAGACCAAAGTGACAGGGTGCAATCAATTCGTACGTTTTCATTTTAAATACCGCCATTTTTCATTCTAATAAGGAGTATACCACATATGAAAAAGCTTGAATATACTGAATTATAAGAAATTTTTGTATCTTTTTCCCCATATCTGTCTTGCCATCTTACTGAAAAAGGGGCTGTGCACCTTTCATGCACAGCCCCTTTCCAGCAGACACTTTAATATTCGCTGCGGTTTTTGCTGTTATCAGAACAGTTAGAGCTGTTCTTCTGGCTGTTCTTGGAAGAATTCTGGGAATTCCTGTTCTGCGAATTCTTATCCTGCGAATTCTTATCCTGACTATGGTTATACTCATTCTTTGACATTTATGATTACCTCCTGTCTGATTGGTTACAGGAGTAGTATTTTCCGCTTTCTGCCTTTTTATACATTAAATTTTTTTAAAAAATCCTTCCATGGAAAACCATGGAAGGATTTTAAAATGTTACAGGTTAAAGAGGACAGATAGCTGTTAACCCTTAACAGCACCTGCAACCATTCCCTTGATGATCTGCTTACTGAATATAAAGTACAGCACAACGATCGGGGACATGGTGATCAGCATAGCTGCCATCTGCTTCGGATAGTCGGATGCGAACTGACCCTTGAACTGTGTCAGTGCAAGCGGTACTGTCTGCAGATGTACGTTCTTCATAAGTACTAATGCGAATGAGAATTCATTCCAGCAGCCAAATACCTGGATGATAGCTACTGTTACAAGGATCGGCTTACAAATCGGAAGAATAATGTGCCACAGTGTATAGGAAAATCCACTGCCATCAATGGCTGCAGCTTCTTCCAGCGAAACCGGAATACTCTTTACATAGCCTTCCACAAGGAAGATACCCATGGGAAGTGCAAAGGAAACATAGGGTAACAGCAGTGTATACCACTGATCGGAAATCCCACACTTCTTGAATACTACATAAATAGGTACAAGCAGTGAGTGGATCGGAATCAGCATACCCATCAGAAACATTACATACAGAGGACGGTTCAGCTTGAAACGGACTCTTGCAAGAATGTATCCAACGACAAAACTGAAGGCTACGATCAGCACAATGGAAATTGCTGTGGTACGTACACTGTTCATCATGGACTCACCAAGATGATAATCTGAGTTACCTAAGATTCTGATATAATTGATCAGTGTCGGGTTCTTCGGAAGCCCGACGATATCTGCATTAAATACTCTCTTCTCCTTCAGGGATGAATATATCATCCAGACGATAGGAAAGATACAGGTAAGGGAAAATACGATACAGATAAAGTTCAGCACTACTGTAAGAATACCCTTACGGATCGGATGCGGTTTCGCTACTGCCTGAGTATGTGTTGACATTTTTACGCCTCCTTTTCACGTGTGAGTAATTTAACAAGTGCCTGTGATCCACCGATAACCAGCATAGCCAGAACAAAGATTCCTACGGAAATACAGCTTCCGTATCCCATATTACTCTGGTTGAAGGATATCTGGTAACCATACATTGCCATAACCATAGATGCGGTACCGGGACCACCCTTGGTCATAACGAAAATATTATCGAATGCCTTCATATTACCTGCTACGCAAAGGGTAATACATACAAGCATAGTATTCTTAATCAGGGGAAGCGTGATATAAAGTGCTCTCTGTACACCGTTCGCTCCATCGATCTCAGCACTTTCAAAGATTTCCGTATCAATAGAGGAAATCGCTGAAAGGATAATTACCATATAATATCCGATATACTGCCAGATCAGAGGAATGGAAACCAGAAGCATTACCAGCTTCGGCTCATTCAGCCATACCTTACAAAGATCATCACGGCCGATAAGTCTTAAAAACCAGTTGATGATACCATACTGGTTGTGATAGATCATATTCCAGATCAAGCCCAGACATACTGCAGAAATCGTGCTGGGGAAGAATCCGAAGGTTCTGTGGATTCCCTTCAGTTTAACAACCTTGGAATTCACGATCATAACCATAATAAATGCAATACCGATCTGACCTATGATACAGGCAATAACAAGGTAAATGTTATGGCCGAACGACTGCCAGAATGTTGCATCATGAAATAATTGTACATAATTATCAATTCCGATAAAAGTCTTCTTGGGGCCACCCTTCCATTCGAAAAAGCTGTAAACGAATGCGGTTACCAAAGGAACAAATACAGTGAATACAAAAAAGACAACCGGAACTATCAGATAGAGAAACACGGTTCGTGCTTTAGGTTTTATGGAATTTAACATGCTATGTAACGCCCTCTCTTTCCTTTAAAAAACCGCTCTGCCTGCACAAGGTAGGCAGAACGGTTAAGAGTTATCTCTTTATTACTGCGTAGGAGCTGTGCCCCTGCCAGTCATCCTATCTTAGTAGTTTGCTTCGTATGCAGCCTGTGCATTTGCAGCAACATCTTCAGGTGTCATATCACCATTCATCATTGTCTGAAGGTCTGTATTTAATACATCCCAAACAGCACTTGAAATATAGGAGTCATAGATTTCACATGTCTCTGTATCAACATAAGACCAGTTGTAGAAATCCTGTGTGATCTGATCGAAGTTACTCAGGTCAACGTCAGCAACCTTTGTAAGTCCGCCCAGAGCATAGTTTGTAGCTACATAGTTAGCGAATGCAGGACCTGTTACATACTCAGCGAGGTCGATAGCTGCTGCTAACTTCTCAGGATCATCAGCAACCTTAGGATTGATTGCTACAGCATATCCAAGACCAATGTTCTGTGAGTTAGGAGCATATGTTGCATCTGCAGGCTGAGGAAGAACTGCAAATCCGATGTTGTTGTACTTCTCTTCATTGCTTGCCAGTAATGTAGCTGCGATATAGGACTCATCCCAGTTACCACCGATGAATGCAGCAGCATCACCAGAGATATAGTACTCACGAGCATCCTCGTTTGTTACAGCGTTGAAGTCTTCATTGAAGATCTTTGTGTCATGGAACAGTCTCTGTGTCTCAGTAAGAGCTGCTACGAATGTGTCATCTGTGAAAGCAGAACCACTCTTAGCGATCAGACCCATGAACCAGTCGGGACCTGTGTATCTGTTACCAAGTGTTGACAGGAAGTCTGAGTTAGCCTGCCACTTACCACCGTTACCAAATGCAACAGTTGTGATGCCCTTCTCGTTGAAGTACTCAGAAGCCTTCTCAACATCCTCCCATGTTGTAGGGAATGCATCAAAGCCAGCTTCCTTCCACATTGCCTTATCATAGATAACTACTGTACATGTACCACCTGTAAGAACAGGGTAACCATACATCTTACCGTCAACTGTGAAAGGTGCGAAGTAAGAAGTATTGTAATCAGCGTAGTAAGGTGAAGACTTGATATCCTCTGTTAAATCATAAACCAGACCCTGATCAGCCCAAGCGATTGTGTTCATACCCTGAAGTAAGAATACATCCGGAAGGTCATCTGCTGCAGCCAGTGTAGCGATCTGTGTCTTGTACTCAGCGTTAGCAAGTACGTTCTGTGTTAATGTGATGTCAGGATGAGCCTCGTCCCACTCAGCAAGAACGGTACGGAAACCATCAGAACCACCATTACCTTCAGATTCCTCTGATGTTGAATAGTGCATGATCTCAAGCTCGCCAGCATAGGTGATTTCGTCGCCAGCTGCTGCTGTCTCATCTGTTGCTTCTTCTGTTGTTTCTTCTGCTGCAGGAGCTTCTTCTGTAGTAGCTTCTGTTGTTTCGGTTGTCTCTGTTGTCTCAGTAGTATCTGCGCTGGAACCGCATCCAACTAATAAGCTGGAGATCATAGCTACTGAAAGCAGAGCGCTAAGTAATTTCTTTTTCATTACTTAAATCCTCCCTTTGAATTGTGTGAAATTGTTTCTTTGCATTTATATATACGGAAGTGTTACCTTCCGAAAATGCCTTATCTCTTTCCGACTGATCTTCCCTCAAGCACCTTTCCCTCCACAACTACCTGCTCAATAATCGTGCTCTTTGGTCTTTCGATCAGGCTGATCAGCTTCCCTGCTGCACATCTGCCAAGTCTCGCAGTATCCTGCTTAACCGTTGTCAACTGCGGCTCGATATGCATTCCTGCCCGGATGCCATCGTACCCTGCAACAGATACATCCTCCGGTATTTTAAGTCCTCTTTCCATAATCGCATTCATACCGCCGAATGCTGAAAAATCATCCGGATAGCAGATGCAGGTTGGTGGTGTTCTCAGATCAAGCAGCTTTTCTGTCATGATCCTCGCTGCTGCCGCATCTCTGTAAGGAGCTTCCAGTACATATTCATCCGGCACATAAAGTCCAAGCTCTTCTGCCGTATGGTAAAAGCTGGAAAGCCTGTTCCGTGTTACGGAAGAATCCACACCGTGGATATAGGCGATTTTCCTGTGTCCCTGCTTATATATATAGGTAAGAAGATCTCTCATTCCTTTCACATTGTCGGACACAATCGATATTCTATTGTTGAAAACATGGTCTACAGTTATTACCGGTATTTCACTTCTGACAAGCTCTTCCACTTCTGGATCGTAGAAGTTCACACATACAACCGCAACTCCATCAAAGCCTCTGTATCTGCTATGCTCCAAATACGACATCCTGCGATCCTTGCTCCTGCTGACATTGATAAAGGTGATATCATATCCCTTTCTCTCTGCTGTGCTCTTAAAGCTGTCAAGCACAAAAGCGAAATAGTCGTGTGTCAGTCCGCTGTGATTATCATCCGAAAACAAAACTCCAATATTATATGTACGGTTTGTTTTCAGTGCCTTGGCTGCTGAGTTTGGTAAATACCCCATCTCCTTGGCAACCTGCTTGATATGTTGCTTCGTTTCACTACCGATGTCATTATGATCATTCAGTGCTTTGCTCACAGTTGCTATCGATACACCGCAAGCCGCTGAAATATCCTTCATCGATACCATTGCTGCAACTCCTAAAACCTTCGTAAAACACTTAATCGTTTTCGTGCTTTTATAATATAACATCTTTTATAGTTTTGCAACACTTATTTTAAATTTTTTTAGGCAATTTTTATACTTCTCCCAATTTTACACCTTTTTCGGTTCCATATTTACTCTTTCTACCTATATAATGCAGCTTTTTGCAGGTAAGCAATATCATTTTATGAGATACCATGCTACGAATTGCACAATTTTGTAGTTGCATTATACCATTGTTTTATGTATAATTTGGTTCATAGAGACTACTTAATCGTTTTCGAATCCCATTTTCGGAGCGTTAAGTAATATTTCACAAATCATATCCACTCAATACATACTACTAATTAAATAAGGAGAAGAAGCTATGAAATTTGGTTATTTCGATGATGCGAATCGCGAGTACGTGATTACCACACCAAAAACCCCGCTTCCCTGGATCAACTATCTGGGCTGTAATGATTTTTTCAGTCTGATATCCAACACATGCGGCGGTTATTCCTTCTATAAGGATGCCAAGCTGTTAAGACTGACCCGTTACCGTTACAATGATGTTCCCATGGATATCAACGGTAAATATCTGTACATTAAAGATGGAGATACCATCTGGAATCCCGGCTGGGAACCGGTCAAGACAGATCTGGACTCCTATGAATGCCGTCACGGTATCGGCTACAGCCGCTTTACTTCATCCAAGAATGATGTTCAGGCTTCTGTTCTTACCTTTGTTCCTATGAATGATACCTGTGAGGTAAGCCAGTTAAAGCTTACCAACAATTCTTCTGAAGAGAAGACCCTTTCTGTATTTTCCTATGTAGAATGGTGTCTCTGGAACGCTGACGATGACAGCCGGAACTTCCAGCGTAACTACAGTACCGGTGAAGTAGAGGTTGTAGGTTCTACCATCTTCCACAAGACCGAGTACAGAGAGAGAAGAAATCACTACGCTATTTACTCTGTAAATGCAGAGATTGCAGGCTTCGATACGATCCGCGAGGCTTTCCTTGGTTCCTACAGAGGTGCTTATGAGCCTGAAGCAGTAGAAAAGGGTGCCTGCACTAATTCCATGGCAAGCGGATGGCAGCCTATCGCTTCCCACCAGTTAAATATCACTCTGGCTCCCGGTGAGACCAAGTCCTACGTTTTCGTTCTTGGTTATATCGAGAATCCTGAAGAAGAAAAATGGGAATCCTACGGTGTCATCAATAAGACCCGTGCTTATGCTATGCTTGACAGATATAAGACAGATGCTGATGTTGAGAAGGCATTTGCTGAATTAAATGACTACTGGAAGAAGCTGCTTTCCAAGTACACTGTGAAGTCATCCAACGATAAGGTTGACCGTATGGTAAATATCTGGAACCAGTATCAGTGTATGGTAACCTTCAATATGTCCCGTTCTGCTTCCTATTATGAATCCGGAATCGGCCGTGGAATGGGCTTCCGTGATTCCTGCCAGGATCTGCTCGGTTTCGTGCATCTGATCCCGGACAGGGCAAGAGAAAGAATCATCGATATCGCTTCTACCCAGTTCCAGGACGGAAGTGCTTATCATCAGTACCAGCCTCTTACCAAGAAGGGTAACTCTGATATCGGAAGCGGCTTCAATGATGATCCGCTGTGGCTGATTGCAGGTACCAGCGCTTACGTAAGAGAGACCGGAGATACTACGATCCTGACAGATATGGTTCCGTTTGATAATGATGAATCCGTTGCAACACCTCTGATGGATCATCTGAAACGTTCCTTTGATTACATTGTAAACCACAAGGGTCCTCACAAGCTTCCTCTGATCGGCCGCGCTGACTGGAATGACTGTCTGAACCTGAACTGCTTCTCCGAGCATCCCGGTGAATCCTTCCAGACCTTTGGTCCCAGCGAAGGACCTGTTGCTGAGTCTGTATTCATTGCCGGTATGTTTGTAAAATACGGTGAAGAATATGCACAGCTCTGTGAGCTGATGGGCGACACTTCAGAAGCTGAGAGAGCACGTAAAGAAGTTGCTATTATGTATGACGCTATCTTAAAGGATGGCTGGGACGGCGAATGGTTCGTCCGTGCTTATGATGCTTACAGCCACAAGGTTGGTTCCAAGGAATGTGAAGAGGGTCAGATCTATATTGAGCCCCAGGGCTTCTGTGTTCTGGCAGGTGTCGGTGTGAAGGAAGGTCTTGCAGAAAAGGCTCTGAACTCTGTAAAGGAAAAGCTGGATACCAAGTATGGTGTCATGATCCTCCAGCCTGCTTACACCAGATACCATGTCGAGCTTGGTGAGGTTTCCTCTTATCCGCCCGGATATAAAGAGAATGCCGGTATCTTCTGCCATAATAACCCCTGGGTATCCATCGCAGAAACCGTTATCGGCAGAGGTGACAGAGCCTTCGAGATCTACAAGAAGACCTGTCCTGCTTACATCGAAGATATCAGCGAGGTTCACAGAACTGAGCCTTATGTATATTCCCAGATGGTTGCCGGTGCTGATGCCAAATTCTTTGGTGAGGCTAAGAACAGCTGGCTGACCGGTACTGCTGCATGGACCTTCGTCAATGTATCCCAGTACATCCTCGGTGTATATCCTACTCACACGGGGCTGAGCATCAATCCCTGTGTTCCCAAGGGCTTTGGTGATTTCGAGCTGACAAGACAGTTCCGTGAAGGAAGCTACAACATCAAGGTCGTAAACCCTGACAATGTAGAAAAGGGCATCAAGAGCATCACCGTTGACGGAAAGCCCGTTGAAGGCTGCGTTATCCCTTATGTAAAGGGTAAGGAAACCTATGATGTTGTTGTAACAATGGGTTAATATTAATGTTTTTCAGGTTAGAAAAGAGGATCGCCGCGGCGATCCTCTTTTCATTTCCATATTCAGCTTCTGCCTTGCAGACAGCTGCTTATCTCTGCTGTCCACCGGGCTGCCTGACAGCTTTACATCAGCGGTGCGATCAGCTTGAACAGTGTACCGATCAGCTTCTGATACAGTGGCAGCTTCTTATAATATTCCATCGTTACTTCCTGACAATCCTCCAATGTTCTCTGGAAATCGGCCTCAATATCCTGTATGACACTACTGTCATAAAAATAGCAGCCACATTCAAAATGGTGATAAAAGCTTCTGTAATCCAGGTTGATCGTACCAACCGTAGCACTGCTGCCATCCACGGAGAATACCTTGGCATGGACAAAACCGGGCGTATACTCATACACCTGAATGCCTGCCTCCAGAAGCTTTGGATAATAGTTCCTTGCAATGTAGTACACGATCTTCTTATCCGGTATATGCGGCAGGATCATCTTCACTTCCACCCCACGCTGCGCCGCATAACGCATAGTGTCAAAAAATTCCTGCTCTACAATGAAATAGGGTGTCATCACATGGACATACTTTTTAGCCGTATTAAAGAGAGATTCATAGACTGTTTTCGCCACCTCTGTCGGAACTGTCGGCATCTCTCCATAAGGAATGACAAAGCCGTCATCCTTTAGCGGCTTATCAAACACTATATTCTGCAGATACTTCTCATATTCATCAGCTGCACCGTTCTCTGATACATGCCACATCTGCAGATACATCACAGTAAAGCTTCTGACTGCCTCCCCCGTGATCTTGACAGCTGTGTCTTTCCAGTGTCCATATACCTCTTTCTCATTAATATATTCATCTGCCAGATTGACTCCACCGGTAAATGCAACTTTCCCATCAATCACCACGATCTTTCTGTGGTCTCTGTTATTTTGATTTGTAGAAAGGAACGGTCTGATCGGAGCAAACATCTTGGCCTTGATCCCGTACTTCTCCAGCTCACTTGGGTATCCGTAGGGCAGAAGCATGATCGAGCACATGCCGTCATACATGACCCTGACCTCCACACCCTGCTTTACCTTTTCCTTCAGGATATCCAGTATGGCATTCCACATGATACCTCTTTCCATGATAAAATACTCAAGGAAAATGAACCTCTCCGCCTTTTGCAGCTCTTTCAGCAGATCCTTAAATTTGTCTTCCCCAGACGGATAATATACGGCTTCCGAGCCCTGGTATGTCGGAAAGCCCACGGTTCCCTCCATATAACGGGCAAAGCCCCTGAAATCCGCCCGGCTCTCTGCTACCGCCTCCTTCGTGCGCTCCGTGGCAAGCAGTAGTCCTTCCGTTTCCTTCAGTCTTACGTAAGTCCTGGCCTTCAGGCCGATCCCGCCCAGATTCAGCTCTACAAAGAGATAGATCAATGCGCCGAATACCGGCAAAAGGCATATCAGAATACACCATGTCATTTTAAATTCCGGTGCGCCATCTCTGTTTACAATAAAAATAACAAGCAGTGCCCCCAGAAGGCTCATTCCCTCCGTGATATAGGAAAAGCTCTCCCCCAGCTTGCTAAACCCAAAGCAAAGCACTGCAAGCTGCACCAGGATCATCAGAATGATAAACAGGGTACGGCTGAATATGATCTTAAAAGCACAATTGATAAAACGCTTCATAGACTATGTCCTTTCCATCACAATATATGTAATACCTGTTAAGCATACACCTTTTTTACTGTTTATGGCAAGCATTACCAGACTATGCTACAGCAGATGCAGAAGTTCCTCAAAGCACACGCCGTTTTTCGGCTCAATCTGCAGCTCTGCTGTTTTGATCATACACTTCTTAATGAACCGGCAGGCTCTGCGCACGGACTGTCCGAATTCCACCCCGTTTACCGCATCTGCCGCGATAATGGACGCAAACAGATCTCCTGTTCCGCAGCGCTCCTCGAAAACACGGTGTGTTCTGATCATCCTGGGTTCTCTGCCCTTTTCATACATAAAGTTGGCAATGAACTCTCCCTGTGGGATTCCTGTGATCACTACTTTCTGTGGACCGTAATCTGTCAGGCTCTCTGCCATCCGGAGTAATTCCTTCCGTGTCCATCCATGATCCCGATAGGGCACACCGGTTAACCTGCACCCCTCGGTCAGATTTGGCGTCACAATATCTGCCAGAGATACCAGCTTACGCATCAGCAGGCACATTTCCTCTGTATAGACACTGCTGATTGAGCCATGGTCCCCCATCACCGGATCCACTACCACAACAGTATCTTCCCTGCGAAAGTCCCTGATAAAGTTCTCCACCATATCAATCTGACGAGCAGAGCCAAGAAATCCGGACACGATCCCATCAAATTTCAGATCCAGCTTCTTCCACATTTCCAGATATGCCGGAAGCTTTTCCGTATAATCGTCAAAAAAATATTCCGGATATCCTGTATGATTGGACAGTATAGATGTGGGCACCGGACAGCACTGAAGTCTCATATGGGAGATCACAGGAATCGCTACCATGAGCGAGCACCTCCCATAGCCGGACAAATCATTAATCGCTGCAATTTTCTTCTGCATAAGCTGTTATCTCAGCTCCTTTCAAATTACCTTTTTTTCAAAAAATGTTCACGATCCGGGTAAATCTCGCGGAAAGCCTCGACTGCAGCCCTCTGCAGCGGCTCAAATTCTTTTTCCATCCGGAGAATGTGCGGTGCATCAAATGCCAGCCTGCTCAGCTGCTCTGCGATCTTCCCGGCAATCCCTTCGTCCGATAGCTGTCCCATCCCAAAGATAACAGAGGTAAAGCCACGTCCACTGGTACTGACCTCAATATAGGTTCTGCACGTATTCTTAAGCTCCTGGCGGATAAGCTCCTGTTCGGTTTCTGTTTTTTGTTCAAATTCGAATATTCCCAAGTCGTGAATGACTTCCACCGCAAGCTTTTTCTTCCTGCCGCCCCAGTCCATGCCTCCGCTCTCCGCAATGTATTTCAGATTCATCAGGCAGCCCATAAACGCATCCTTCCGTGGCTTTCCCTTACCATATCTTGCTTCGAAGAGCTGTTTTCGCAGCTGATCTGCTTCCTTTTCCATTTCCCTGGTATTTTCCAAAAGCAGCTGCTGTCTCTTTACCGGATCCGTCTGTGTATAAAAACTTTTAAGCCAATCCTCCATGTCCCTCTCTCCTTTCCGCTGATAAACAGCCGCCTTCCGGCTGGTTCTCTTTACCATTTACTGCACTTCTTCTTTACTGTGCAGAAACTCTTCTACATTGGCAGCCGTAACCTTTTGGTACGGCAGGAAAATATACCGTTCATTTTCAAAATCGTAGTCCTCAGGCTCCCTGTCCAGGAACAGATCCATTGCCAGACGCGAAATCTGTCCGGCCTGTCCCTCTTTGTCATTATAAACAGTCCCCTGGATTGAATTGTTCTGGATAGCCGAAAGGGCACTGTCCAATCCATCTATCCCGAAAATGACCGGACGATCCTCTATCGGATATCCGGATGCTTCATATGCAGCAACCGCACCTATCGCCATCTCATCATTATTGGATAATACCAGCTCGATCTCATCCCCATAGAGGTGAATAAGCTGGGTCATTTTGTTTTCAGCCTGTCCACGGTTCCAGTTGGCAAACTGGTAGCTGAGCTTCTCCAGCGTGATCCCCTGTTCCTGAAGGGTTTTTACCACACTGTCCGTCCGTATGATAGCATCCTGATGCCCGGTTTCGCCCTCAAGAAGAACATACTGGATCTTTCCATCCGCATTACGATCCACTGCCGGATCAGTACGTATCACCTCTGCCGCAATTTCTCCCTGCATCGTACCGGACTGTTTCGCATCTCCACCCACATAATACAGCCTGTCCCATTGCATCAGATCCTCCCGCACCGGTTCCCGATTGAAAAAAATAACCGGTATGTTTTCCTTTTTGGCCATCTTAATGATATTCGAGGGCTCCGTCCGATCCACCAGATCGACCACAAGGATATCACAGCCTGCATCAAGTATTTCTTCTACCACCTCATCCTGGAGTCTCTGGTCGTTCTTGCCGTCCCGCACTGTCATGATTATTTTCAGGGAATCCGTCTCATATTCCTCCAGATCCTCTCTCAGGCAGTCCGTGAGCGCATTGATAAAAGGGTCGTCCTGTGTATAAAGTACTACTCCGACCCTGAGAACGCTCCTTTGTGTTTCCAGATTGCCGCCGCATCCTGTCAAACACAACAGTACCCAGCAGGCCAGCACAAATATGCTCCACTTACTCTTCATGACAACCTCCCTTTCCATACAATATACCTGCTACCCCCTCTCTTCCATATGCCTAATCATATGTATGGAGAAACTGCTGCACCTCTTCCCTGAAAATATCCTCCTTATGCAGCAGACGATAATCCGTTTCCCGGTTTTTCATGGCATACAGCTGATTCCCCAGTGCTCCGGAGATTTCCAGGACGCTTTGATATCCCATATCATATCCATCTGCAGCAACCAGCCCCTCTACCAAAGCTTCATCCAGATAGTACACACACCTGATACTGTTCCCGATTCCATAAATCCCAGGACGGTCCTCGCTTTCCTGTGCATACATCCCTGCAATCTGCTCCAGTGCACCTGTTTCAAGCACGATCAGATAATCAACCGTCCTCTCCTGTCTGAGCTTCTCCGTAACCGCCATGTCATAGGTTGTATAAATATGGAACTGGATTTCGCAGCCACTGTCCGAAAGAGCCTTCAATACCCCCTCTTCACGCTCTCTGCTGCACTCCGTTTCCTCAAATCCACTTACAATTCCGATTTTTTTCCCACGGATATCATTCCTGCTTCGCAGATCCTCTCCCAGTGCATAGCCCATACTGTAATTATCCGGCATCACGACCGGAAGCTCCTGATACTGCGGCGGATTGTTCCCGTTCTCCTGTTCCTTAAGTACATCATTGGCAACCAGCAGCACCGGCTTCTGTGACCGGATTTCCCGAAGCATCCCCCCGGTATCCTTCCCGGGCGCCGCCTGCACGATAAAGGCATCCACCTGATTATCCAGCTGCTCGCAGATCAGGCTCTTCTCTTCCTGTGCATCTTCAATTTCATCAGTATTGCAGATGATCAGATGAATATTCCTGATCTCCGCTGCCTGCTTAAGACCGTTAATAAAAGAATCCCATTTTTCATCGCCGG
>ENA-ORTY01002716-ORTY01002716.1-human-gut-metagenome-genome-assembly--contig:-NODE-2716-length-16384-cov-9.382142_pt1 | contig 16384 bp, 10 predicted proteins | sample MGYA00241917_ERZ509198 | MGnify/ENA primary metagenome ERZ509198 (study PRJEB26280, sample SAMEA2338857) | human gut metagenome | biome: human gut; feature: human-associated habitat; material: faeces...
CCAGCAGAGACTTTTCCTGTTCTGTGAAGAATTTATCTTCTCGGATGAGCTGCGCAATGCGCCGCTGCACCTTTGCCCATGACAGCGTGACCGGCTCGGAATTGCCCACGGAGATTTGCAGCGGTTTAGAGGTATCCTTCAAGCCGTACTCCCGCGCCAGCCATGCGGCGGTGTCCCGGTCGCGGGCGTGAGCCTTCATATAGCGGACAACTGCGTGCTTGCTTTCAATCCTGCCGTTCCACTGCTGCAAGGCCGCGTCAATGTCCGCCTGCGTGACCTTGTAGGGCGAGGGCGTAACCGTCGTTGCCAGCGCGGGGTAAAGCTCGTCCAAAAGCTCCTGACGGAGCCGGTTGTGGAAGGAGGGCATATCGAAATAGAGCCGTGTGAGCTGTAAATCCTCAGACGCCATGACGATGCGCCGGATGGCCGCCGCGCCCTCCAGATAGGCGTTTTGACGGTCGGAATTGCGGCAGGCGTTGAGGAAAGCGTCGTCCGCGACAAGCGCATTGCCTACGGTCAGCTTATACCCCTCAAACAGCTCTGCCACCGTGGGCTGAGCCTGCTCTGCGGCAGGATCGCGGAACACCCTTGTCCCATCCGCGCCAAACTCCGCTTCATAAGCATTGATGGCGGCTTCGGCTTCATGGTCGATAGAGCGCAGCGTGTAAATGTGGCGCTCACCTCTAAAGTCCGGCGCTTCGGCAATCGTCACATCATACTTATCGCGCAATTTCTCCACATACATTTCTAAATTGTGCGACGGTACGCCGCACATCTCCACACGGCCAGCACCGGGGATACTGCGGGAGGTCAGGTTCATATCCAGCAGCTCCGCCGCCTGTTTTGCGTCCTCACCGTACAGCTCAAAGAAATCACCCACCTGAAACAGCACGAGGTCGTCCGGGTGGGCTTCCTTTACGGCATTGTAGTCGTTCCATGCTGCGCTTCGCTCTGCGGTCTGCCGCTGAAGCTGCTCGTACTGTGTCTTTTCCTCCGGGGTCAGGAAACGGTCTTTGCGAATCAGCTCGGAGATACGCTTGGCGACGTTCGCCCAGTTCAGCTGGATTTCCGGGCAGTCCTGCTTTTTCAGCACGACGCCCTTGCCGCTGTGATCCTCACCGCTGTGGGATGCGCCGGATACCGCATGGGAGCGTCCCCCAATGCCGTATTCGTCTTTCAGGAAGTCCGCCTGCTCTTTGGGGCTGTGTTTCTCTTTGAAATAGGCGTAGATGCGCCCCTTGCTCCCTTCAATATTGCTGCCGCGGGTCAGGGTCGCGGCGATCTCGTCCTCGGTAATAAACCGCTGCACGGCGGGGATCTCCGCCATTTCGGTGCGGTATTCCCTGCGGGGCAGGGACAGCTCCCGCAGGCCCTGCTCGATTTTGTCCGGCTTGTGGTAGTGAAAGCGCAGCAGGCTCCTGTCCTCCCGGTAGTCGGAACGGAATTGTGCAAAATCATCCATGAGGACTTCGCGGAACGCGGGGTCTGTCAGCCGCCCGGCAAGCCGCGTCGTTTCCTCCGGAAAACCGCCGCCCCGCATATCCGACAGGCAGGAGAGGTAGCCCTGCGCCCGTGCCTTTTCGCTTAAATCCTGCCGTAGATACCAGATAGACTGCGCCAGCTCCGTGCGCTCGTGTCCCGGCGCTTCCGCAAGCTCTACGTTGGCGGCGTATTCGCCCTGCTCCAAAAGCTGCCCGATGCGCTCCGCCGCCTCCTGCCAGCTTACGACCTTTGCGGAGGTCAGGTGTCTTGCCGCGTCCCCATTGGCGATGTGGATGCCGTCCTCTGCGTACCAGGCGGAATATCTGCCGTTTTCGGTGACGACGCCGTTGCCGCCGTGGAAGCTGCTTTGAAGAAACGCCGCGATTTCTTCCACGCCCTTGCCCTTGGAGAACTCCGTGGCGATCTTCATGCGGGCATAGTCGGCGTTGCCCTCCATGCGCAGAATATGGTCGATATCCGCCTGCGGGATGGACATGGAAAAAGCGGAGGGCGTGTAGCTCTCCGCTTCTGCGATATATGCGATTTGCTCTTCCTCCGTGGGGAACAGGCTCAGTTGGTATGCCTGCGGTATCGGAGGCTGCGCCGGTTCCGCTTCCGGCGCGTCATTGGTCAGTTGTACACCAGCTCGCTGAGGATGATCTCCTCCGCCTGCGCTTTCAGGCTGTTCATCAGCCCCACCCATTTCATCTGGTCGCGGGCTTTCAGCTCCTCCGTCACGCCCGCCGACTTCATCAGCTCCGGCATCATCTGCTCCAGCCTCCGGTTCGCCGTCTCGTCGATCTCCCGCAGGTGCGGGAACAGCTTCTCCGACAGCACCAGACGGCTGTACAGCCCCGGTCTGTGCTCCTGAAGGTAGCTCCTGCGCAGTCTCCCGTACTTGCCCAGGGGTCTCGCGTCCTCCGGCGTCTCGCTCAGCGTCAGGTCGGGAATCAGGTAGTCCCCGTTCTTGGTGTAGGTCAGCTCTGTCATGGCTATGGCTCCTTTCCGCGAGTTTCTCGCGCTCGTAATTCTTGATGGTGACTTCGATCTGCCGCAGCACCTCTCCGTTGATCCTGCTCACCGCCGTGCCCAGCTCGGCGGCGGCTTCCGGGGTGTTGAAATCGAAGATGCTCAGGAAATCCTCATGCTCGAAGCGGTCGTCCGCTTCAAGCCCGCAGCGGGACATGAGCGAGTAGGCGATGCTGACGGCGGCGGCGCTTTGGAAGGCCGCTCCTACGTTGAATTCATCATACCCGTAAAGAAAGGAATCGTCAACGATGGCGAGGATATCCCGCTTATAGTCCCGCCAGTATTCCTCCGCAAGCTGAGACGCGATGCGCTCAAGCTGGTCGGGAAGCCCTCCTTTTCTGTCCACACCGTAGCGGCTTTCCAGCATGGCGCTTACCGCGTCCGCGTGTTCCTCCCGGTATTCCCACAGGTAGCGGCTCTTTGGAAACTCTCTGCCGCCCGTGTCAGACACGTCGAACACATACCGAAGCCTCGGCCTTTCGCCGCTGCTGTCGATGAGGGCGATGCCCTTGGAGCCCCTGCGGACATACCGGCCCATCTTTTCGTTCCAGAAGTCGTACTCCGCGCAGGCGGTGGCGTCCGGACGCTGGGCGTGGATCATGACCTGCTCGGCGTAGGGGTATTTGTACAGCCTTGCGGCGGTGGTGAGAAAGCCCGTCCAGCCCCGGTAGCTGCCGGTGATCTGCCGCTGCGCTTCGTCCGCCATCTGCATATACGTTTGTAGCTTGCTCGGCATATTGCTCCTCCTTCATGGCAAAAATTTAGAGCGCCCGGAACGGACGCTCTATGTATAAGCAGTATATATGAAAACGCCCCGAATCCTATGCAGGAAACGGGACGCTTGCTCTTATATGTTGGTTTTCTGTTTCCCAAAATCAGATTATTTTCATTTTTGGGAAGTAGACGGCTGTTCTGCCAGCCAGTCTGCAATATCCACGATTTGAATTCCCTCATATTGGTATGCCTCATCCCGGATTCTGGCAAGCACCATCTTCGGATAAGCGTCCTTGATCTGGAGCAGAGGGCTTACCTCGCGTTCAAAGGTTTTTGCGTCACTGATGTTGTCTGAAACTTGAATATAGAGCTTTTCATTGCGCTTGATGGCGACGAAATCTATTTCTTTCTTGTACAGAACCCCAACATAGACCTCATATCCGCGCCGAAGCAGTTCAATGGCAACGATATTTTCAAGTACGCGGCCATAATCCAGATTCTTGGTTCCCAGCTTCGCATACCGGAAGGTGTGGTCGCTCAGATACAACTTATCACTGGAGGCCAGATACTTTTTCCCCTGAATGTCATACCTGCGAACGCGATAGAAAGCAAAGGCATTGCACAGATACTGCATATAGTTTCCGACGGTCTTGTGGTTGATTTTATCCTTGTTGCCCGTGAGAGCGTCTGCAATATTTCTCGCAGACGTGAGATTTGAGATATTGTCCATGAGAAAATCGACAATGCGGTTCATCAGGATCGGGTTGCGGATTTTATATTTCTGCCGTATGTCCCTGACGATCAATGTATCGAATACATCCGCGATATAGTCGTACTTGGCTTCCGGGTCCTGATAAAGATACGAGCCGGCCATACCGCCTTCTCGCAGATAACGGGAAAAAGCGGCATATCTGTCCGTAAGGGTATAATACTCGCAGAATTCACTGAAAGAAAACGGGAACACCTTCACTTCAAAAGTTCGACCCGTGAAGAGTGTGGCAAGGTCGGAACTTAGAAGGAAAGCATTTGAGCCTGTAATATAGATGTCGAATCTTTCCTGCGCATGGAGGTTGTTGATAGCAAACTCAAACCCAGGACACATCTGCACCTCGTCGATCAGAACAAAGTTCTGCTTGCCATCGATATAGGAGCTTTCAATATAATTGTTCAGGACATGGTAGTCCTTGAACTGCTCATACTTTGTCAGGTTAAAATTGATATGCACGATATTTGCGTCCGCGATATTTGCTTCTACATACCCTTTGAACGCTTCCAGCAGCTTTGACTTTCCGCTGCGCCTGACACCTGTGACAACCTTGATATCCGGCGTTCCGATGACACCAATCAGTTTTCGTAGATACACACCTCGGTCTATCAGTTTCATATTCATCACCTCTGCTCTTATTATACCCGTTCTATTTCCCAAAATCAATATTTTTTCGATTTTGGGAAATAGAATCGTGAAAGCAAAACGGGAGCGACCCGAAGGCCGCTCCCGCCGCCGCATCCGCCTTATTCGTCCGTGTCAAAGTCAGGCACCAGCTCCAGCGCTGCGAAGTCCTCGTCGGTGATTTCGTCCAGCTTTTGCAGGGCGCTGTCGGTCAGATCCCGCAGCTCGGCTTCGTCCTCGTCCAGGTATCCGCGCATTTCGGTGAGGGCGGCAATCAGCCCGCTGCGGCTGTCGCTTTGGTAGATGCACATGAGGTTCATTTCATCGTTGGTAAAATTCATCATAGCAGCTCTCTTTCCGCGCGCTTTGAACGCGCTGTCTTTTTCGGCTCGTTGACGGGAGGACAGAGCTTTGCCAGCACGGAGGGCTTCTTCTCCTGCCGTGCCACCTGCGCCTGTTCCCGGCGCGTCGCCTGCGCCAGCTCCATGAGGGAGACGGGCTTGCCGGACTTTGCCTGTTCCTCCAGCTCTGCCACGGTCTGCTTCGGCCCGTTGTTGATAACGCCGTCGATCATGCCGTAATCGTCCTCCATGGCCATCTCCGCGTTTTTGAGATAGTTTTCCGGCTTGAGGAAGTCGGGCAGCGCCTTGAAGCCCCATGAATCCACGTAATGACAGGATACCACGCCGTTCTGCTTCAGCGCCACGATGTCGCTGACGGACAGGCTGTGGCCGCGAAAATCCTCCGGGCGGCGGATGTTGAAGGTCTCATACAGCTCGTCCAACCTGTCCTGCGTATCGCCCCTGCGGTCAAGGTTTCCCGCATAGACGGCGGCGTAATTTCCCTTTTCAATGGAAAGCCCCTTCTTCTCCAGATACTCGGCGTTCATAAAGCGGAGCTGCGCCGTGCCGTCGTTATCCCGAAGCTGATAGATTATAAAGCTGTCGGCGGGGTTGTCGAGAAACGCCTTTTCATAGTCCGGCGGTGCGAAGCGGTCTTTAACCGTCTCCCATTCGGAGGCTTCCACGCCGAAGATGCCGTCAAAGCTGCGGACTTCCTCCGCATCGAACGCCATGGCCTCGGTGTTGTCCGTGTGAAGCATATACACGCTCACGTCCCGTTCCATGAGCTCCAGCGCACGCTCCTTTGTCAGCGGCAGCATATTGGAATCGGTGTAGCCGTAGGCGTTCATGCTCTCAACAGAAATCGCAGGGTCGGGGACGCAGCCGTTGTCCGGCGCTGTGACCGGCTCCGGCTCCTGCACGGCGATCTCCTGCACCGGCTGGGAGGTAAGGCTCTCCGTCTCCTTGTCCAGCCCGCGCTCCTTGCAGATTTCCGCGTAATGGCGGTCGATATCCGTAATCAGGGAGGATGAGGTTCGGTTGATGGTCTCCAGCGATGCGCGAAGCTCGGTCAGCTCCCTGTCCTTTGCCCAGGTCGCCAGATACCCGAAGCTGTTTTCGCCTGTCTCAATGCCGTAATAGGCGCAGACGGCGAAGGAGATGCTCTCCGCCTGAATCTCCTCGGCGGCGCGGGAGAGCTTTGCCTTTTCCGGGTACTGTGCGTGCCAAAACTCCTTCACGGTCTGCTCGCCGCCCGTGAAGTTCAGCCCGTCCTCGCCCAGATACAAAAAGCCCTGCTCTGGCAGCTCAATGGGCGCTGCTGTGATGACAGAGGCGGCGTGATTGACGGTGACATGGCTTTCAAGCGTTACCGGCATACCCGGATCGTAATCTGAGCCGCGCAGGTCATATGCATACAAGCCCTCCGGCAGCTTATCCCGGTCGATGCGCCCGTTGGAGAACAGCGCGGGCTTGCCGAACAGCTCGATCTGCTGATATTTTTCCCCGATTTCGTCCTTATTGTGGAGCCTGGAGTGGGCGATCTCATGGACGGCGGCGCAGACCGTCTGCACCTCGCTCATGCCTTCGCGGACAGCGATGCGCTGTTTGTCCACGGAGAAGTATCCGTCCATATTCTCCGCCAGCTTCTCAAAGCAGATGGGTACGGGCGCGCTGCGGCGCAAAGCCTCCATAAACACCTCGTAATTCTGCACGTCCCCCGTAAGGTTCGCCGCCAGCACCGGCAGGGGCTTGCCTGCGGTCTGCTGCACGTCGAACACCACCACGGGCCTGTACATGGGAATTTGCACCGTCTTTTCCTCCGTGATAATATCGCCGTTCTCGTCCCGCAGGGGGAGCTTGGTGTCGGGGTCTAATTTCTGCTGCTCGATTTTCTTCTTGAAGGGCGTGGGGGCGATGATCTTAATGCCCTTTTCGCCCTTTTTGACGCTTCTTCCGAACTGGTCGCGCCATTTGTTGAAGCCAGCCACATGGGTGGCGTCGGGGCGCTGCATATAGATGAGCATGGTGTTGTTGACGCTGTACTTGTGAAAGCGGCTCATGGTGGCAAGGTACTGCCTGTATTTGTCGCTCTCAAACAGCTCCTTTATGCCCGTCTCGATGCTGTCGGTGATGTCCTTGAGCCGTTCCTTGTTGGTCTGTTTTTCAGCCATTTCGTGCATACCTCCTTCGAGTCATGGTAAAAACAGCGGCTCCCGCAGGGGAACGAAACGCCCGTGCGGGAGCCTGCGAGGGTCATTTGGTGAAGTCCAGCTTATAGGAGGAACGCGCGCCGTCGTCCTCCAGCACGATGAATGCGTCGTAGGTCTTGCCGGTTTTCTCGGAATAGACGCCGCTGGCGTAGGCGCGTCCCTGCGTCAGGAGCGAGGAAGCCATCTTCTTTGTCAGGCTGATCTTCTTGGCGGCAAGGAAGCGGTTATCCCGCCACAGCCCGAACTTGCAGTTTCGTCTTTCGCAGAAATAGCCGTTTTTGCTCTCCGTGACCTCTGCGCCGCAGCGGGGGCATTTGCCCACAACGGGTCTGCCGGAGGGGAACAGCACCTCCGCGCCGTCCACAGGCGCAGCGTCCCGAACCAGCGCTGCGACCATATCGCGGATGCCGACAAGGAACTCGTCCGCGCCCAGCTCGCCGCACTCGATCTCCTTGAGGCGGTGCTCCCATTCGGCGGTGAGCAGCGGGGACTGGAGCTGTTCGGGCAGCACGGTAATGAGGGATACGCCCGCTTCGGTGGGAACGAGGCGTACAGATTTTTTCGCCTTTCTGCGCTCCGCAAAGCCCGTGGCCACCAGCTTTTCAATGACCGCCGCCCTTGTCGCAGGGGTTCCCAATCCCTTTCTCTCGGCATCTTCGGGCATATCCTCTTTTCCCGCCGTCTCCATGGCGGAGAGCAGCGTGTCCTCGGTGAAGTGTTTGGGCGGGGTCGTTTTACCCTCTTTGACCGCGCAGGAGGAAACGGGAAGCGACTGTCCCTCGGAAAGCTCCGGGAGGGTCTTGTTCGTAAGCTCCGCATCCGCATATGCTTTCCAACCGAGCTGAATCACCGTTTTCCCCTTGGCAGAAAAGGCATTTCCGCCGCAGTCCAGCTTCACCTCGGTCTCCAGATAGACGAAGGGTGCGCTGACCGCCATAAGCACCTGACGGGAAACAAGGCGCAGCAGCTCCCGTTCGCCTGCGAGCAAGGTTTCCAAATCCGTTTCGCCCGCCGCCATAGTGGGAACGACGGCGTGGTGGTCGCTGACCTTTTTGCTGCTGCACACCTGCCCCGAACAGACGGCTGCGGGCGGCTCCGTGCCGCAGACGCCCGCGCAGCACAGCGCCAGCGCGTTTACGCCGCTCTCCATATCGTCGGTGAGATAGCGGCTGTCGGTGCGGGGGTAGGTGCAGAGCTTCTTTTCATACAGGCTTTGCAGATAATCCAGCGTCTGCTGCGCCGTGTACCCAAGCAAGCGGTTCGCATCCCGCTGGAGGGTGGTCAGGTCGTAGAGCGCCGGGGCTTTCTCTGTCTTTTCCGTCTGCACGACGGAGGTAACAGCGGCGGTTTTGCTGTTGCAGTCCCCGGCAAGCCGCTCCGCCTCTGCCTGCTCCTTCATGCGCCCGCCTGCGGCGGAGAAGCCGTCAAAGTCCAGATGGACGGTGTAAAAGCTCTCCGGTTGAAAGGCATTGATCTCCGCTTCCCGCTGCACCAGCAGCGCAAGCGTGGGCGATACCACGCGCCCCACGTTCAGGGTGCGGTGGTACATCACGGAAAACAGGCGTGTGGCGTTGATGCCCACCAGCCAGTCCGCCTTGCTGCGGCAGAGGGCGGAGGCGTAGAGGTTGTCGTACTCCGCGCCGTCGCGGAGATTGTCAAAGCCCTGAAGGATCGCCGCATCCTCCATGGAGGAGATCCAGAGCCGCTTTACGCGCTTGCGGCAGTTGTTGAGATTATACGCCGTGCGGAAGATCAGCTCGCCCTCGCGCCCGGCGTCGCAGGCGTTGACCACTTCATACACATCGTCCCTGTGCATGAGGGCGCGCAGGGTGTTCATCTGCTTCTGCTTGTCCCGCGCCACGGTGTACTGCCAGCTTTCCGGCAGAATGGGCAAGTCCTCCCTTCGCCATTTGCCGTACTTTTCGTCGTAGGCGTCTGCGTCCGAAAGCTCCGCAAGATGCCCGAAGCACCAGGAGACGAGATAGCCGCCACCCGAAAGAAAGCCGTCCCCGCGTTTGCCTGCGCCAAGAACGGCGGCAATGCTCCTTGCCACGGAGGGCTTTTCACACACAACAAGCCGGTAACAGGTCGTATTCATCATTGGTTTTTGTCCTCCTCACTGTCAGCAGTGTTTTCATCTTCAAACTCGTAATCCTCATCTTCCTCGTCCTCGCCGTAGTCGTAATCGTCCAGGTCGTCTGACCCACGGGTGTCGGCCTTGGGCTTGCGGAGCTTGAACCAGTACAGCGCACCGCCGCCGCCCAGCAGGAGCAGGAGGATGACCACAACAAGCCCCGCACCGTTGGCGCTCTTTTCGGGCGCGGTCTCCGCAGGCTCGGCGGGCTGTGGCGTGGGTTCCGTAACTTCCTTGCCCGCGCACTCGCTCATATTGGTTCTGCACACCTTGCAGCCCGTGTTGATTTTGCCCACGGCGCATTTGTCCGTGCAGGAGCAGGCGGGGACGATGCTCTCGCCGTCCTTGGTCAGCGCCAGCAGGTCGGCCTCGTCCACAAGATTCAGGAAATGGACGTTCTCATTGCCCTTATCGTCCCGGTCGATGATGAGATAAAAGGTGTTGCCGCCCTTGGTCGTCACGGTGATGAACTGCTTGCCTGCGCCGAAAGCGGAGCCGATGTCGTCCATAAGCGTCAGGTTGCCGTCCGGGGTCAGGGGCGCGGAACCTCCGGCAGCGGCGTAATATTGCAGCAGTATCTCCAGCAGTCCCGCAGTATCCGTGTCGTTCTCACCGCCTCCCACAGAGGTGTTGAGAACCTCAAGGTATTTGCCGTATACATAGCCTGTCTGCTCCGGCACGACCACCTTGTACCAGCCGTTGCTTTCCTCCAGCACCTTCACCTCCGCGCCGTTGAGCAGATGCCCAATCACAGTGTAGTCCGTGCCGGGGCCGGTGCGCAGATTCAAATAGGTGCGGACGTTGACCACCTTTCCGGACTGCTCCCGTTTGGCGGGAAGCGTCCAGCTCCGATCCCCGATGGTCACGGTATGGCTTCCGTCCGCATTTTCGGTCACAAGCACGGTCAGGGTCTGTCCGTTTGGGGTCTGCTCACCGGTATTCGTATTCTCCGGCTGTGTGGTTGCAGTTGGGGTTTCCATGGTCGGGTCGCCCATTGTCGAATCGACCATATCGCCGCCTGCATAGGCCGTAACGGAAAAGACCGTCATGCAGAGCACGACGGCCAGCGTCACGGCAAAAAATCTCCATTTATTCTTCATCCACAAATTCCTCCGTTTTTCTGTATTCGTCGGGCAGCGCCGCCGTGGGACGCTTTTCCAGCATCGCCATCAGCGCCGCGAGCTGCTCGATGGTCAGCCCGTTCTCGCGGACGATGCCCACAATATCCGTGTTTTCCAGCTTCAGAATCTGCTCGTCCAGGGCTTTGAGCCGTGCGGTCAGCGATGTGAGCTTTTCCGCCAGCTTCTCGCGTTCCTGACGCAGCTTTTCAAGTCGCGGGTTCATAACATCCTCCTTTTAGCGTTGATATGGTTGTTGCTAAGGTAATCTGCCAAACTGGAGAAAATGGCTTCGCCAGTAGCTCGTGTCGATGGAAGCGTAGTGAATGGGGTCGCCGCAGTGGAGCATCCTGTTATTGCCCACATAGATGCCCACATGGGACGCGCCTGCGGTGTCGTAGGTTTTTTCAAAGAATATCAGGTCGCCGGGACGGGCGCTTTCCGGGGAGACATAGGCGCACATGCCCCGCAGCCCCTCCGCGCCCAGCCTGCCGAAGCTCCAATGCAGGCCGCAGTTGTTGTAGACATACGAAACGAAGCCGGAGCAGTCGAAGGAGGTGTCCGGCGAGCTGCCGCCCCAGACGTAGGGGTAGCCCAGATACTTTTCCGCTTCCTTGATGATGATGGCGAACTGCTCGTCCGCCAGCGCCTCCGGGGGTATCTCGTACTTCTCATACTGGGTGTGGTAGTACCGGTTCACATACGGGGAGCCGGGGAACAGGTCGGGGCGGTTGCCCAGCACGCTCATATACACGGCGTACATGGAGAGCTGATCGTGGGACATGATATGCACCGGCACATGGGAGAGGTTGAAGTTCTCCAGCTCTACATGGCAGATATACCAGGTGTAGGGAACCTCCGCCTCGTACTCGTAGCTTTGCAGATTGCCGTTTTCGTCGGTGTAATAGCCGATATGCGTTTCGGTGCGGTATCTGGTTTCCGTGGCGACGGTTTCCGTTAAGATATACTGCTTTTCAAACAGCGTCTCCAGAATCCCGCCTATTTCGTCAATCGTCCATTCTCCGCCCTTGAGGGCGGTAATCATGGAAATGAGCACATAGGGGTCGTGCTCAATCTCGTCCAGGTCAAAATGGTACTCGTCGTAATCGTGGGTGCTTTCGTAGCTGTTCAGGTATTCCCGCAGCTCGTCCTCCATGGCGCAGTAGGCGGCTTCCGCCGCCAGCATATCCGCATCCTCCAGCGGATAGGTGGAGGCCGCAATGCCGGACACCCCGCCCTGAAAGAGCGTGGAGCAGGAGGAAATGCAGGTCATGAGCAGCAGTATCGCGGCGGCGATACCGCCCGCGATGAGGAAGCCCTTCTTGTGCCGGACGAAAAAGCTGCCGGCCTTTTTGCTCCCCTCGGCGGCGCGCTTTGCCGCCTTCGCGGTGGTCTCGGACGCTTTGACGGTATTCCTTGCGCCGTTTCCCGCTTTTGCGGCGGCGTATTCCTTTTTAATGGCCTGCTTCTGCTGCCAGCGGGAATAGGGGTTGGAAGCCCTGCCGTATTCCTGCTCGTATTGTTTGTTCAGCGCCTTGAGATTGGCTTTGTCTGCGGCGGCTTCCACCTTGTCCGCCCTGCGGTAGGGCTTTTCCGCATGGGAGCGGTGCGCCGATTCCGCAATGCGCCAGGTGCGCTCCGCCGTCTCGGTCAGGGTGTTCGCCGCCTCCGTGCCGGGGTTATCGTCGCCCTCCTCCCGGAGCTTGCGGTGGACTGCGCTGCGGACGGTATCCAGCGGCGCTTTCCTTACGGCGTGCGCCAGCTTGGAGGGCGGACGCTTTTTGTCCGCCTCCTCAAAGAAAAGGCGCGTTATGACCTTGCCGCTTTCGGCGTCCACAACGCGCTTTTTGACCTTTACGGTTTTCTTGGGAATTTTCGCTTCGGCCTTTTCCAGCTTAACCGCCGCCCTGTCCGCCTTGCGGACGACGCGCTCCAGCTCCGGCAGGGCGCGTTCTTCCTCGGTGAAAATCAGCCTTGGCGAGCGTTTTGCCATATTCATCACCTCGATTCTGTGGGGATTGGATCGTCATACGCACGCGGCAAAGACGGCCTGTTCGCTGGCGTCTTTGCCCTCTGCAACCTCACGGGGCTCCCAGACGCGGATTTTCTCCGCGATTTTCAGAAAATGCGCCTTTCCGGCAGGCGTGACGAGGGTGTATTCGCTTTTTGTGCCGTTGGGAAGGTAAAAATCCCTGGTCACAAACAGCGGGTCGTTGCGCTTGCCGGCTCTGACAAATACACGGTCGCTGCGGTGACGGTCTCTGAACACATACCCCTTTTCCAGCAGGTAGCCGATAAATTTCTTCTGCGGAACGCCCAGCTCCTTGGCGGTATAGCGGAGACAGGTCACGCTCTCAACGCCCACAAAGGAATCGTAGTAGCTGGCCTTCGGAGCCAGCCGCGCGTTCTCGGCCTCCGCCTTTTTCAGCGCCTCCCGCGCGGCGTTCGCCTTTGCGTTTTCCGCACGGAGCTTGCCGATATACTCCGAGATCAGCTCGGGGTGCTCATCCATCCGGCTAAGAAGCGCATCCGTCATATACGCACCGTGCTTGCGGATGGAGGGCAGCACCTCGGCCGTCACCCAGCGCTTGAACTTCTTTGCGCGCTCCAGCTTGCTGGAGAGGACAAGAGCGTAAAGGCCGGATTCGTTGATGATAATAACATTCTGCTTTCCGCCGGGGGTCATCATTTCAGTGACCCCTTTGTCCTCATCGTCAACGTGATTGGAAACAGCATTATTCAGAGACTTCCCCTTGCCATAGCCCAACGCCATCGCAACGTCTCTGCCCACGAACCACGGTTCGCCGTTCATGTGCAGGGAGCGCAGTTCACCGAACTCCGGGTTTTCAAAGATCATCAGGTGGTTATTCATATTCGCACATCCTTTCTCGTCTCTATTCTGACTGCACCTGCTCCGAGAGCTTGGTCGTGATGATTTTGTACAGTTCCGTATCCTTGGGGAAGCGGTCTACGAAGGGCAGGATCACGCTGCCGTAGAACAAAAGCCCCTCGCCCTCGGCGGATTGGGTCACATACGAGAGCTGATGGGGCGAGATGTTGAGCTGCTTCGCCAGAATCTGCCGGTCGCCGGAAGCCTGGTTGAGCATATACACATAATCGGAGTTTTCAAAGATATTCTCCACCTCACGGCTGGAGAGCAGGTCGTAGGGTAGGGTAAAGGCGCCTTGCCGCCGTTGGCGGTAGGTTTCCTACACCCTCCCTCGGAACCGGACTTACTCCTCTCGAAGTATCCGGCTCCCCATTAGTAATTAACGTATTGATTAGTGTCTGTGTATTCTTTCATGGCACTTGCTACAAACAACAAGCGTTTTCCGCCGCTTCTTTTTCATCACGGTTTCCCAATCAGAATTACCCAATTCGTTTAAGTTCCGTATAACGTGAACCTCATACAAATCGGCTTCTTTACACCCACATAGTTCACAAACTCTGGCATTGAGCCGTTGTCTAATAGTGGTTTTCCAGCTGAATTTCTTTCTCTGATAAATGATGTCACTCGCTTCGCCACGCTTACAATCTGCGATTTTAACAGGGCGAACACGTTTTGTTCCTGCTTTAGTTTCATAAGGGACAGACCATGTTTTCCCGTCTTTATACTGGCGAATGATTTTGCGGATACTGGTTTTGTGCTTATTAGCAATCGTCTTTAAGCAACTGTACTCCATAAGATAGCAGAAGTAGTCCAGCGTGTGATAATCACAAGCCAGATTGTAATAGTTGCATAATCCTCTTGCTTCGGCATTGTACTGTTCCACAATCTCATAATCCGCAAGGTTGAGAAGTCCAGCTCGGTGTATCGGCTGAAACTCCCCGTTTTCCTTTTGGCGAATGACTTTCTTTGCAAACATGAATTTCTCAATCTTTTCCGTATGGGGAACAGACAGGGCAACTTTCATGTGCAGGGTACGGGATTTTCTCCACGTTCCGTTTTTCATTCTGTGACCTTTGACTTCCTGATTTCTGCGGACGCAAATATCATATCCAATGAAACGGACTTTTTCGGAGCTGTGCGTTATCAGCGTCTTTTCCTCGCTTAGAGTTAATTTCAGCTCTGTGCTTAGAAATTCAGCGATTTCGGCTTTCAAGTCCTCACATTCCGCTTTTGTGCCGCACACACCTGCCAGCCAATCGTCCGCATAACGGACAAAAGTGAACTTCTTGTTGTCGGCAGGTTTGCAGGGCAGATTTCTCATAGCTTTCTTCTGTGCCCTATGCTGGTCAATCAGTTCTTGTCTTGCCGCTTCATCAGCGGTATGGTCAATCCAATAAGACAGTCTTTTTAATTCTTTGCTTGCCGCATGATATTCCTGTGTCTGATATGCAGACCTCGGCTTATCAAAGCGTTCTGCGATTTCCCGAAACTTCTTGTCCAGCTCATTCAGATAGATATTTGCAAGTATTGGAGAACAGATACCACCCTGCGGGGAACCGCTGTAAGTGGCGTTGTATTTCCAATTCTCGATATACCCAGCTTTCAAAAACTGGCGAATGATGTTCAGAAAACGACTGTCCTTGATTTTCCTGCTCAAAATCTCAATCAATTTTTCGTGATTGATGTTATCAAAACAACCTTGTATATCGCCCTCGATAAACCAGACCACGCCTGTGAAGTCAGAAGAAATCTGACGGAGTGCGGTATGACAGCTTTTACCCGGTCTGAAACCGTGGGAGTGGCTGTCAAAGACAGGTTCATAGATAGCTTCTAAAATCATTCTGACAACTTCTTGCAGGAGCTTGTCACGGAAAGACGGGATACCCAGCGGACGGAGCTTTCCGTTTTTCTTTGGAATATACTCACGCCTTACAGGATTGGCTTTGTAGGTTCCGTCCTTTAGTGACTGGATTAACTCTTTTACATAGAAGTCACTGAAACCGTCTGCGGTATCGTTGTCGATACCCTGTGTTGTTGCACCTTTGTTTGCATAAAGTTTCTGATAGGCGGCGTAGTAAATATCTTCACGAAGTAAGTATCTGTAAAGTCTTGTGAATACGCCGTCTTTGTGTTCGCTGGAACACTTTTCAATACGCTCTAAAATTTCAGATGTTGGTTTCATTGAGGTTTCTCCTCCCTTTCATTCTTACATTTTAGATGTTACTAACTGGCTCCCTTCGCCATGTAAGGGTCATTATCCCTCTCGGACTACTATGGAGCCTCCGTTACCATATCCGGCAAATGAGCCAGACTTAGGCAATCCCCAGTTAGCACTGTGCATAGGTTAGTGAAGATTGTCGGATATGCTTTCGGTTCGTTGTGACGTGTTCTCACGCCTGTTTCATAACGTGTTGGCAGTTGTCCCGCCGTGAAAGATGACGTGACAGCGTTATGACATGGGTTTCAGGACTTTTCCCACACCTGCAAAAAACAGGAACTGGAACCTTACATTCGATAAACCCAATCTTATCCTCATATCTTCTTAACATTAGAAAACAGTCGCACCTAAGTCCTTTGGTGACTATTCCTTTTTCTGCCATGCGCTGTTCCCGTAAAGGATTTCTCCTTAGTCGGTAAGGCAGATTGTTTCGCACACTGCCGTGTGCGGCAGTACCTTAGACTGCTTTGCACAGCGCCCTATCTGGGCGCACTTTGACGTTCTGGGTGATGCCCGTGGGAACGCCGCCCCATTTGCGGAATCGCTTCCATATCTCCACCGTATACGCGGCGGTCTGCTCCTCCTTCAAAAGAAGGTGCATTTCGTCGATATAGTAGCGGGTGGACTTGCGCTGTTCCCGGTTAATTGTGACGCGGTTCCACACCGCGTCCTGCACCACCAGCATCCCGATCTTCTTTAACTGCTTGCCCAGCTCCTTGATATCGAAGCTGACCACGCGGTTTTCGATATTCACGTTGCTGCGGTGGTTGAACACGTTGAGGGAGCCGGTGACGTAGATTTCCAGCGCCGTGGCGATGTACTGCGCCTCTTTCTCGTCCTGCGCCCGCAGCAGGT
>ENA-ORTY01002720-ORTY01002720.1-human-gut-metagenome-genome-assembly--contig:-NODE-2720-length-16368-cov-5.303991_pt1 | contig 16368 bp, 12 predicted proteins | sample MGYA00241917_ERZ509198 | MGnify/ENA primary metagenome ERZ509198 (study PRJEB26280, sample SAMEA2338857) | human gut metagenome | biome: human gut; feature: human-associated habitat; material: faeces...
CCAGTCCGAATCCCAGTCCGAATCCCAGTCCGAATCCCAGTCCGAATCCCAGTCCGAATCCCAGTCCGAATCCCAGTCCGAATCCCAGTCCTGACCCCAGTCCGAACCCTGGAATCGTGCCTGGATCGAACGACCCCGGTCAGCCCGGTCAGCCCGGTCAGCCTGGCAGCTCCGGAGAGTCCAAACTTCCTCAGACTGGTACCGGCGGCCGCTGGCTCCTGTCTGCCGGACTTGGTGTTACCGGCCTGATTCTCCTGCTCCTGGGAATTTACGAAGAAAAACGGAAACATGGGAAACACGAAACATAATCGTTTGATATGGAGCGGGCTGCTCCTGATTGGCGCAGCCCTCTTCCTCCTCACCTGGAGCATCCGGGAAGAGCAGCGCGCCTCCCACACCGCCCAACAGGTGTTGGAAACACTGAGCAAACGCTCTATCGAACTGCAATTTCCGGAACCGATTGCTGATTTGCCGGAGCCTATCCCGGAAATGCCCACCAATACAGTCAACGGCGTGGAGTATCTGGGCACACTGGAAATCCCCTCTTTGGGGCTGGATTTGCCGGTCATCAGTCAGCTTTCCAACAGGCTTTTACAGCTGGCCCCCTGCCGATACCAAGGCTCCATCTACCAGGACAATATGATTCTGGCTGCCCACAATTATCGCGCTCACTTCGGCAGACTGAAAGAGCTTGTCGTGGGAGATGAACTTTCTTTCACCGACGCAGAGGGCAACTGTATTCCCTACACGGTCTCCGCTATGGAAACACTGGACGGTACCGCCGTGGCGCAAATGGAAGAGGGAGAATGGGATTTGACCCTGTTCACCTGTACCATCGGCGGCCGCTCCCGGGTGACTGTCCGCTGTGTCCGTGCCGAGGACTGAAACATCGCAACGCAAAAACAAAAGAGGGACCGAATGTTTCGGCCCCTCTTTTTCCATTCTTTCACCGCAGCAAAAAACGGGAGACTGTGCCAAAGCACAGTCTCCCGTTTTTGTATTTCCGAGATATTCCGGGCAATCAGTACTCCAGTTCGCCCACATACACCAGATTGGTGTCGCCGGACAGGAGCACCCGGTCGTCATTGTAGTTGACCACCAGATCGCCGCCCCGCAGTTTCACGGTGATGTCCGTGTCTTTCCGGCACAGGCCGCTCTCCACGGCTGCTGCCACAGCAGCGCAGGCGCCGGTGCCGCAGGCGCGGGTCTCGCCATTGTCAATCTCCCAAGTGCGAATCCGCAGGGTGTAGGGGTTGATGAACCGGACAAGCTCCACATTCACATGCTCGGGGAACTTGCCGCAGGCCTCGATCTCCGCCGTGATCTGCTGCAAATCCTTGTTATCCACCCGGTCCACGAAAATCACGCAGTGGGGGTTGCCCACAGACAGGCAGGTCACGCTGCACTGCTTATCGCCCAGTTCCAGGGGATAGTTGATCACTTTTTCCGAATCCACCAGCATGGGGATCTCTTTGGGAGAGAACCGGACCTGCCCCATATCCACCGTGACGGAAGAAACTTTTCCGCCGGTGATATACAGGTGAGCCTCCCGCACGCCGATCTTCGTTTCGATGCTCATGTCCTCTTTCTTCACGATGCCGTTATCATAGAGGAACTTGGCAGCGGAGCGGATAGAGTTGCCCATCAGCTCCCCTTCCAAACCGTTCTGGTTGAAAATCCGCATTTTGGCATCCGCCACTTCGGAATTTTCAATCAGGATCAGACCGTGAGCGCCCACACCGGTATGACGGTCGCACAGACCGGCACACAGGGATTCGGGGGTGGGCACACTGCCGTCCCGGTTGTCGATGAAAATATAGTCGTTGCCGGAGCTGGTCATCTTGGAGAAGGTGAGTTTCTGCCGGCTGGTGCGCATCTGATTGATGTTCACCAGTTCGGTGTTCTGCTCGGTAAACCGGCTGGCAATGATATTGGCATAGGCATTGGCGGTGTCCAGAGAGGTCAGGCAGGGAATATCGTGCCGCAGGGCAAACCGATGAATCGCCATATAATCGCCCAGGGTATCATCCACCAGAGCGCCGGTATACACCACGCAGCGGATCTTGCCGCTCTCCATCAGGTCAAACACCTGATCCGACTCGCTCACGCCGTCCACGGAAGTAACTTCGATATCCAGAGTCCGGATAATCTCCGCCGTGCCGGTAGTGGCATAGAGTTTGATGCCCAGGTCATAGAACTTTTTGGCCAGATCCAGAATCTCCAGGTAATCGTGATCATCCACACTCAGCAGCACGCCGCCGTGTTTGGGGATACCCCGAATGCCCGCAGCGGTCAGGCCCTTGAACAGCGCCTCGGCCGTGGTCTTTCCGATGCCCAGCACTTCGCCGGTGGATTTCATTTCCGGGCCCAGAATGGAGTTGGCATCCGTCAGTTTCTCGAAAGAGAACACGGGAACCTTCACCGCGTAGTACGGCGGGGTCTTATACAGGCCGGTGCCATATCCCAGGTCGGCCAGATTCTGGCCCAGCATGACCTTGGAGGCCAGATCCACCATGGGAACGCCGGTGACTTTGCTGATATAGGGCACGGTACGGGAAGCCCGGGGGTTGACCTCGATGACATACAGATCCCCGTCATAGATCAGGTACTGGATATTCACCAGCCCCTTGGTGCCCAGAGACAGGGCCAGTTTTGTGGAGCAGTCCACAATGGCGTCCTGCATCTTATCCGTCAGATTATAGGGAGGATAGACCGCGATGGAGTCGCCGGAGTGGACGCCGGCCCGCTCCACATGCTCCATAATGCCGGGGATCAGCACATTTTCGCCGTCGGAGATTACATCCACTTCCAGCTCCGTGCCGGGCATATACTTATCCACCAGCACCGGGTTGTCGATGCCGCCGGACAGGATCACATTCATATACCGCTCCACAGCCTCCCGGTCATGGACGATCATCATATTCTGGCCGCCGATGACATAACTGGGGCGCAGAAGCACAGGGTAACCCAATTTCTCCGCGGCTGCCACAGCCTCTTCCAACGTGTTCACACCCATGCCTTTGGGACGTTTGATGCTGAACTCTTCCAGCAGTTCATCAAACCGCTCCCGGTCCTCGGCAGTATCGATGCCCTCGGCAGAGGTGCCCAGGATGGTCACGCCGTTTTCATCCAGGAATTTTGTCAGCTTGATGGCCGTCTGGCCGCCGAATGCCACCACGACGCCCACAGGGGACTCGGCACGGATAATGTTCATCACATCTTCCGGGCAAAGGGGTTCGAAATACAGCCGGTCAGCGGTATCGTAGTCCGTGGAAACCGTTTCCGGGTTGTTGTTGACGATGACCACATCATAGCCCAGAGACTTCAGCGTCTTTACGCAGTGGACAGAAGAGTAGTCAAACTCAATGCCCTGACCGATGCGGATGGGGCCGGAGCCCAGCACCATGACCACCGGGCGGCCGCTGCGGGCAAAGTTCCGGGAGTCGCAGTACGCACCGTAGGTGGAGTAGAAATAGGGGGTGGCGGCGGCAAATTCCGCGGCGCAAGTGTCCACCATTTTGTAGACAGCCTCTTCATGGGGCAGCTCTGCTGCACCGGACAGCCGTTTCAGCGCCTGGTCCGTGTAGCCATACTGCTTGCCCTGGTGGTAGTCCTCCTGAGACAGCGCGCCGGTACCGTCGATGCGGTTTTCAAAGTCTGCCAGATTTTTCAGCTTGGAAATGAACCACTCGTCCACTTTGGTGATTTCGTGGATGGATTCCACCGTCCAACCGGCTTTCAGCGCCTCAAAAATGGTGAACAGCCGCAGATCGTTGACCCGTTTCAGCCGTTCCTCCAGAGGCTTTCCGCTGGTGGGCACCCGGTTCAGGGTGTCCAGACCGATTTCCGCGCCCCGAACAGCCTTCATAATGGCCATTTCAAAACTGGGGGCAATGGACATCACTTCGCCGGTGGCCTTCATCTGGGTACCCAATTTCCGGGAGGCAGAGGAGAATTTATCGAAGGGCCACTTGGGCAGCTTGGCCACAATGTAGTCCACCGTAGGCTCAAAGCATGCCGTGGTCTGCCCTGTCACATCGTTTTTGATCTCGTCCAGGGTGTATCCCAGGGCGATTTTGGCCGTCACTTTGGCAATGGGGTAACCGGTTGCCTTGGAGGCCAATGCGGAAGAACGGGACACGCGGGGGTTGACCTCGATGACCGCATACTCAAAGCTCTCGGGATTCAGCGCAAACTGGCAGTTGCAGCCGCCCTCGATGCCCATTTCCGTGATGATATCCAGTGCCGCATTGCGCAGCATATCATATTCCCGGCTGGACAGCGTCAGCGCCGGTGCCACCACAATGGAGTCACCGGTGTGCACGCCCACGGGGTCAAAGTTTTCCATGGAGCAAATGGCGATCACATTGCCGGCGCCGTCCCGCATGGCCTCAAATTCGATTTCCTTCCAACCTGCGATGTAGCGCTCCACCAGGATTTGGGTGATAGGAGACAGATCCAGACCGGTGAAGGCGATGGCCCGCAGCTCCTCTTCACAGTATGCTACGCCGCCGCCGGCGCCGCCCAAAGTGAACGCAGGGCGGACAATCACCGGGTAACCGATGCGGTCGGCAATGGCCACAGCCTGCTCCACCTCATTTGCGATCTCCGAGGGGATGGTGGGCTGACCGATCCGGTCCATGGCGTCCTTGAACAGCTGGCGGTCCTCCGCTTTGTCGATGGCCTCCAGAGATGTCCCCAACAGGCGGACATTGTGTTCCTCCAAAAAGCCGGATTTGCCCAGCTGCATGGCAATGGTCAGACCCGTTTGTCCGCCCAGGCCAGCCAGCAGGGAGTCCGGCTTTTCCTTTTCAATAATCCGCATGATGGTCTCTGCCGTCAACGGCTCCAGATAAATGGCATCTGCCATGGATTTGTCTGTCATAATGGTGGCAGGGTTGGAGTTCACGAGAACCACTTCTACGCCGGCCTCTTTCAGAACCCGGCATGCCTGTGTTCCAGCGTAATCAAACTCTGCTGCCTGTCCGATGACAATGGGGCCGGAGCCGATCATCAGGACTTTTTTAATGTTCATATCTCTAGGCATTAGCGATCTCCTCCCATCATCGTCACAAACCGGTCAAATGCAGTCTCCATATCCCGCGGGCCGCCGTGGGCAACCGGGTGGAACTGCAGGGAAAATGCTTTCTGTTCCGGATATTCCACGCCCTCGCAGGTGTTGTCGTTCAGATTGACATATGTCATCTTGCCGCCCGCTTTTTCCAGACTCTCTGCCACCACGGCATAGCCATGGTTCTGGCTGGTGATATAGCTGCGGCCAGTGTGCAAATCCCGCACAGGCTGGTTCCCGCCGCGATGACCATACTTCAGCTTGGTCGTTTCTGCGCCGGCAGCCAGTGCCATCATCTGGTGGCCCAAGCCAATGCCGAACATCGGCAGCTTGCCCCACAGTTTCTTCAGCTCTTCAATGCAGGCCGCATTTTCCGCAGGGTCGCCGGGGCCGTCGGAGAGCATCACGCCGTCCGGATGGAGTTCCAGGACTTCCTCTGCCTTGGTATCATAGGGAAGGATCGTGACCTTGCATCCTCTGGCCAGCAGATCTTCCACGCACTGTTTCTTCGCGCCGTAATCCAACAGAGCCACATGGCACACCGCCGTGCCTTCCGGCATCCGCTCCTCTTTCCGGGCGGAAGAGGTTGCTTCCACTGCCCCGGTGATCCGGTACTGTTTCAGTTCAGACAGCAGATTTTCCGGCACTTTTTTGGTAATGATCGCATTCATCACGCCGTGATCCCGCACGATCTGCGTCAGCCGCCGGGTATCTACGCCGCAGATTCCAGGCACGCCCTGCTCCTTGAGGTAGGCGTCCACGGTTCCCTGACAGCGGAAGTTGGAGGGTGCATCGCACCACTCATGGACCACAACGCCTTTCACATGGCATTTCCGATCTGCGTCATCCATGGGCGTCATGCCATAGTTGCCGACCTGGGGGAATGTAAACAGCACGGTCTGACCATAATAGCTGGGGTCGGTCAGGCTTTCCACATATCCCACCACACCGGTGGTGAATACCAGCTCTCCGATGCTCTCTGCATCTGCACCAAAACTGGTGCCTTCAAAAACTTCGCCGGTTTCCAAGATCAAATAAGCTTTCTCCATACGGGCACACCTTTCATTTGATTGTTTGAGCTGCGGCTCTTTTGGGTCTGTTTTCGTCTGCAAACGGGCTTTTGAGCGCCTGTCTGCTTAAAAATGGGTAAAATTTTTTGCCGCATCCGCGGCAGTGAGCGCCAGGCAGCGGTTATTCGCCGCCCAGCAAACGGACAAGCACCGCCTTCTGCCCGTGCAGCCGATTCTCCGACTGGGTGAAGATCTCTCCGGCGTGCTGCTCCAGCAGTTCCCCTGTGATCTCCTGCCCCCGACGGGCCGGCAGACAGTGCAGGACGATGGCGTCCGACTTGGCATTTCGAACCAGTATACCATTAACTTGATACTTTGCAAATACTTTTTTCTCACTTTCCGAAAAATTTTTCTCATTTTTCAGATTCCAACCCCCGGAATACACCACATCAGCCCCTTCCACAGCCTGGAACGGGTCCTCTGTCATGGAAAAATGGCCAGTCTGAGCCGCCCATTTCACAATCTCCTCCGCCGGGGCAGCGCCGTCCGGACAGGCCACTGCCACTTCCATGCCCACTTTCAGTGCACCCACAATCAGGGAATTGGCCACCGGCCCGCCGGGGCCGATGTAACTGACCTTCTTCCCTTTGAAAGTGCGTTTATATTCCCGAATGGTCATCAGATCCGCCAACACCTGACAGGGATGGGCATAGTCCGTCCGGCCGCTGAGCACCGGCACAGCAGCCGCCCCCGCCAAAAGTTTCGCCTCTTCCTGGCTGTCTGTACGGATCATCATGCCATCCAGATATCCGCTGAGGGTCCGGGCAGTATCCTGCAACGTTTCCCCCAGTTCCCACTGCAGATCCCGTTGGGACAGAAACAGCGCCTGTCCCCCCAGTTGGTACATTCCCGTTTCGAAGGAAACGCGGGTTCGGGTGGAGGGCTGCTGAAACAACATCCCCAGGGTCTTGCCCCGGAGTCTGGGATGGGCAATCCCATGTTTCTGTTCGTACTTGAGCTGATCGGCCATATTCAGCAGTTCCTGCAATGCCTCCCCGGACCAGTCTCCCAGAGTCAAAAAATGCCCTTTCCGATTCATGCCATTCCCTCCAAAACGGTTTGCAGGATCTCCAGTCCTCCATCCAGTTCCGCCCTGCTGATGTTCAGCGGCGGCAGCAGACGCACCGTGTCGCTGCCTGCCGTCAAAGCCAGCAGTCCGGCATCCAACAGTTTGCCCACCGCCTGCTTGTGGCTGCAGGTCACGCCGATACCCACCATCAGGCCCATGCCTCGCACGCTCGTGACCACCGGCAGATGCATCTGTTCCACCCGCTGCCGGAGATAGTCTCCCTTCTCCCGCACGGACTGCAAAAAGGCCTCGTCCATCGTTTCCAATACCACGCAGGCCCCGGCCGCAGCCACCGGGTTGCCGCCAAAGGTAGTGGCATGGGTACCAGGCCCCAAAACCTTTGCACACTTGTCATTGGCCATCACGCCGCCGAAGGGCAGTCCTCCGGCAATCCCCTTGGCAAAACTTACCGCATCCGGCCGGATTCCGTACTGCTGAAAACAGAACAAACTTCCCGTCCGGCCCACGCCGGTCTGCACTTCATCGATGAGCAGCAGCAAATCTTTTTCCGCACACAGCTCTGCCACAGCCTGTACAAATTCCCGCTCCAGAGGCAGCACGCCCCCTTCCCCCTGGATTAGCTCCATCATCACCGCGCACACATCCGGCGTGCAGGCTGATGCCACACTGTCCAGGTCATTGGCCACGGCATACCGAAATCCTTCCGTAAACGGGAAGAAGTAATTGTGGAACACATCCTGTCCCGTGGCAGCCAGGGTGGAAATGGTCCGGCCGTGGAAAGACTGACGCAGGGTGACGATGGTAGAACGGCCCTGTCCGTACTTGTCAAAGGAATACTTTCGGGCCAGTTTGATCATGCCCTCGTTGGACTCTCCCCCGCCGTTGGCAAAAAAGACATTGGCCATGCCGGTACGCTCCGTAAGGAGCTTTGCTGCTTTGGCCATGGGCGCGGAATAATAGAGATTGGAGATATGCTGCAGTTTTCCAACCTGCTCCGTCACCGCCGCTACCCATGGCGCATACCCATAGCCCAGGGAATTGACGCCGATGCCGGAGGCAAAATCAATATAGGTCTTTCCGTCAAAGTCTGTGACAGTCGCCCCCCGGCCCTGTGCAAACGCCACCGGGAACCGCCCATAGGTGGGCATCACACAGTCGTCCGCCATTGAAATGATCTCTTGATTCGTCATGATATCCATTCTCCCATCCGTTCCGTAGTAATTCCAATCCTCTTCCGCTGTTATAAGGTCAGCAGGGTGCCAATGCCCGCATCCGTCAGCGTTTCAATCAAAATGGAGTGAGGCACCCGTCCGTCGATGATACAGGCCTGTTTCACGCCCCGCCGAATGGCATCCACACAGCACTCCATTTTGGGAATCATGCCCCCCTGAAGGACGCCTTCGCTCATCAGCTGCGGCACTTCGCTGACATAAATATGCGGCATCAGCGTGGCCGGATCGTCCTTATCCCGGAGAACGCCTGCAATATCCGTCATCAAAATCAGATTTTCCGCCTGTAGCGCCCCGGCGATTCGGGCCGCCGCGGTGTCGGCGTTGATATTATAGACATGCCCTTCTCCGTCGCAGCCTACCGTAGAGACCACCGGGATATAGCCCTTGTCCAGCAGGTCTGTGATAGGTTCGGTGCGGATTTCCGTAATCTGCCCCACATATCCCAGCCGCTCGTCCTGCATCTGCGCCCGGATCATGTGCCCATCCATTCCGGACAGGCCGATGGCCCTGCCGCCGGCATTCTGCAAAAGGTTCACCAGGTTTTTGTTCACCTTCCCCGCCAGCACCATCTGCACAATCTCTGCCGTCTCTTCATCCGTGACCCGCAATCCATCCACAAACCGGCTCTGCTTGCCCACCCGGCGCAGCATTTCGTTGATCTCCGGGCCGCCGCCATGGACCAGAACCACTTTCACCCCAATCAGGCTCAGCAGCACCATGTCCTCCATCACTGCCTTTTGCAGCTGGGGACTGACCATGGCGTTGCCGCCATATTTGACCACAATGATTTTATGATAGTAGTGTTGGAGATAGGGCAGCGCCTCTACCAGAACCTGCGCCCGCTCTGCATGGTTCAGTGCCATTTTTCATTCCTCCTGTGCGCCGTTTCAGCTGCGATAATCGCCGTTGATCTTCACATAGTCATAGGTCAGGTCACAGCCCCAGGCCGTGGCGGTGTAAGGGCCGTCTCCCACAGAAATCAAAATTTCGATTTCCTTCTCCGAGAGAATTTTTTTCGCCAGATTCTCCTCGAAGTCCACACCTGCCCCATGTTTACACACCAGAATCTCTCCGGCAACGGAGCGGAACACCAGTTCCACCTGCTCCACATCCACCTGGGCGCCGCTGTATCCAATGGCGCACAGCGCCCGGCCCCAGTTGGCATCCGCTCCGAACATGGCTGCCTTGAACAAGCTGGAGCAGATCACACTTTTGGCCGCCAGTGCCGCGTCTGCATAGGCATCCGCTCCGGAAACGGTACATTCCAGAAACTTGGAGGCGCCCTCCCCGTCAGCAGCGATTTTTTTGCACAGTGCCGTCATCACCGCCCGCAAAGCCGCATCAAAGGCATCGTATCCCGCGCCAGGCGCCGTGATGGGCACATTGCCTGCCATGCCGTTGCACATCACGCTGACCATGTCATTGGTAGAGGTATCTCCGTCCACAGATACCATGTTGAATGTGGTCTTCACATTGTCCGACAGGGATTTCTGAATCATTTCCGGGGTAACTGCCGCATCGCAGGTGATGAACACCAGCATGGTGGCCATATTGGGATGAATCATGCCGCTGCCCTTGGCGATGCCGCCCATGCGGCAGGGAACGCCCTCCACTTCAAACTCCACAGCAAACTCTTTGGGCGCCGTGTCCGTGGTCATGATGGCTGCCTCCGCCTGGTCACTGTGGTCCCCCAAAGACGCTTTCAGCGATTCCATCCCCGACTCGATCCGCTCAATGGGCAGCGGTGCGCCAATCACGCCGGTGGACCCGACAATCACATCCCCGGCCGGAATTCCCATGGTCTTTTCCACTGCCGCGCACATCCGCTCCGCCATTTCCACGCCTTCTGCCCGGCAGGTATTGGCAATCCCGGAATTGCAGATCACCGCCTGGGCATATCCGTCGGACAGATTTCGTTTCGTGACCTTGATGGGCGCACTTTTCACCAGATTGCAGGTATACACCGCCGCTGCCGCTGCCTTTTTTTCACTGACAATCAGTGCCAGATCCTTTTTACTTTGATTTTTGCGGATACCGCAGTGGATGCCCCCTGCCGTATATCCTTTTGCGGCGCAAACACCGCCGGTGATCTCTTTCATAACCCTTTCTCCTTTGTCCTGCTCTCGTTCCGGTTTCTCTCGTCACAGCGCCAACCCCGTGCTTTCCTCGATTCCCAAAATAAGGTTCATATTTTGGACAGCTGCGCCGGACGCCCCTTTGCCCAGATTGTCAAACAGAGCCGTAACGGCGGTCTGCTCCTCATTTCCGTACACAATCAGCGTCATAGTATCCTTTCCTGCCATGGTGTTTGCCGCGATCATAGGCGTTTCCCCGCCAAAGGGCGCCACCTGCACCATCTGCGCCCCGGCATAGTGGGCGCTGAGCTGCTCCCAGACCCTCTGCGCCGTTGTCCCCGGGGCAAGCCAGCGGTTGGAAAGCAGAATCGTGGTGGCCATTCCCTTATAATAGTCATCCACCACCGGCAGGAACACCGGCGGCACGGCCAGTCCGCAGACTTTCTGCATCTCCGGCAAGTGCTTGTGATGCAGTTCCAGACCGTAGATCCGGGGGCTGAACAGTTCCAATTCCTTCTCCCCCTCATACGCGGCAATCATTTTCTTCCCGCCGCCGGAATATCCCGTCAGGGAAAAGCAGGTCAGCGGATAGTCCGCCGGCATCACGCCCCGGGTCACCAGAGGACATACTGCGGCGATCAGGCCGCTGGCATGACAGCCGGGATTGGCCACTCTATGACTGTTCCGAATCTTCTCCCGCTGTTCCTCCGACAGTTCCGGAAATCCGTAGGTCCATCCCGGAGCTGTGCGGTGCGCCGTACTGGCATCGATGATACGGGTCTGGGGGTTGACCACCAGTTTGACCGCCTCTCTGGCCGCCCCATCTGGCAGACAGAGAAACACAACATCCGCCGCATTCATCAGTTTCTGCCGCGCCACCGGGTCTTTTCGTTTCTGCTCATCGATCAGCAGTAGGTCAATGTCTTCCCGTTCCGCCAATCGGTCATAAATCTGCAGACCGGTGGTTCCATCCTTCCCGTCAATATAAATTTTCGGTTTCATTCCCTCATTCCTCCAACGCCGCAGCATGGGCCACTAGGAATTCCCGCAGCCAGGCAATCTGCCGGGTGGTCTCGCTGACTGCCGGGCCGCCGAAACTGGACCGTGCCGCAGCGCAATTTTCCAGATTGATGGCCGGAAACACATCTTCCCCGAACAGTGGCGACACCGCCTGCAGTTCTTCCAGGGGCAGCTCTTCCAGGGTTTTTCCCGCCTGGGTACACTGATACACCAACTGTCCCACCACCGTGTAGGCATCCCGGAAAGGCATTCCCTTTTTCGTCAGGTAATCAGCGCAGTCCGTGGCATTGATGAACCCATTGCCCGCTGCTTTCCGCAGATTTCCCGGCAGCACCTTCATGGTCTGGATCATCCCGGTGAACACCGGCAGGCACATCCGCACCGTGTCGATGGCATCAAACACCGGCTCCTTATCTTCCTGCATATCCTTGTTGTATGCCAGAGGCAGGCCTTTCATCACCGTCAGCAGACTCATCAGATCGCCGTACACCCGGCCGGTCTTGCCCCGCACCAGTTCCGCCACATCCGGATTCTTTTTCTGGGGCATGATGGAAGACCCGGTGGAGTAGGCGTCATCCAGCTCGATGAACTTGAATTCCCAGCTGCACCAGAGAATGATCTCCTCGGAAAACCGGCTCAAGTGCATCATCAAAATGGACAGGCCGCTCATCAGCTCCAGGGCATAGTCCCGGTCCGAGACTCCGTCCAGGGTATTCTGCATAGGCCCTCCGGCAAAGCCCAGTGCGGCAGCCGTCATGTGCCGGTCGATGGGATAGGTGGTCCCTGCCAGGGCGCAGGAGCCCAACGGACATTCGTTCATCCGCTCCAGGCAATCCTCCAGACGGGTCACATCCCGGCAGAACATATTGGCATAGGCCAGCAAATGCTGGGCAAAGGTGATGGGCTGGGCCCGCTGCAGGTGGGTATATCCCGGCATCACCGTTGTCTGGTGCTGCTCCGCCTGTTCCACCAGTGCCTGCTGCAGTGCCAGAATCTCCGGCAGGATTGCCCGGATTTCTTCCCGGACATACATCCGGAAATCCACTGCCACCTGATCGTTCCGGCTCCGGGCGGTGTGCAGCCGCTTGCCCGCATCGCCGATGCGCCGGGTCAGCAGACTTTCGATATTCATATGAATGTCTTCCTGCTCTGCGGAGAATTCCACCGTTCCCGCCTCCACATCCTGCAAGATTCCGTCCAGTCCCTTTTGGATTGCCTGTTCGTCTTCTGCGGAAAGGATGCCCTGGGCGGCAAGCATGGCGGCATGGGCCTTACTGCCGGCAATATCCTGCCGATACAGCCACTGATCAAATGCAATGGACGCGTTCAGGTCATTGACCAATGCGTCAGTCTCTTTCTGGAATCTTCCGGACCAAAGTTTCATATCATTCTTCCCCTTTTTCTACCGTCCCGACGCAATGCCGGGGATATCCACAGGAAGGGACAGTTTCCTGTCCCTTCCTTTTTCGATTCTTACAGTTTTCCCTGATCGACCATGGCCTGAACCTTGATGGGCAGGCCATAGAGATTGATGAATCCCTCGGCGTCTTTCTGGTTATAATCGGACTCACCGAAGGTGGCAATGGCCTCAGAGTACAGAGAGTTGGGACTCCAGACCCCAGCTTTGATGAGATTGCCCTTGTACAGTTTCAGCCGGACTTTGCCGTTGACCCGTTCCTGGGTCTTATCCACAAAGGCACTCAGCGCCTCCCGCAAGGGGGTGAACCACTGGCCGTTATAGACCAGTTCACCGAACGTGATGGCCAATTCCGCTTTTTTGTGCTGCGTCAATTTATCCAGGCACACCGTTTCCAGGTACTCATGGGCCGCATACAGAATGGCGCCGCCCGGCGTTTCATACACGCCCCGGCACTTCATGCCCACCATCCGGTTTTCCACAATGTCCAGCAGGCCGATGCCATTGGCGCCGCCCAGTTCGTTCAGTTTCAAAATCAGTTCCTTGGCGCTCATGGTCTGCCCGTCCAATGCCACCGGCACGCCCTGGACGAAGTCCAGTTCCACATAAGTGGGCACATCCGGCGCCTGCAGAGGAGATACCCCCATTTCCAGAAATCCCGGTTTCTCGTACTGGGGTTCGTTGCCGGTGTCTTCCAAATCCAGTCCCTCATGGCTCAGATGCCAAAGATTTTTGTCCTTGGAATAGTTGGTCTCGCGGTTGATCTTCAAAGGCACATTGTGGGCCTCGGCATAGGCAATCTCCTCTTCCCGGCTCTTGATGTCCCACTCCCGCCAGGGGGCGATGATGGGCATTTCCGGGGCAAAATGTTTGATCGCCAGTTCAAACCGAACCTGGTCGTTGCCCTTGCCGGTGCAGCCGTGGCAGATTGCGTCCGCCCCTTCCTGTTTGGCAATCTCCACCAGTCCTTTTGCGATGCAGGGTCTGGCATGAGAGGTGCCCAGCAGATAGTCCTCGTATTTTGCCCCCGCCTTCACGCAGGGCAGAATATATTCCTCCACATATTCTTCCGTCAGATCCAGCACATACAGTTTGGATGCACCGGTTTTCAGCGCCTTTTCTTCCAGGCCCTCCAGTTCGTCCGCCTGGCCCACATTGCCGGAGACGGCGATCACTTCACAGTTGTTGTAGTTCTCCTTCAGCCAGGGAATGATGATGGATGTATCCAAACCGCCGGAATAGGCCAATACGACCTTTTTGATCTCTTCTTTTTTCATGTTGCGCCCCTCCATATAAAAACTAATAAATTTTCATTTTCGTTCTTGTGAGTTTCATTATAGCACACGCAACCGGAATGTCAATAATCATTGATTATCAACGATTATTCTTGTAATTATCTACAATCTTTCCTTTTTTGCACGGTTCATATCATGTATATTTTTTCTGTAATATTCCATTATTCACGCATATATATGCATATTTATTCAAATACTTTTTCGTATTTACTCCCCAAAAACGAAAAAAAGACCACCCCTTCAAAGAGCGTTGCCATAAGAAAACATGGAAAAACCCAGTAAAATCAATGTTTTTTAGGGCAGCGGAAAACGGGGCAAGTCAAAACAACTGAATAATCAGACAGAAACAGGGTGTTGTCAAGTATGACAGCGCCCTTTTCTGTTTCCCGGCCAAGCCGCAGATTTTGAAAAAGTCTGCGGCTTTTCTTTTTGCCCAAACGCAGAAAGACCTGCTAATGAAAGTCAAGTAGGAATTTCAAGATTTCAATTCAGAAAAAAGGCCACACGAAGCCAGACCGCTGAGCGCTCCAAAATTGAAACGGCGGTGGGCCAGAGAGGTGTTCAGTATGAGATCAGATCCGCGCCGGTGTGTTTAGATAAGCAGTTACCGAGGCGTAGTAGATACGCAGGAACTTGTTGGCAGAAGCCATCATGTAGACCTTGTAAGGCTTTCCTTCGGAACGCTTTTTGTCCATGAATTGGTACACAGGTTCGTCCAAAGGGGCGCTTTGCAGATAAATGCCCATCACAAGGAACAAAGTTCTGCGCAGAGCGGCGGAACCCCGTTTGGAGATGCTGCGGCTGTGTATGTCCATTTGGCCAGACTGGCAAGGAGGTGCGTCAATGCCGGCAAAGGCAACCAAAGCCTTTTTGGAGTGGAAGCGGCGCACATCGCCAATTTCAGCCATGAGCTGCGGACCGAGCGTAGAACCAACGCCAAACATTTCCATGACCACGGGATATTCGGGTAAGGAAGCGGCCAAAGACTGCATCTCCTGTTTGAGTGCGGCGAGTGCAGCAGAGGTTGCCTTAAGCTGCGCAATTGCCTGTTGTACCAAGAGCTTGGTTGTCTCATTTCGGGGCATAACGCCAATGCAGCTTTGCGCTTTGGAATGAATTTCAAACGCCTTCTCCTGACTGAAATAGTACCCATGTTTTCTGCACCATTTCAGGTATCTGGCAGAAAAAGATTTTAGGGGCAATGTTGAAACGCACTGGCAATGCCAGAAGGTCGAGACGAAATCCACCCATTTCTCACTTCCATCGGCACGGGGGGAGCTATTGAACAGTCGATTGACCTCCGGGAACACGGCATCCAGCAAGGAAATCAGGTTGTTTTTCAACATGGTCTGCACCTTGGAATATTGCTGGTACTGCCGGTAGCAGTTTCAAAAGTAGCCGGGTATCTTCCTCCGGGACATACCTAGGCAGCGTAAGCCAGTGGTCAAGCCCGTAGTTGGCCAGCTTCACAGCGTCCTTCTTGTCTGTCTTGGCTCGTCTTAAACTGTTGTTCCCGTAGTCATGCACCAGCATTGCATTGACTACGGAGACATAAAGCCCTGCATCGTGAAGCAGCCAAGCCACTGGTGTATGGTAATTGCCCGTGGATTCCATGACCACACGGGTCTCGCCGTCCAGGCTTTTGAGCAGCTTTGCCAACTCGCTTAGTTCACTGGCGGTGTGCTGCACTTCAAAGGGCGAGATCACCACCTCTCCGAAGGGACGCATGACGGCAATCATGCTTTTCCCTTTGGAAACATCGATGCCAACGCAGTTCATTTACATTCCTCCAATATCAAGAATCTGCAACCGGAATCCATCTTTTCTCGCTGCCGATTCAATCTATTGTGTGACGCGAACTCCCCGGCATCCGGTGGTTCAACCTGCTCAAATCGAACGCTACAACAAGAGGATGACTGACAGTCTTTCCGGCGGACATAGAAGCCCAAGGAGGTAATGGTCAGCCAGTTGCTCCTCTCATTGTAGCTTAGGCACGAGATGGAGGGAAAGCCGGACTGGCTGCCCGGCTTTCCTGTCCAAATATATTGTAATAGGAGGAAACCGAAATGAAGCAGCCGACTTTCTGTGGGCGGGAGCTGTTGCCCCTGTCTGTGATCGAGGCGGCCCGCGCCGGTGATCCTCTGGCCGTGGAGCGCGT
>ENA-ORTY01002729-ORTY01002729.1-human-gut-metagenome-genome-assembly--contig:-NODE-2729-length-16317-cov-6.806789_pt1 | contig 16317 bp, 19 predicted proteins | sample MGYA00241917_ERZ509198 | MGnify/ENA primary metagenome ERZ509198 (study PRJEB26280, sample SAMEA2338857) | human gut metagenome | biome: human gut; feature: human-associated habitat; material: faeces...
CCCCATATATACTGGGGAATACATATCACAATTTGCGTAAACTACAACCAGCACAGGCCGCATCAAATGACAGTGCAACTTTCTTTTCATCAGTCTGGACACAATAAATCGGAAGTTCTTTGCCATTGACATTACTCGAAACCTTGACGATTCCTGATATGTACCTGTATGAACCTATCACTGCTATTGCAGCCACACATGTAAAAATCCCACAAATTAACCATTTCTTATTCAATTTCTTTTGAATACTTTTGCGATTCTCCCTGATTTTCTCAAGTTTTATAAACTTTCTCATAAAAAAACTCCGGAACATCTGCCTTTATAACAGTATATGTTCCGGAGTAAATCATATATTCTACACTTATCTCTGAATATTTGATAAATTAATTGTGAGCTTGCCTTGATATATTCCTGCAGGTATATCTTCTGAAAATGTGTACTCCTGCATGGTATCTTCTTCAAAATTATATACAGTAATTCTATTTTTCAATGAATCTACAATCCAATATTCCCTAACCCCTGCGGTACGGTACTTAAACAACTTTATCATGTAATCCATTCTCTGACTGCTTGGCGATACAATTTCAATCACCCAGTCCGGTGCCCCATTGCACCCTTTATCGTCCAACTTATCCGGATTGCAAATCACAGATATATCCGGCTCTACATAATTCTTGTCATCTTCATTCAGGAAAACAGCAAATGGAGCTATATATACACTGCAAGAACCATTGTTATTATCAATATAATTATATATTGCTGTACTTAATGCTATTAATATCCTTTGATGAGTTGCTGATGGCGGTGCCATATCATATATTTTCCCATCGATCAGTTCAGCACGTTCTCCATCTGGCAATGCATATATATCTTTTATTGTGTAAATGTCCTCTTTCAATAACGGCATATTGTATTGCTCCTTTCCTGTAAATCCTTATGTCACATTATAACATGTTATGTTTTAATTATCTATACTTTTAGTATAAATAAATATTAAATTATTATTATACATGCAATTAAAAATGCCCCTGGCAATCAATTCACCAAGAGGCATTTATCTGTCATATATTTTTCAATATCATTATTTATTTCTCAGCATTTTTGTATACTTCCATAGCTGCTGCCACACCTTCGCCTGTAGCAATCTTAACATGATTCTGAAGCATAACTGCTTCAAGAGCACCAAGAAGGATCAGGATATTTCTCTTCTGGCTTGAATATCCCATGTTACCAATTCTTAAAATCTTGCCGTCCAGTGGTCCGAATGATGTTGCAATTTCGATTCCGAACTCGTTGAGAAGTGTTCCACGGATTACCTTTCCGTCTACTCCTTCCGGAATATTGATTGCTGTTACAACTGGCATCTTGTGCTCGATATCTCCGAAAATGCTAAGACCCATTGCGTTCAGACCAGCACACAGAGCCTTGTCATTAAGGCTGTGTCTTGCCCATCTTGCTTCCAGAGTCTCGTCCATGATACAGCGGAGTGCTTCATGTACTGCATACTGCATACTTGTAGCCTCTGTATGATGGTTCAGACGTCTTGGACTCCAGTAATCCTCAAGCTGTGCAAGATCCAGATAGTTGCTTGGGATTCCTGCAAGTGAACCGTTTACATCATCTGCTGTACGGATTCCTTTCTCTACTTTCTTTCTCTTCTTAACAATCTCTTCAATCTGCTCATTGTATGTGATCAGTGCAGAACCTGAAGGTGCTGAAATACATTTCTGTGTACCAGAGATACATGCGGATAACTTCCAGTCATCAACGTGTACTTCTGCTCCACCAAGTGTTGCAACTGCATCTACAATCAGAAGCGCACCGTATTTCTCACAGATTTCACCAATCTCTTTCAATGGCTGCATCATAGATGTAGAAGTCTCACCATGGATAAATGCAACGGCTTTGTAGCTGTCTTTCTTTAATGCCTCTTCAATCTCTTCCGGCTCAAATACAGTTCCCCATTCTCTCTCAAGAAGTGTAATATCTGCTCCACATCTCTCCAAAATCTCTGCAAGCAGATATCCAAAACGTCCGAATGCAGGAATCAAAACTTTATCTCCCGGACAGATTGCTCCTGTCAGAACTGTCTCAAGACCTCCTCTTGATGTGGTATCTACAAGATATGTCATTTTATTTTGTGTCTGGAACACATAGCGCTCCATCTCCATTGTCTCATTCATAAGTGCTGTAAATTCCGGATCGAACTGTCCGAGAATATGTGCACCCATTGCGCGAAGTACGCGAGGATCTGCTTCAACCGGCCCCGGTGTCATAAGTGTACGTGGTGATGGATTAATCTCTTTAAATTTCATGTCTGTCATCCTCTCTTTTCATGTGTTGTTTCTGTTATTTTTTCCTGTTTTTTTCTTAGAAATCCATTGGAAAGATGCTTTTATACATTCTTCCGGAAGCATCTGATATTGGAAATTTTATTCCAAATATCGAAAAAAGAGGTGCAAAAAACCAATAAGCTTGTTTCCCCCATTGGATTTTTCAACCTCTTTTTAATGTCATTATTATACCTACAAGTTCCCTATATTTCAAGAGAAAATGCGATTTTGAGAGTTAAAACCCAAAACCGCATTTTAAAATCAAAGTTACTTTATATCCAGTTCCACCGGGCAATGATCTGATCCCATAATATCTGTCAGTATCTTCGCGTCTTCCAGTCTGTCTTTCAGACTCTCGGATACACAGAAATAGTCAATTCTCCATCCTGCGTTCTTGGCTCTTGCACTGAAACGATAAGACCACCAAGAATAAATTCCTGTCTGTTCCGGATAAAAATACCGAAATGTATCTACGAATCCGGCATTCAGAAGGTCTGTGAATTTCTGACGCTCTTCATCGGTAAATCCGGCATTTTTTCGGTTTGTCTTTGGATTCTTCAAGTCAATTTCCGTATGTGCCACGTTCAGATCTCCACAGAAAATAACCGGCTTTGTCTCTTCCAGCTTTTTCAAATATGTAAGAAAATCTTCCTCCCATTTCATACGATAATCCAGTCTTGCAAGCTCGCTCTGGGAGTTTGGTGTATACACGGTAATAAAGTAAAAATCTTCAAACTCCAATGTGATCACACGCCCTTCCTGGTCGTGCTCCTCGATTCCAAGTCCGTAGCTTACGCTGATTGGTTCCTGCTTGGTAAATATTGCTGTCCCGGAATAGCCTTTTTTCTTCGCATAATTCCAGTACTGGTAATATCCCGGTGTGTCCAGTTCAAGCTGTCCTTCCTGCATCTTTGTCTCCTGAATGCAGAAAATGTCTGCATCCACATCTTGAAAAAAGTCCATAAATCCTTTTCCGGCACATGCACGGATGCCATTTACATTCCATGATATAAATTTCATTTTAGTCTCCTGTGTTCTTGTCTTCTATTTTTGTCTTCCATTTTCAAAATTGACAGGCAAAATATTCTCCTGCCTGCCTTTTTGTTTCGTTGAAGTATGCTTTACATTCTATAGTAACGGTATAGAATCACAATTTCCTGCTCTGATACTTAATAATACACTTTTCTTAAAAACAGCCCCCTTGCCGGTGCCAGAAATCCTGCCAGACTTCTGTCTTCTGCTGCAATGACGACCGGAATCATAGAAGCTTCACGTTCTCCTGTTCCGACCTCCAGAAGTGTGCCTGTCATAATACGGACCATATGATACATAAACCCGGTTCCATAATAAGTAATACGAAGCTTTTCTCCGTTACTTACAATTTTAATGTTGGTAACCCTGCGAACCGGATCCTTATTCTCACTGTCATCCGTAAAGCTTGTAAAGTTCTTCGGTCCGATCATATAATCTGCTGCCTCACGCATTGCTTCGATATCCAGCTTATGTGGATAATGATAGCAATATCTTCTGGAAAATACATCGGGTTTCTCTCTGCAGTCAATATAATATTCGTACTTCTTGCCTTTTGCACTTTTTCTCGCATGGAACCCATTTTTCATCAGTTCCACTTTCATGATCCGGATATCTTCCGGTAAATATCTGTTAATGGAATCTTTCAATTCCTTTACATCATAAAGCTTGGAGAGCTGTACGCTGGCAACCTGTCCACGTGCGTGAACTCCTGCGTCAGTTCTCCCGGAGCCATCTACACGTACTCTGTATCCGACCAGTTTTCCGATGCTCCACTCCAATATATGCTGAATTGTATTATCTGTCGTTGCCTGTCTCTGCCACCCCTGATAGCGGGTGCCATCATAAGAAATTGTTAATTTGTATGTTCTCATTTTTCTTCCTTATCTAATATCTTCTTTAGCTCATCCATAAAAGTATTCACATCTTTAAATTCACGGTATACAGATGCAAATCTTACATATGCTACTTCATCCAGGTCTTTCAGTTCGTCCATGACAAGTTCGCCGACCACACTGCTCGGAATTTCCCTTTCTTCCAGACTGAATACCTTTGTCTCTATATTGTTCACCGCCTGCTGGATCTTCTCTGTCGGCACCGGACGCTTATAGCATGCCCGGATAATTCCGTTTTCAATCTTCTGACGGCTGTACTGTTCTCTGTTGTTATCTTTTTTTATAATTATAAGAGGGATTGTCTCTATCTTTTCATAAGTTGTAAAACGCTTCCCACATATATCGCAGGCACGTCTCCTTCGAATGGAGCTCCCGTCCTCTGCAGGTCTGGAATCAATTACTTTTGTGTCAGGATTTCCACAATATGGACATTTCATATTCTTTCGCGCTCCTTTTCCTAATCTTTCCTTATTAGTATATCTTGTGGCGTACGAGAAGTCAAACCACTATTACTCCCATTTCCTGGACTTTTTCTTAAATTTTTCTTATTTTTTCTCATGCATTTCTACCAGTATGACATCTGGTCCGATTTTGCAAATGCATTTGTAAGGAATGATATATTCGGAACCGTCACAGAAGAAGTTACAGAACTTTGATGTCTTTGGAATAATGATTGCTTCGATCTGTCCACATTTTTCGTCAAAGACAAAATCTACAATGTAGCCTAATTTTTTCCCGTCACAGGCGTTGATGACTTCTTTTCCTTGAAAATCGTTCAGGCGCATCATATTCATCATCCACATATATTTTTAATATAATATATGCAGTAAAAATGTCGAGGTCCTTCATGGATTTATACATTGTTTTTTCTTCTGTGGAACTATTTTATCAGATTTTTTCTTCAAGAATCGCTTAAAATCTTGCCAATTTTAACCCACTCATGTATGATTAAAGGTAGAATACTTTTAGCAGGAGGCTATACTATGAAGAAACGAGTTGTTGTCGCTTTGGGACACCGGGCACTTGGAACAACATTGCCGGAACAGTTAGAGGCAGTGAAAAAATCAGCGAAAGTAATTGCCGATCTCATCCAGGACGGATATCAGGTAGCTATTACACACAGTAATGCACCTCAGGTCGGAATGATACATACCGCATTGAATGAGTTTGCAAAGCAGCATGAAGATTATACAGCAGCACCTATGTGTATCTGTTCAGCCATGAGTCAGGGATATATTGGTTATGATCTCCAGAACAGCATTCGCGAAGAGCTATTAAACCGTGGAATTTTCCGCACAGTCAGTACAGTTCTTACCAGTGTTGTTGTGGATCCTTATGATGAGGCATTCTATACACCAACCAAAGTTCTCGGCCGTTATCTGAATGCAGAAGAAGCTAATCTGGAGCGGAAAAAGGGAAATTATATCGTGGAAGAGCCGGGGAAGGGATTCCGTCGAATCGTATCTGCACCGAATCCAGTCAGTATTGTCGAGATTGATGCGATCAAAGCCCTGTTAGATGCAGATCAGGTTGTTATCGCATGTGGCGGCGGGGGAATTCCGGTACTTGAGCAGGACAATCATCTCAAAGGCGCCAGCGCTGTTATTGAAAAAGATCTGACTGCCGGTAAGATGGCAGAAGAGACAGATGCTGATATGTTGATCATTCTTACAAGTGTTGAGAAAGTTAAGATCCATATGGGACGTGCCGATGAAAAAGATCTTGGCGAGATTACAGTTGAGCAGGCTAAAAAATATATGGAAGAAGGACATTTTGGAGTTTACAACATGCTCCCGAAATTCAATGCTTCCGTAAACTTTGTAGAAGGCAGAGAAGGCAGAAGTGCACTCATCACTTCTTACGATAAATTAAACGAGGCGCTGGAAGGAAAGACCGGAACAGTGATTCGTTAGTTTCCATCTTGAATTAAAAAATGGTTTTAAAAGAAAAGTATGGTTGATAACAAAAATCTCTCCCAATTGTTATCAACCATACTTTTTCGTCTATTCCTTTAATCCATCTCCTGGGATTCCATCATTTCGAGACGTTCCACTGCCTCTGCGATGTTCATCTGTTCAATCGCCCTTTTTTCTTCAATCCTCATAAGTTCCAGACGCTTTACACGCTTATCCAGTTCATTTTCTGTCAAATAATGATACACACTTTTGGGAACAAACTGTTTCCACTCCTGGTCTGTAGCGATAAGCTCTCGTACTTTTGATCCAGTGATTCCTTTCTCTTCTTCCGTTTTTCTCCAGAGAATATTCACATCCAGGTCAAGGCTTCGTAAAATCTTGTACTTTTCCTCATCCCAGGCATCAAACATTCCTACATAGTATACTGCTTCTTTTGGTGTATACTGTGCGATATACTCCGGCATGCTGATCGGGAATGGAATAAAATCATACTCTTTCGCAGGCACATTAAATTCTTCCATTGCACCGCGGATCATTTCACACCGCTCAAAATAGGTCAATGGATTCCCTGCTTTCGTTCCTCTGTTCTCATCATGCACCGTATCCCGCGTGTGCGCTCCATCCGGATTCGTGATTCCGATATATAATTTGTCGCAACGCATCTTTGCTGCAAGAATATACTCCATATGTTTCAGGTGAAGCACCTGAAATCTTCCATTTACAATTCCCGTTCTTGTCATTTGTATACCCGTTTCCTTTTTATTTCCCAATTAAATGTAATACTTCTTCTTTACTGATCAGTCCAAGCTGCTTTCCTGTCACTTCTCCGTTTTCAAATACAACAAGCATCGGGATGGACACAACCTTATACTGTCTTGCAAGATCCATGCACTGGTCTACGTCCACTTTGCAAATCTTTACGTCATCTACTTCTGCTGCCACTTCTTCAATAACCGGTCCAAGCATCTGACATGGTCCGCACCAGCCGGCCCAGAAATCAACCAGTACCTTTCCTTCTGCTTTCAATACTTCCTGTTCAAATGTATCTCCTGTTACATGTACAACTGCCATATATGCTTACCTTCCTTTCATCTATTCATTATCTGCACAGATTCATTTTTTATAACTGCATCTTTGTGCAGCCTGTCTGTACTATATTTTCTCTGACTTCATCTTAACGGCCGACGCTTACTCTGTCAAGGTATTCCCCGACCATTCGAAATTCATCTTCGTAAATACAGTTCGGCATCGTGCCGTCATGAACTTTCTGCCTGCACTCCTCGTAATCCATCCAGCGAACCGCTTCCACTTCTTCTTTCTGTAATTTAAGGTTTTCAATCTCCACTGGTTCTGTGTATACATAGACTGAACTAAGTTCTCTGTCCCGGAACATTTTCCCATAAAATTCTGCCTCAAATGCTCCGTAATGTACGCCTATGTAATGAAGCTCTTCCGGTTTTGCCTCAATACCAAGTTCTTCTTTCAGCTCACGAACGGCTGACTCAAGGATCTCATCTCCAGCGTCCACATGTCCTGCGGAGGATATATCATAGCTGCCCGGATTGGAATCTTTTGTCTGGCTGCGCTTCTGTAAAAGAACATCATAACCACTCTTCTCATTCGAACGCACAATCCACATATGCACTGTCGCATGCAGACTTCCTTCACGGTGCGCAACCACTCGCTCTCTCACGATTCCGGTTTTACTGCCGTCTGGATTTAAAATATCAAAAAGCTCCATTGGATTTCCATTCAACACTGCTGACACCAGTGTATCATGACCATCATAGACAAGCTTCAGTGAGAAGAATGGCTCTTCATCTGCAAGAAGCCGTAAAAATATCCGGTCTCCTTCCCAAATATTTAGTTTCAACACGTCCTCTTTTTTCACCCATTCCAGTTCACCTTCATCGCATGCTATGGGTTTTCCTTCGAATTTATCAGCAGTAAACAGATGCATATACTCTGTCACACCATTTCCGGATACAAAGGTCACAATCCCACGGAACCGATAAGAAGTCAACGTATATCCTGTCTCCTCTTTCACTTCACGAAGCACACACTCCTCCGGACTTTCATCTGCTTCAAAATGTCCGCCCACACCGATCCATTTATCCTTATTCACATCATTTTTCTTCACTGTACGGTGAAGCATTAGATATTGCCCATCTTTTTCTATATAACATAAAGTACTAAGTGATGTCATTATTTGTATCCTCTTTTCTATTCAAATCGAATGCGCGATATTTCCCTTACACTGAAAAATATGCTATACTAGCACTGATCGCCAGATTACTTTTTTATTATAGACATTATACAGGAGAAATGCAATGAATCGAAATATCGATTATATCATAGATGAAGACAGTGCCGGTCTTAGAGTTGAACAATTCTTACGCCGAAAACGCTACTCCGGGCAGAATCTGTCGGAGATTAAAAGAATGCCAAAAAGTATCCTTGTAAATGGGGTACATTATTATATGCGTCAGGAACTTTCTACAGGAGATCATCTGCAAGTGCGGATCTGTGAAACACAAAATTCCGAGAAAATCCCACCGACGAAACTTCCACTTGATATCGTTTATGAAGATGAAGATCTTCTTGTGCTGAACAAGCCTGCCGGCATGCCGATTCACCCGTCTTTAAATAATTACACAAACTCTATAGCAAATGCTCTGGCTTACTACTTTCAGTCTCAGGGGAAACCTTTCATTTTCCGGTGTTGTAACCGTCTGGACCGTGATACTTCCGGACTGACGATTGTATCCAAGCATCTGGTCAGTGGCAGTATTCTCTCAGATATGACAAAATACCGGGAAGTTCACCGGGAATATCTCGCGATTGCACGAGGTTCTGTCACACCTTCCGAAGGAACCATCCAGGCTCCGCTCGGGCGCAAGGAAGGAACCATCATTGAACGGACCGTAGACTGGGAACATGGAGAAGATGCAGTCACCCATTATAAAGTGGTAAAAGAAGCAAATGGGCACAGCCTTGTCTCTCTTCGTCTTGAGACCGGCCGCACCCACCAGATCCGTATTCATATGAAATATCTCGGTTATCCACTGATTGGTGACTACCTGTACAACCCAGACATGGAGTACATGACACGTCAAGCTCTGCACTCCCACCACATGGAATTCACCCACCCGATTACCGGAGAACATATGAGTTTCACTGCACCGCTGCCAGAAGATATGGCGCGGGTTATGCAGGAATAATTCAAGAATTTTATCAGAAATATTTCTTCAATTCATTTTGACGATTTTCACAACTTGTGATCATTACATTTTCAATGCTCTTTTCTTTTAACAAGGAGCGGATTTTCTCGGCCCGCTCCTTGCGGATTTCATCGTCACATTTATTCAGAACGACACAATATTTCCGATTTTCCACGCCTTTTCGTGCACCTTGCACTGATGAAAGGATTTTTGCAATATCCTCTTCTGCTATCAGATGTTTATAACTCGTATTTAAAAACTGAACTGCAAGGTCTTTTCGAAAGCAGACTTCTTCTAATGGCTTTCCTAATGCGTCCATTCCCACAACCGCAATGACATCTGTACACTCCGGAATAATGACCGGTTCTTTTTCAATTGGCACTTTACATGGAAGATGCTTTGCTCCATCCGCTTCAATTAGTACAACCTCCGCTTCCTGCAAAACCTCCTGTAAAAATGAACTATCTGGCATACGCATCTTTTTCACAGATTTCTTATTTTCCATCTGATTTACTGCTGCCTGATCTCCTGCTGCAAGATTCTTATTACTTTCACAATCTGTACCGATGACCGCAATCTGGTCAGATTTCCAGAGACTTCTCACTTCTTCAATATTCCACGCACGGATTTCTTCTGGCGGGGTCTGCAAATGTGTACTTGTCGTCACAATTACTTTTTTCCCTTCTTCTCTGAAAATTTCAGCCAGCGCATACATGGTCGTTGTCTTGCCACCACCGCCGACCAGCGAAATGACTCTTCTTTCTCTCTCAGCCAATTTTTCATCTCCTCGCGTTTTTCTAGTTCACCTTTTACAAGTCTTCTCCCGTTTCAGTCGATGCTGGCTATATCAGATGCGCTTCCACCCACGCCAGTATATCCTCGTAAACGGTCTGACGATCCAGCTCGTTTAATATCTCATGGCGGTCTTTCTCATAGAGCTTAAGTGACACATCTTTAATTCCACATTCCCGATACGTTTTTGCAACATTTTCCACACTTTTTCCGAAGTTTCCAACGGGATCGTCTGATCCTGCCACCAGATACAACGGCAAATCTTTTGGGATCTTTTCAATATTCTCTTTTTTCTGTGCATACTCAATGCCACAGAACATATGATAATATGCATTGACTGTAAAGCGGAACGTACACCATGGATTCGCCAGATAGGCGTCCACCTCTTTTTCATCACGCGTCAGCCAGTCCTTATCTGTTCTGGCAGGCTCAAATCGTTTATTATATCCACCAAATGCCATGTTATCCACAAATGCACTCCGGTAATCATCACCTTTAAATGCAGCGATGACTTTGCACAGTAATTTTCCAAAAAATAACGCGGCTCCCGGCTGCGCTCCGGTTCCCATGACTATAACTCCGGAAAGACCTGATCCGTACATTTCCATATACTGACGAATCAGGAAAGACCCCATACTATGCCCAAGCATAAAATACGGCTTATCCGGATATTTTTTCTGCGTCATTTCCCGAAGTTTGTGAATGTCACCGATTACATATTCATTTCCATTCGTTTTATGAAAATATCCATGATATTCTTCATTTTGCACAGATTTTCCATGTCCCAGATGGTCATGTCCGACCACGTAAATTCCATGTTCGTTCAGATATTTTGCAAATGCATCATATCGGTCGATAAATTCGACCATACCATGACATAACTGCATAACCGCATGGATCTCCCCCTCCGGCTCCCATTCGATTGCATGGATCTGTGTCACTCCGTCCCGCGACGGATATTGAAATTCCCGCTTCATAATCTAGTCCTCCACCCACTCGAATGCACGACCGACTGCTTTCTTCCAGCCTTTTAACAAATGTCGTCTCTTTTCGTCTGTCATGTCTGCATGGAATGTTCGGGACAGTGCCCAGTTTGCGCGCACGTCCTCTATATCTTCCCAGTAACCCACTGCAATTCCTGCAAGATATGCCGCTCCGAGAGCTGTTGTCTCCACACACTGTGGTCTGAGCACATCAACACCAAGAATGTCGGACTGGAACTGCATCAGAAAATTATTATTTGATGCACCACCATCTACTTTGAGCGTCCGGATCTGTACACCAGATTCTTCTTCCATCACTTTCAAAATGTCATTGGTCTGGTACGCCATAGATTCCAGTGCCGCCCGGATAAAATGTTCTTTTTTGCAGCCTCTTGTGATGCCCACGACCGTACCTCTTGCATATGGATCCCAGTACGGCGCTCCGATTCCGGTAAATGCCGGAACAAGGTAAACGCCTGCAGTATCTTCGACCGCAGTTGCATAACGCTCCGTATCTGCTGCTTTGCGGATCATACGCATCTCATCACGCAGCCACTGGATCGCCGCTCCTGCCACAAAAATACTTCCTTCTAATGCATACTGGACGGTTCCGTCTGCGCTGGCTGCAATAGTCGTAAGCAGTCCATTTTCTGAAGTCACAGCCTTTTCTCCTGTATTCATAAGCAGGAAACAGCCGGTTCCATATGTATTCTTCACTTCTCCGGCATCAAAACAGCACTGGCCGAACAATGCTGACTGCTGGTCACCTGCTGCCCCGGCGATTGGAATACTCTCGCCAAACATACCGACTTCTGTATATCCGAAAATTCCACTGGACGGTTTTACTTTTGGCAGCATGTTCTTTGGAATCTTGAAATAATCCAGAATCTTCTGATCCCAGTCTAATTTATGAATATCGAACATCATCGTTCTGGAGGCATTGGTGTAGTCTGTCGCATGTACTTCCCCACGGGTCAGATTCCAGATCAGCCATGTATCAATTGTTCCAAAAGCAAGGTCTCCATTTTCTGCCTGCTTTCTAGCTCCCTCTACATGATCTAAGATCCATGCCACTTTTGACGCTGAAAAATATGCATCAGGTATCAGTCCTGTCGTCTCTTTCACATAGTCCGTCAGACCATCTTCTTTTAATTGATCGATCCGTTCTGCAGTTCTGCGGCACTGCCACACGATTGCATTGTAAATCGGCATACCCGTCTCACGGTTCCACACAACCGTCGTCTCTCTCTGATTCGTAATTCCAATAGACGCAATCTCATCAGCACTTGCACCGATTTTACTGATTGCTTCGGTCGCAACAGATAACTGAGATGCCCAAATCTCCATCGGATCATGCTCAACCCAGCCTGGTTTTGGATAAATCTGCTCAAACTCTTTTTGCGCTACACTGCAAATATTTCCTTTTTTGTCAAACAAAATACATCTGGAACTGGTTGTCCCCTGATCCAGAGCCATTACATATTTTTTCATACACGTTCTCCCATCTTCTTTGTCGCGATTACCGGTACATTTGTCCCCGCAATATCCTGCACAATTATCTGCCCCATTTCCACTGGCGCTTCTACGACAACATGTTTTAATTCTCGCACGCATTCTAATACTTTCGCCTTAGGAATATCCGTCTTCGTGCGCACCGGAAGCATGCGCCCGTCACTCATTTTCACCGTACTTGTCACGGTACGCTCCGGACTTACCAGTTCCTTTCTGGCATAAGCATCTCCGCGCTTGCAAGTATTTCCTGTAACACTTATAACCTCTCCACGTTCCAATACTGCACATAATTCACATCCAAGAGGGCAGCCGATACAGATTAGTTTCTTCTCCTCCATAGTCTATCCCTCCTTCACCGTGATGATAAGCTGTTGTAAATCCGGATATTTTAAAAGTTCTTCCCTGCCAAGCAGAATCTCTTCCATCTCCCCAGGTGCTACGACTGGACGTTTCTTTGTCTTAATCCGTTTCTCGCTATTCTCTTCCTTACAGTATACATCGACTGCACAGTTTTTTACAACTTTTCCGACACGAAACCGCACTTTCAATTTATCCGGCATCTTGGACAAATGAATGGCAGATGGAACGGTATAGCGGACACAGCCAGTAGAAATGAGTGGAATCACTGGATCATTATTATCATTCATCTTGGAGGCCTTACCTATATCTGAATCACTATACTGACTCTCTTGGTCTATGCCAGGATTACTGCTTTGATTCTCTTGTAAAATGTATCTCGCCGCACATGTTCCTGCTCTGTCCGCTTCCTCTGATACAAAATCCACAAGATCATGAACATGAAGCACATTTCCACAGGCAAATACTCCCGGCACATTTGTCTCCAGACTCTCGTCTACAATCGGTCCGCTGGTCACTGGATTTAATTTCACGCCCAGTTCCCGTGACAATTCATTTTCCGGAATCAATCCACAGGATAACAACAGCGTATCACATGCATATTCTTCTTCCGTTCCCGGAATTGGCTTTCCTTTCTCATCGACCTTGGCAAGCGTAATTCCTGTCACCCGTTCTTTTCCATGAATATCAACGACTGTATGGCTTAACTTCAGTGGAATATCATAGTCATTCAGACACTGCACAATATTTCTCTTTAGTCCACCGGAATAAGGCATCAGTTCCGCAACTACTTTTACATGTGCCCCTTCCAGTGTCATACGTCTTGCCATGATCAGTCCAATATCACCAGAACCTAAAATCACGACTTCACGTCCTGGCAGATAACCTTCCATATTTACAAGTCTTTGTGCCGTTCCGGCACTGTAGATTCCAGCCGGGCGATATCCCGGAATATTAAGCGCTCCTCTTGGACGCTCTCGGCAACCCATGGCAAGTATTACTGCCTTTGCCTGAATCTGAATTAAGCCTTCCGTCCGACTGACCATAGTGATAATTTTATCTGCTTGCAGACTACTCTTATGCTGGCTCATGCTTCGAATACTCAGCACCATACTATCGGTCACATATGGAATTCCGGCGTCTTTTACCTGCTCAATATATCTTCCTGCATATTCCGGTCCCGTCAGCTCTTCTTTAAATGTGTGAAGTCCAAATCCATTGTGAATACACTGGTTTAGAATTCCACCAAGTTCTTTGTCTCTTTCTACAATTAAAATGTCCTTTATTCCCTGCTTTCTTGCACCTAGCGCCGCTGCAAGTCCTGCAGGGCCGCCTCCGATAATGACTAAATCACAAGTTTTCATTCCTGCACCTCCCTACAGCCTGTCCTTATTCGTTCCTACAATGATACGGGAATCCGGATTATTTTTACAGATTTCTTCCAGCGGAATTCCACACTCTCTGGACAGTATCTCCATAATCCTCGGTGTACAGAAACCTCCCTGGCAACGTCCCATTCCTGCCCGGACTCTCCGCTTCACTCCGTCCAGCGTCCGCGCTCCAAGCGGTCTTCGGATTGCATCCAAAATCTCTCCCTCAGTCACGGTTTCACAGCGACAGATGACCTGTCCATACGCTGGATCTTTCTGAATCAGTTCCTTTTGTTCTGCCAGACTTAGTTCTGTAAAATGTACGATTCCTTTACGCGTCTCTATGAAATTTTCTTTTTCCTGTAATCTGCCTGAACTTTTTTGTTTATCAGCTACTTCGAAACTTCTTAAATTCCCCGAATCTCCTGGATTTATTTGCCAATCTGTATCTTCCATCATTTTTTTTACTAAATCACAGACATACACTCCGATTGCCGGGGCACTGGTAAGTCCTGGTGATTCGATTCCAGCCACATCGATAAATCCTGGCACATCAGTTAATTCTTCTATCTGGAAATCTCCACCATCTTCATGTGCACGAAGTCCTGCAAATGATGTAATGACCTGGCGTGTCGGAATGCCTTTTACGGATTTCGCAGAATCATTTAACACCTTATCAAGCCCTGCTCTCGTCGTCGCATTATCTTCTTTATCTGGAACATCATCGGCAGTTGGCCCGATCATCAGATTGCCATGTATGGTCGGAGTTACAAGAACACCTTTCCCCATTTCCCCTGGCACTTGAAAAATAGTATGACTGACCAGAGTTCCCGCATTTTTATCAAGGAGACAATATTCTCCCCTTCGCGGTGTAATGTGAAGTTTCTTCTCACTGACCATGTTGTGGATTTCGTCCGCATAAACTCCGGCAGCATTGATTACATATTTTGAATATAATGTTCCCTGATTTGTAATGACTTCAAATCCACTTACTTGATGGCATCTCTGTATATCCCGCACACATGTTTCAAATTGGAACTTTACACCATTGATTGCTGCATTTTCTGCATAAGCAATATTCATAAGAAATGGACAGACAATTCCTCCGGTGGGTGCATAAAGCGCCGCATACACAGAATCTGCAAGTGCCGGTTCCAGTTCAAGCGCCTCTTCCCTTGTCAGGATTCTTAACCCTTCCACTCCATTTTCTTTGCCTCGCTCTTTCAGTTCTTCTAGTTTTGAAAGTTCTTCCTCGTTCTGGCAGACAACTAGTGAACCATTTCTTTTAAACGGAAAATCCAGCTTTTTTGCCATCTCTTCCATCATAAGATTTCCCTGAACATTCAGTTTCGCTTTCAATGTATCTGGCTTTGCATCATGTCCTGCATGAACAATTCCACTATTCGCCTTACTCGTCCCCTCACAGACATCACTTTCCTTATCCAGCACACAGATTTTCAAATCATAACGTGATAATTCCCGTGCCACAGCACAACCTGAAACACCCGCACCGATAATGATGATGTCATATTTCAAATCCGACATACCACGACCTCCTTGTTACATATTTCTTCTCGTATGTGATTTTGTCTTTTTTGTACACACTAATCATAACTTTATTGTAACGGATTCTGAATTGCGCGACAACACACAATGAACGAGAATTGTATTCTTTTGATATAATTCTAATTCGCGCGAGTGCGCATCCTGCCGGAGGCTTCTTGTATAATAGGAAATGCGACTTTCTATATACAAAAAAAGTGACTGGTCCATACCAATCACTTCTTATATAAATATATACCTTCAAAACTGCATATAAGAAACTTTTTAACATCTTTACCTATCCACCTTACTTGGTTATGCCCTCGACCTATTAGTAACAGTCAGCTCCATGTGTTACCACACTTC